>Ga0160505_100654_pt1 | contig 18529 bp, 13 predicted proteins | sample DIDeMG_FD_108225 | JGI IMG/M metagenome (GOLD analysis project Ga0160505, IMG submission 108225) | Enriched chicken feces microbial communities from UW Madison campus, WI, USA - DID2874_E49_Stillage MG | ecosystem: Host-associated > Birds > Digestive system > Large intestine > Fecal ... | reverse complement strand
ATGGAATATGAAATAAGTAGGGAATATGGAAAAGGTAGGAAAAAATTTATAAATAGATGAAAGCTGAAGATTTCACTCATAAGGAAGAAAATGATGGATTCCATAGCAATTTTCCCATTTCTTATAATTCCGAAAGCCTCAGTGAATAAGGTGGTGGTTGCTGCATACAGGGCAACAGTCACCACAATGGTAAACTTTAGCTATGGCTAGGACAGATTTGTGGGGAAGTCTTGATGAACGCTCAGGGTAGTCAAGAATGTGTGTCTGGCCCCATTTAGATGTCTTTGACACTTGTTTACCAGGGGTATGTCGTCTCGTAGCCGCGTGCTGAGCCTCGTTAAAACTTCCCCCATGGGGTGGGGCTTAGAATATATAGATTGCGAGTGACGTAGTTGAGAAAATGTTTGCGTAGCGATGAGATGGGATCAGTCAAGTAGATATCAACTCGTTGTATTTGGATGTATCTGATTGTAATTACTTGTGTCCGTTTAGATCTTGATTATTTTGAACATTTGATTGGTCTTACTTGCTTATTTACTTACATAGTTCTTTCTTTCTTTATTGCTCCACATCTTAACCACTATCTTAACCTCCATCAATTTTTCCCTCCTACAATTTAAAATTATCTTCTGAGTGAACAATTATCTATATGTACGGCCACTATCATCGTCCACTATCATCATCAACACCTATCATCAACACCTATCATCAACAACTATCATCAACAACTATCATCTTAACATCATCTTTCCCTGAGTTGCTCAATCCTTTACTCTGGAGATGCTCTGTCTCTCTTTGTATCTGTCTCTCTTTGCATCTGTCTCTCTTTGTGTCTGTCTCTCGTGTGTTGGTCTTCCAGAGCCCAATACTCTAATAAGTTGTCAACTTCAACCACTGCAACTTCTGAAGTACTACAACAACTAACAACGAGAAGATGGCTAATGTAACAAGCGCAGACACCAACATCCGCCGCCGGAAACGGTCATTCTGTCTCGGGCTCTTCTTGATAACCTTCCGTTTTGGCTTTTCCTTCTCAGTCTTAGTCTCTAAGAGATGTGCATACTTCTTTCTCTCATTAGACGGGAGCTCTCCCACCAAGTATGGTAGAAGCATGTCAAATGCATCTTGTGAATGGCCCACGTCCTCAAACGCCTCGGTGGCATCGACACCTCCACAGTCTACAAGAACCTCCACACCACCAGGGTGCAAGGTTGCAAACTTGGACACGTCGTAGACCTTGTTGTAAACCACCATCCATAGGTCATCGGGGGAAGCATGGGAGCGCACTTCATCTGCGGAAATGGTCCGAACCAGAGGCTTGTTTGCCATGGGATGTGTAGAGACAGAAAGTCTTGGAGAGGCAACGGAATGAAGCACTTGGGCAAGTAGTTCTGGAGTTATATATGGGAGGAGGGGCGTTCCTAACTTTTAGGAATATCACACTGCTCTGTTTGGGCAAATAATCGTCGTTGGAAGTCGAGAATAGTCAGTGGGGAAACGGTAGTGGGGACTGAATTCACCAGGGTATAACGTTATGAATAGATAATGCTGTACACTAACGGATTAACGATAGAAATCGGAAAAGACAGTAGTGTTGAAAGGGAGGGGAAATATCTACCAGCAGCAAGTGAGAAACGAGAAGATAGCTCTTCTTGGTCAAGAAGGTATTTTTTAAATGATATTAGAGATGCTAGGTATTGGGACGTGCGTGGCACAATAATAATTGTTTCCCACTCCTGGACACAGGCTAAGACATGACTGCATGTATACCAGCAATACTACATGGGAACAGTGATGGAAGCTGGCGGATGTGTAGTTGCCAGGGCAACCACCGAGGGTTAGCTATGGGAATTGACAGGAGATTTACGAGAAGGTAAAAGCTTTGGATGGTCGAGAAAAGGTTGTGAGTATCTGTGTACAGGACAACAGAATTCAATTCCTTTCATTGCTTCTATAAAGATGTTTGGGTGTAATAATGTGAGACATTTTATGAAGTATTATCAAGGTGGATATTACAAGTGCTTTATAAGCGCATGGATTGTCGGCGTTTGGTGCAAATCACAGATAGAGATGGGATCAGAGACCAAGGTTTTCGGCTCGGGTGGATGGAAGCGATATTTGAAATGTGTCAGGAGGTAAGCGAATGTTTGAAATGAAGCATCGAACACTACATAGAACTTTTATAGAATGTGTGTAAACTGTAGGGAATGACCAGATTAAGAATAGTCACAATTATTAGGGCCAACTAGACAAAGAGCCAACGTAAATTGAAGAATCTTGAAGGAACATACAAAGGCTTCAATTCATCTGAACGATTCACACGGTCATTTCACGATCATTTCATGATCATTTCACGATCTTCCCAACTCTTTCACCTTTGATGATCTCCGTATTTTTCGTTGGAACTTCGCCACGATCGCCGTATTGGTTCGAATATGCACAAGATCAACGAGCGTAACCACTGGGTAAAATATTACTCCAATTCTTATCGTCGTAGTTGGTTGACAATAAAACATGTCTGCAGGTCCTAGTTGCCCGATGTCAAGTTTGCATGGTTTCTGGCAAGACCCGTTAACAATGGTACAGCACCAATGACAATAGAAAATAGGGAGGGGAGAACCCATTGATGGTGTGCCGCATGTATGCATTGATGCCCGAAATTTTAGAATAGATGCATGAGTTTCTTGTGGCCAATGATATTTTTTGACCTCCAATTATTTTCTAGGTGCAAGATGATCCACTGGGTCTCTGCATGGACAACTTACATGGAAGGGATTAATGGTGTGAAAGGAGGTCAGATTAAGCGCGAATATCCCGGACGGATTTGGCAACTGAATGATTCTGGAGATTTTGCACAATGATTGATTGAGGATTGAAGATATTCAGGACATTCAAAAATGTCGGACCATGTTATTTTCAACTGAGACTTACCTTCAAGAAATTTGAAACTGCTACATTTCGAAAATCTGGCTGACTTTACTTTCACAAAAATTCCTTATCAATGAAACATCATCAATATGCAGAATGGAACACCTAGGTATATTCGGAGTTCGCCGTGTTCACAGGGTTCTGTGGGTGTTTTTCTCTTCGACGCATGTGACAACGCAATACCAAGGCCAGTCGTGCTGCTGGAAACCTTTTGGGAATATTTTGCAAGTTCACTTAGCTTGGCTTTTAGCCTAAGCAGATCCCCCGGCTATAGTAGGCCCATGAAGTTGTACACGGCAAGAGACACTGTGCGCGCAACTTTTTTTGTCTACTTTAAGTGTACGAATCTGGACATTTCTGATCACAATAGGATTGAGAAACTTTTAGAATTTCCAGTAACCATTTCATCACATTGATCCTTCAGCAAGTCGTATCATTTTTCATCTATTTTTTTATCATTTTTCATTATTTTTGGTCTGTTTCTTCCTCTCTTATGCTAGATTCCTTGTCGTCTTCCATCCTGCACCCGTACACCAACACAACCACAGATCACCACAAATGTCCACTACTAATCGATATTTAACTTCCCCATGAGTGCCCTTCCCTCGTCGAGAAAAACCCACAGCGAGCGTCACAAGCAGATCCTCAAGCAGCTTCTCAAGGAACCTGCAAACAAAACCTGTGTGGACTGCAAGACTGCCGCTCATCCTCGCTGGGCATCTTGGAATCTTGGATGCTTCATCTGTATTCGATGCTCAGGCATTCACCGTCTGATGGGCACGCACATCTCGCGGGTGAAATCGGTGGATTTGGACGCGTGGACTGACGAGCAGGTGGAGCTGATGGTCAAATGGGGCAATGCAAAGTGCAACGCCTACTGGGAAGCAAAGTTGCCTGAAGGATACGTTCCAGATGGCCTGAAGATTGAAAATTTCATTCGGACAAAGTATGACTTGAAGAAATGGGCTGCATCCTCGCTGATTCCTGACCCTATGAATGTATCAGTGGCCGCTGGAGCTTCTGGGACTGCTGGAATAGTCGCTTCCGAGGGCTCGGCTACATCTACTACTTCTAGTTCTACGTCCAGAAACGCTCCTCTAAACAGAGCTGCTGCTCCAAATAAAACCCATGCACCTCTTCGGAAAGTGACATCTCCCGCTTCTGCTCCTCCCTCGCTTTTGGATGACGATTTCGGCTCATTCACCTCGTCTCCACTGCCCACACCTACTCCAGCTCAACAGACTACCAGACAGACCTCTCACATCCACAAACAGGCCCAGTCTCATCACAAGCACGCACAAGTACCCCCCGTGGCTGTTAACGGTATCCATGGAAGCCAGAGTACTGGCCTGGTGCCAAACAAACAGAATGAACGCACAGATTTGAAAAAGTCCATCTTATCGCTTTACTCACTGCCTTCCTCGTCACAGACTAGCGTCCAGAGTCGTCAGACGTATGGAAACAACCTTTATGGAAACACCGCAAACACCTACGGGAACTCTTATGGAAATAATGCCAATACCCAGAGAACGAACACCAATGGCACTTCCAATGCTAATGTTGCTGCGATGACGGACTCGCTCTTGGGTTTGAACTTTGGCTCTGCACCTTCCCCTGCTTCTCAATCTATAAGCCAAAGTCTGTCGCAGAGCAAGACAGAACCCGTGAAGCAAGATAAATCAGTGCCTCATTACAAGAACGAATGGAGTGACAGCTCCTCGTCGGTGAACAAATGGGGCTCCAGCGTCGGGAACAGCTCCAGCTCAGTAGCTAGCGCACCAACAGGTCTCCAAGGCACTTACTCTACCAACTACACATCAAACTACACGTCGAACGTAACGCCTGGAGCAACCACGGCTCTCGACGATGATTTGTTCAAAAATGTGTGGTCGTAAAGGACCCAACTCATTCATTTGCACGATCTACAATATCTGGACAATTCACATCATTTACAAAGGCATATCAATCGAGATGAATTTGGCGCTTAGTGTCCTCCTGTGGTGGGCAAGCCAACATACACCTTGAACGAGTCGTAGATCAACCACTGGAATCCCGTCAATGTACCAACCATCAAAATACGCACAGGCAAGCCATTCCAGACTCCAGCAAACCCAATCTTGCCATAGATCCGACCCAATGCCTGTGTCAAACTCTCCGAGGCCTTCTTGTCTGAATTAATCTTCGACACCATCACATCTGCTGGATGCGACACAACAGCACAGAAAATACCAGCAATGTATCCTCCCAAGAAAGAAACTCCTGTCTGCTGCAAAGAAGTGTAGGAGGAGGCAGGCTTTCCAAGGTATTTATATATCTGCTCAACGGTTTTCTCAAAAGAAGCAAACTTAACCATAGTATATGGAATCTGTCTGGCCCAAAGTGGCCCAATTCCCTTGTATAAACCCGCAATTCCTTCTTGAGCGGTAATTTTCTTCCATCCATCGGCAACTGACGTTGCATATGGAGGAATTGTGGTTTGGGTCTTAACCTTGATTGTTTCAAAAGGACATAATGCTAAATCAGCCAAAAATTCCGCAGATGCCGAAGCTGCCAAAAACACTCCGGTTTTATATTTTGCAAAGTTCTCTGGTCCAACGAAATCCCCGTATGTTTTCTTAAAGAATTCATAGAATCCATACTTACCTGCTCCTTGCAATGAGTATCCCACGAAGGTAGCCCCAATACCAGTGAAAATGGAGTCACCCTGAGTTCTCATGATGGTTTTCCATCCTTGGATGTTAGATTTATAAAGGGATCCGTCCACCTGACGACGACATTTCACCAAATCAAGCGGAGTCACTGCTGAGTGGGTAGGCCCACAAGCTATGATACCTCCGATAGTACATGCTGCGTAGTACTCAGGAGAGTAAAGAGTAATTCCTTTCTTGGGAGGAGGAGCAGACGAGGTCAATTCTGATATTTTATCAGCCACAGGCTGCACAATGGCGTCAGCAAGGTTATCTTTTCCCATTTTGAAAAGTGTGGAGAGCGAGAAGTAGATCGGGATGTATCTGACCTTTATATCGTAGGTCGCAAGCTATCACTCGGTTGCTACCTATTACCGATAAGCCGGCATGGAGTCAATTGTCCCGCTTAGAGCCATGCGAGGGTTCAGGCATAAGAGATATGCTCTGACAAGAGCCTTGTCTGCAACATCTCTCGGAACCTTCGGGAGTGGCATAGACTTACCAATGGGGAAATCGGAGTTTTCGAATTTGAGCTACTTAAGAATGTTCCGGGGAACGGCATGCATTCAACCCACAGGAATTCTTTTCAGAGAAGCATGATATCAAAGGTTAGATCAAGACGGTAAAATTCTGTCAAGGATTGTTGGTTGAAACTGGGTGAAGAGCAATACAACGGTATGACGACATAGTTAACTAAGTCACCGAGATTGGCTCGAGCGAAGGAAATATTAAGCATTATTAAAAATGTCAGTATGTTGAAGAAAGCCAAGAGTCAAGTTACAAAACCATTAGCATAAAATATATAAACTCTCTCAGGTTTCCTCATCATCGGCTGTCAAATCTACATCGGTAATACATTCCTGGATCAATCCGGATCTTAATAGCCTCACACCCGTACCTCCCGTGCATGTGGATTTTAGATGCCATGAATTCAATGGATCAACAATCGGCTGCTCTTCGTTTTCTTATATTGTTCCAGCTGCCTGTTGCCAGGCTATTTTACGACCACTAAGTACTGGCCGCTATTCATCTTGCCCGTTTTTTCTACGATTTTGTGGCATTTATTCATCTAAACTCTCAGCAACACCTCTGCAAAGTAAATTGCCGCCACTTTCACCTCAAATACAATGACAGAGGGCCATTCCAGAGATGCCAAAGAAGGGCCGACTCGGAGCAACGACTTTTCCGATATTGTTCATGGCGAAGACATCGAGTTCCGAGGATCCCGACACTCGGCCATCTCGAAATTCCACAGAATCAGCATCTTGGGCAAGTTACGGCCGCCCAACTTTATCAAGAACATGTCTGAGACACAGTTGATAACCATAGCTGGAGCGTCCTCGGGATTTTTGGCAGGCATAGTTGTTTGCCCACTAGACGTGGTGAAAACTCGAGTTCAGGCGCTGGGGACGAACAGTCGGTATCAGGGATTCATTGGGGCATTCAAGACGATCGCAAAGGAAGAAGGCATCCGGGGTCTTTACCGAGGTGTGGTTCCTGTTATGGTGGGATATTTGCCTACATGGGCCATTTACTTCAGCGTCTACGAACGCGCTAAGCATTTCTACCCAGACTTCTTCAAGAAGCATTTCGGGCTCAATGTGGACTGGCTCAACCACTTTGCGGCGTCCATGACTGCTGGTGCATCATCTTCATTTCTTGTGAACCCTGTTTGGGTCGTGAAAACCCGACTCATGATTCAAACAGGAAGCGAAAAGGTGTACTATAATGGCACCATCGATGCGTTCCGCAAGATGTACGCGAATGAAGGTTTCAAGGTATTCTATAGTGGATTTGTTCCATCACTCTTTGGACTTATCCACGTAGGTATCCACTTCCCTGTCTACGAAGCATTGAAAAAGACACTTCATGTCAATAACATGGATGAGACATCACATCTAGACGAGTTTAGGCTTTGGAGATTAATCGTGGCGTCTGCATTTTCCAAAATGATAGCAAGCACTATCACATATCCGCATGAAATCCTACGAACCCGAATGCAAATGCAAACGACTCGAAAGCGCACATTGGTTGGTGAGGTGGGAGATATTTATAAGAAGGAAGGACTCCGAGGCTTTTATGCTGGGTACATGACGAATTTGGCCCGAACAGTGCCAGCGTCTGCCGTGACGTTGGTGAGTTTTGAATACATCAAGACATATTTATTAGAGATCAGCGGGAAGATGCCACTGCATTAGTTATTGCCTTATTTATTGCATTTCAGGATCATTAACAATAGAATCATTGCAACAGAATCTCTGAAGTAGTCTCTCAATACGAATATCTGAACATGATATTTTCCTGGTCGGTCAAGTCCAAGAACTGGTAATTAGCACCTTTGTCTGCGAGCCATTCATTAACTGACGTTTGATCCAAATTTCCCTTCTTTTCATTTTTCTTCTTGGAAACCCACGAGATCACCAATACAAGCGGAACACACACACATTCAATCACCAAAAGTATGATTTTGGCGTGCAAGTAGCGAGGTGCATCAGATTGTCTAAAGATTTGAGGACCGATCAAAGCTCCCACAGCAAAAGCCACCATGGTCAAGCAGCTTCGAAGAACACGCTTTGTGTAGCCGGCTGTATTGGCCGAGTTCCATGAATAGATCATTGTAATCACACAAGTACCCACATTAATTAAGTAAACTGCCAACAATTGGCCGATTTTGTTATGGGAGGTGATCAAAACGATGTAACCAATAATGGCGGGGATAAGCATGGAAATAAAGATAAGATTGCGATGATTGCCATTGAAGTGAGCACAGAGATATGTTCCAATTGAAATGGCGAGAATGGTGGAAACTCCAAGGGGCATCTGCATCAATGCAGCATGTTGGCTGGTAAACCCAATGTTGGCAATCATAGTTACGGAAAATGTCAACACGGCACCAGTAGGAATCATCAGCAAAAGAGTTAATGCTAACATAAGCCATGTGAGTGAGTCATGGAGCAAAAGTTCTTTCACTTGGTTCCACTTCCACTCCTTGGTTTCCGTTCCTGTTTGATTCATTCGAATGTTCTCAAGAATGGCAACTTTTTCATTTTCAGAAAGAAACTTAGCGGCGACAGGACTATCAGGCATTACAAACACTACCACAGCTCCAAAGAAGATTGTGATGATACCCATGACGAGATAGAAGATCTGCCAAGATGCCAATGAGGTGCCTTTAACATGCTGAAAGGCAAACGAGAGCAATCCTCCGAAAATCGTGGATACTCCTGCTTGGCATGTCCACCAGCATGTTCTTCTGAGCTGTTGTTTCTTGTTGAACCACATTCCAGTAATTAAAATACATCCAGGAGCAACGCAGGCTTCGAAAAATCCCAAAAGAGCCCTGACCACCATGAGCGATGCATAGTTCTTAGAGAATGCATGGCCAAGAATCACCACACCCCAACAAAAGATGTTTCCACCTAGTAACTTGGCGGCGGGGAGTTTCTGGAAGAGATAGGCATTAACTGGCTCACCAACAATGTAGGCCACGTACAAGATAGTTCCAAGATCAGAGAATTGATTGGAGTTGGGTTTCAAGTACTTCTTGATTCCCATTACAGCAGCATAGTTAAGAAGTGACTTGTCGATGAATTGAAGAAAGTACACACCACAGAGCAAAGCCGAAACTCGCCAATCTACTTTTCGATAAGTAGCAGCCAAGCTCTGGGCAGAATCTGCTTCCATGGACAGAGACGAATTGTCCTCCAAAGTGTCATTATCGACTTTCTCTCGCTGAGAAGCTTCCACTAACTGGTAGGCCTTGTCGTACATTTAAATGAAAAAGAATGAGAGGGAGAGAAGACTTGAACGTCGCCCAAGACAAGGAAACCTTTTATGGGTGCAAAATCTCTCAGGGTAGGGCTATGTAAGCGCATATGCACTTGAGAGTTTAGACATAGGGATATACAGGATTTTAGGCTCACCCAATGATCAGCCGTTTCATCATAAAACACATTTACACGGATAGGTGCGGAACTTATGCAGGTGATATATAATATCCTGCAGGCACGCAGGAGAATTTCTATTCTATTAGCTGTTCACCTAAATTCCAAACCGGGTGACTCATGCAGGTAGTAATCATGCGTGCCTTCACATGGAAACACACCTAGCATGGGAGGGGTTTGCACACCGCCACTCGACAAAGGTCGTCGGCTATTTACACCAGGGGGTCGAAGGTCACTTGAATGTAAGAGTCATGCATCAAACAGGAGCAGTGCCGCCACTTCCATTCCTGTTAGAGAAAACCCGTTATATCCTTCAACAACCTGTCAATACCACTGCAACCATTTTTTCCATGTTGCATTTAAGTCGTACGGACTTATAATTCACCCACATCATAAACATGCAAGGATCGTCATCGCGTGGTTGTCAATTTTGCCATTCCGAAAAATACCGAATATAGTAGAAAAGATAGATAAAGAGAGATCAAGATATGCAGACTATCTAAGGGAAAGGTGGGGTTGGATTCACGTAATCGGATACGTCCACCGTCGGTTGATAAGGAGTAACCCTAAAAGGGCAATAAATTTCCGAAGATGTATGCCTAACAGGCAGTTGGTGGGAGGTAGCCATACAGTTAGCTATATGAAACGGTCAACACATCCAGCCCCAAATTTGTCGTAAAATGGGTCGTAAATAGTAATTGCATCTCGCGACAAGTCATGCATCTTGACCATCTGCAGCGATATGCAACTCTGCAATCTGCAGGCCACACCAAAAGCACCCACTTGAGACCACCATGCATGGAGCAGGATATCCATGCATTCCCAAAACTGATACAGATCATACTTAAACCCTACCACTCCCTTCACTAACTCCGCCGAACTGAACTTTTTGATTTTTTTTTCTTCCATTTTCCATTCTTGTTGTTCTGCCCATATCCCGATTCTGGTGGCAGAGTGCTATCCAGCTCCTCCAATTATTGCATCTCCTTTCTTTCAGATTTGTTTTCATTTAGTCATAGATAACTTTCGGTCGCCATGATGACTTATAACGAGCAGCGGTCCGCCAATAAGGACTTGGAAGCCCCTCGCTATTACAACGCTCCCATGGCCCAGCAGCTGTACATGCTGATAGCCAACCAGATACATCCGCAGAGCATCTGCATGAACACTCATTTCAACCCGGGCTACCTGCAACACAACAACGTCCACTTCGTGCAGAATTATCCCCTGTCACAAAGTCCAAGCCAACCGCTGAATCAGACACAGACGTCACAACCCCAGACTTCGCAGTACCAGGCACCGCTTGGGTACCAGCAAATATATGAGGGAAACAATTACATGCCCGTTCAAAGTATGCAGCGATCGTCTCAACAGTTGGGACCATATGGAACATCTCTGATGCACACGCTAACGCTGGCGCAAGTGACAGGAATGGGACTTAACAGCATGCCCAGCCAAATGAACGGTCAGATGGCCGGTCAGATGGCCGGTCAGATAACCACTCAAATGGGCACTCAGATGGGCAGCCAAATGTCCACCCAGATGAACGGACAGTTGCCCAACCAGATGACGTCGCAGATGAACGCACCAATTGGAATGACTTCTCAAATGGCAACACAGATGGCGTCGCCTGTCTCCACGCAGATGTCTTCACAAATGACTGGCCAAATGGCGCCACAGGTGAGTGGCCAATCCACACAGATTGGCAATTCCATGGGAATGGCCATGTCAGGAATCTCACAGCAAACGTACCGCAATCCACCTTCGCAGAAGCAACTTATAGAGCGATTACAGGAGTTGTTGCCAGTGCCACCGCTAATCAAGGCATGCACGCGGCCAGATGTGACGCTTTCAAACACCCACAAACGCACCAAGCGGAAATCAAAGTTTTCCAAGCGTCAAGACGAGATGATTGTGCGCTTGAAGAAGGAAGGTCGGCCATGGGTGGAGATCGCCGAGATGGTGGGCGTTGGGTCGTACTTGGCGGCCCGTAATAGGTACCAGGTAATTGTGGGCCAGCAGGGCAACAACAACAGTCTGAGCTGTACCGCAGAGGATCGGGACGAGCTCCAGAAGCTCTTGGATTCGGCTGAGTTGGATAAATGGCGGTACATCGCCATGGAACTCTCCAAGGCCACCGGCAAAAACTACACTGCAGAGGAATGCCGAGACCATGCCCGTCAAATGTTCTGGCAGAATCCCGCGGCGATGGGAGTGCTGGAGGCGACGGTGCAAGAGTTACATAAGGAGAAGAGGGTCACCGAGAGACTCTTACAGGCTGCTGCCCGGGAGGACTACGACTACTTGAAGAAATACGATGGTAGTCCGGAGTTGTCCATGTAGCGACGACTAGCATCAGAGACATAGGAATGGTAATGAAAACACGGTAGAAAATTGGGTGTGAGGAGTAGATTAGCCAGGTGAGAACAAGTAGCCAAAAAAATTGATTCATAATGTTTTTATTTTCATGAATAATTTTAGACAGGCTAAGAAACCGAGGTCAACTAACATGAACAATTCATGTGACCACGTATAGAACAAAGAGAACCCTGTGGACAGAAGAACCTAAATGTGGTCAGGCGAAAATAAAGATAAACTTCAGAATTAACCGGGCATCTTCATAGAAAATATTCAAACAACAAAAATTTGTTGGCGATTCCCTTGACCCTTGAATTCCGTCCCGATCTACATGATTATCGCTAGGTTCCATCCATGTAATATCCGAATTTACGAATTTACTGTGTTAATGGTTCCATTTGGAATTCCTCCTCGGATTCTTAATTCCGTGCATCGATCTCCTAACCAATGTGAAACTGTTGTTTCTTTTGACTATAGGTACACTAATGCACTATTATACAATGTAGAGCGATCACATCCATCCCATCCGCATTCGTCCCGACGAAAACTACCAGTTAGGGGGGCTGTACATCCTGTCAAAGTACCTGAATTCTAGATGGATGAAGTCAGCGTCTTTGCATGGTCAACCTCGGTGGAACAAATCTGTAAATAGATTGGGATATTTTCGTAGATTGAACGACTTCTATGTCTCTAGTATTTGGGGTTTCGAGTTTGCTTTCAAAGTTCTAATCAAAGCTCAAGTTAATGCTTCTTTTGCTTCTACAAAAATACCCAATAGCAATATCAGCAATTCATCAATCATTCACACTATTTCAGCTTCTCCTACATACCCACCTCTTCTTGGCTCTACAAACCCTTAAGTTTGGCCTCGACCACATCGATCTTATCCTGGGGTTTCTGTGACTTGTCAGTTCGAGTACCAACACGAATATCGCTCTGGATCCGAACCACTCCACGTTCATGGAGCACCTCGTGGAATTGACCAATCAATTCCATTACCTCTGACCACGGGCCGGCAATAGTGGTGCCCGCCGAGTGAAGCGTGGTTTCCAACAGCGACTCACGGGCCAATTTGGTGATCACAGCAACCTCATCCAGAACCGAAGCATTCCCTGTGCCGATGGGCACCACGCAGACATCTGCAAGACAATGAAGAGAAACCATTGAGGAGTAAGTAAAGACGCCACGAGTAACGTTTTCAAAAACGTGCAGGTGGCGCCACGAAATGCCCCCTGGTTATGATCCCCCACCTCTGCCCACATTTGACTCGTCGATCTGGAAATGTACCATGCGGGGCCTATTTGACAGCTAGTTGAACCATCGCGCTAAACGGCAATAGAAATATGCGGGAATTCCGCTCGTGCATCCGCAAGTAGCCGAGATTCATTAAACATTGCTTTCCCAATACATGAAGGAGGACGCTCCATTCATGCATGCGGTTCGTCTCCATGGGGTCGTTTCTTCCATCTCTATTCTATGAATTGGCTGCTAACATTTTCTTTCGTTTTATTCAATCATAGTATAAGGACCAGGAATTAGGGTCCATAAAGTCTCCGAAATAAAAAAAAAAACAAGAACTCCGAGCTCTAAACCAATGGCTTTACTTCTTCTTGCTCAACATCTTGAGAGGAATCTGAGAAACCTCCTCCAACGACCGCTCGGGATCAAACTTGGTCTTGTTTGTGAACTGGTCATACTTTTGGTTTAAAGGCTGTGTCGTAGACTGCGATGCGGGCGAAGGATCCTCAAGCGCAACCTTCTTGGACTTCACGCTACCAGTCTCCGACGCAACATCCACCTTATTGAACACTCGTGTAGGTGCAAACTGTTCTCTGTGCTCCCAGGGGAATAGCTTGGTTGCGTCACCTAATGACAACTCGTCTAGATGTGGCAAGTGCGTCTCCTCCTTAACCTTGTCCCACTCGTTCACCAATTTAGTGAACTTGAGGTTGTAGCCCTCCGTTGGGAGTGTAGACAAGAGCTTGATGCGATCGTGCTCCTTGGTGAAGAAGCTGTTGAATTTCTCCCACCATAACTGCTGGAACGGATCCTTTTCGGCAGACTTGTCCTGCCATGGTTTTTGCCCCCCAATGAAGTGCACGAGGTTGATCTCGCTGAAAAATCTCGTCAACGCAGGTCTATATTGGTAGTGAGCGGAAGGTGTGACGTTATACACAAAGGGAAGACGCTTCCATGAGTGTCCCTTGTCCTGGAGATGAAAGAATTCGTTCAAAAGACCCTGGTCAGCACCGTCAAATGACGCGTCCTGGGTCTCGGAGTGCTCAATTAACTTGTCAAATACAGGCTTGCTTGGCTTCAAGATGAGAACACCTGAGTTAAAGATGTCCGGCCAGCCGATATCTGGCGATGCCACTATTTCTGTAGCAGGCAGCGATTCGTACTTGTCAAACAAATGGTCTAAGTTGTTCAACGGCAAGGTGTCTGCATCCAAGTAGATGATTTGATCATACTTGTCTAAGTTCCAAAGGAGGATCTTAGAGTAGGTAACAGCAAGCTCTTCTCTTCCCAATTTGGCAGCAACTTTCTCGAGAGGAGCAGTGAGTTTCTGATCATTGATCTGAATCACGTCGTCGAAAGCCTTGTTGATCAAGGCCATGGAGTGGCCGGAGATCAAAGACAGGTCCAATAAAACAGCAAGCTTGTTTTCTGTTTTCAATTGCTTCAAGGTCTTAGCCAAAGTAAGTGCTCCAGGGACATAGCTTTCACTAGTCAAAAGGGTCACGTAGGCTTTCATAATTGGGGGCAAGTTCGGTTAGAAGAATGGAATAAGTAAAAAATTTAACGTAGCAATAAAAGCAAAAGTGGCGCTAAAAACAAACTTTGGGTTAAATAGGAGTAGGACAAGGAGACAGGGGACTTGTGAACATAACCTCGATAAGGGAACTTCGATCTATATCATATGCAGGTGTGGACGGCGGGGCCCCATAGGTCAAAAACAAAACTGAGGGACAGATCTGCATAATTCGATTGAGAGTAGGAATTAAATCACAACAAAAGAAAAAGTTTTTCCGATGTGATGTCCACAAATGCAGCAGCCCAGATCGACGCAGACGCATCTATATCTCGTTTTGCCGCGGTATTTCGGCGATTTTCAAAATGGTTGGTCAATTGACACGTAAACTTTGAGAATTTTTGAGAGTATGAATGCCCATTGAAGTAGATGCACTTAAAATGCAAATTACAAGACCATTGCCCGTAAATTTGAACGGAAATTGAATTTGCTAGTCTCCTCATTCCCCACTAGTCCTCATTTCAAGACAATGGGTCCTCTCGTCAAGTCAATTGTCTTGCGATGCCCGTCAAGACTTTGCGTTAAACCTTGGTATTGTTGAACCCCACATAAAAAATAATACTGCTTGTTTGTTTGTTTCCAATCATAGTGCAGATACTTCGCTGCAACTATTGTATTCCGTATATAAACTCTGATTTTGAGAATGGGTTAAGTCAAGGTGAATTATTCTTATCAAAAATAATACTGGAATTCCAATTCCTCAATCTCATGTTCATTTCACGCATCTCTGAAATTCACAATTCTTCATCAAGTATTCGACAACTTCGCATCAAACCCAGAAATCTCTCATTCCATTCTCTCATTCTATCTTGAAGTCACATTACTACTTCATGCACCTATTCTCATTCCACTTCTTTTCATACCAATTCCACTAACCTAAGTTCTACTTAGTAGACGTTATCCACAGGCAGGTCTCTGTGGTGAGTATCAATGGTAGAAGTATCGAGAGCTGACGATTGAGAAACAGCAGAAACCATCGATTGTGGGGCCTGGTAAGTTGGAGCTGCCGCTCCGTTCAGTGGAGTGGTGGTACTCGTCTTCAGCGCAGCCACAGACTGTCTATTGGCATTGGTGGCATTCTCCTTCAATGCAATCAACTGCTTGGCTCTGAAGGTCTCGTAGTGCACCAACGACGTGGTCTCAATCAAATCCTGCAAGTGAGTTCTGGTCAAAAAGTCTCTCAAGAACACAAACTCACACTGCGACACATCCTCGATGTTAATGGCGCCCCACTTGGACTTTCTGCCTCTAACCAACTCACCATTAATTTCGAACTCGCGCTCGGATCCGGCCACAGCGAATGGAATCAACAGCTTGATATCCTCGTTCAACTGCTTCTCATCATCAAATAAGTCGTCGCTGTCGTATGGGTAGATATTCAAGTTGAGCTTGATGAACTCGTTCTGTAACACACGCTTCAACGAAGCACGCTCATTAAGCGTCAACGAGTCACTCTTGGCGATCACAGGAACCACGTTGGCGATCTCAGACAACTTCTTCAACGCCTGGGAGTCCAAAGGCTTCAACTTGTTTCCATGAGGAGGAATGAAGTACAAAATACAGTGCACTCTTGTGTCGGGGATGTGTCTCTCTCTTTGAGCGGTCAACTCTTTACGCAAATACTGGGAGTGCTGCTCTTTCACATACTTGACCAAGGGTTCCCAGCACTTCTCGTTGTTGATTTGGTCACCAAAACCTGGAGTATCAATAACATTGACGGTCAAACGAACGTTGTTCTCGGCCAACATGTGCGAGTGGACTTTGATCTCTGTAGTCTTCTCAACGGGCTCATCCACACTGCGGCGACCCAGTGTAGCCGCCAACTTGGACGAAAATAATGTATTGACCAATGTGGTCTTACCGAGTCCTGATCTTCCCACCACCATGATGTTAAATTGGAAGCCGCGCTTCAACAATCTGTTTTCAATCTGCGAAGTGATGGTGTCGAATCCGACATATTTCAGTGGCTGCACGAGCGTTTCATCGACGTGGATGGACATGGTAGATGGTTGGTTTTGTGATTTGAAGGTGGAAGTTTGGTGTAAGGTACGCGTTTGGTATAGCCACGCATACTATTATGATACGTCACGTGACCTACCGTCTAGAAGGTAGTGTGTTATGAAATACAAAAGATAGGTAGATAGTATTGATGATGGGGTGAAAGCTTGTTGAAATTGAATTAATTGTTCTGATTATGAGAGTTTCCTTGTTTCGAGGGTCAATTTTATGGTTTCGCTTTTCTCCTTACTTTTCTCTTTACTCGTTGTTCGTAAATTTTGATAGATTACGATTATTAAAGATAACTCGAAAGATTTTCAAGGAATCCTTCACCGTCCTCCGATTACCAAAAGGATAGGTGATTTAATTTGTTGGTCTTTTATTCTTCCAGCCCGTTCTCTTCACTGAAGATTCAAGCAACTGTCCAGTTCTTCACGTGATTGTACACGTGATCTCAGACCTAGAAGAAAAAAAAATCTCCACAACCAATAACCACAACCATGTCTTTGGCTCTCAGATTTGGCGGCTTGTCCGTGCTGTCCGCCTACTCCGGTGGAATTGTCTCGGTCGCTTTACCCCGTTTGCCAAAAATCGCCGACTTCTTACCTCAAATGGCCTCCAAACAAATCAAAAATCTACAAGATTTGAGAAAACATATGGAAGGTGGAAACCCACCATTTATGATTGACAACGGCATGATTTTGAGAGCTGTTCCTAAGAAGAGACCTTCTCACCGCAGAACAAGAGAAAAGTTGTATGCTCCAGGTGACAAACAGATCAAGAATTTGGAGAATTTGGGTAGATGTCCAGCTTGTGGACATGTCAAGAGATCTCATTTCATGTGCATGCACTGCTTCGCTGAAATCCGGTCTTTCTTGAAGGAGAAGAAGAGAGCACTTTTGGGAGAGTCGGTGGCTCCTCAGTCCAACTTGGACCCTGTGGATGAGAAGATCATTTACCCAGGAAAGTACATGCGTGACTATGAGCACCGTTTGCAGAAAAAGGACTGGATTCCTCAGAGAGAGGAGCCTTTGATGCATAACAGAGATCAGGTGAAGAAGAGCAAATAGACTTGTAAATAGAGCTCCAAGGTAATGTGTGTAGTGTGAAAGGATTTCACCAATGTACTGCTTCTCCAAGATTCATCTCTTTTTAGATTTTCTTGTCTGAGATTTATTCCTTTGAAAATCTTATCTGACCTCTAAACTTTCTGAATACATAATCTCGTCATTCTTCGTTGATTATCTACCTGTGTCTATTCTTTTCCTCTCCCCATATTCTGGCCTGATGGTTGCGAAATCAAAAAAAAAAAAAAAAAAAAACGTTCTTCCTACTATCCAAATCTCAACTTCACTTCAAAAAGGTTGCCAATAATCAGTGATTTCTCCTTCCGACATCTTGAGTTTCTTGTTGTAATTTAATTGTCCAAATCTCTCCAACTTTCATTGACCATTGGAGACCTCATCGCATCGCATCTCATCTTCAATGCCATCCAACACCCAACCTTCACAGAAGAGAAGGAAATTCAAAGATAGAAGAGTGATTTCTGTCTCCAGCACTACCGGCACACACCCTTTGAACGTTCGACCCCTGGGGAATGCGTTTTTCGTAGAGAAATCAGATGGTCCCTCGAGAAGTAGCCAGATGGGTTACTTCTCCATGCTAAACGAAGATCTCTTCATGGAACTACTTGGGTTTGTTGACGATAGCAAGTCGCTAATGGCTCTTGCTCACACTTCACGTGTTCTCTACGCCTATCTCTATGACGAGGACTTATGGAAACTGCATTATACGGGGAAGGT
>Ga0160505_100652_pt1 | contig 18574 bp, 11 predicted proteins | sample DIDeMG_FD_108225 | JGI IMG/M metagenome (GOLD analysis project Ga0160505, IMG submission 108225) | Enriched chicken feces microbial communities from UW Madison campus, WI, USA - DID2874_E49_Stillage MG | ecosystem: Host-associated > Birds > Digestive system > Large intestine > Fecal ... | reverse complement strand
TTATTATTGTTTTTTTAATTGTTAACAAAAAAAAAAACACAATTGGCAAATTTTTGACTTAATTTTAACCTGTACTTTTTTTTAGATAGGGTTAAAAAAAAAAAAAAAAAAAAAAAAATGAAAAAGAAATGTTTACTGGCAAAAGAAAATGCAAAAAAATTAACAATAATTTCTTTTGTCAGTGAGGGTCTACAGAGAAGAATCAAAACTGGGAAGTTTAAAAAACTCCCCTTTTATATTTATTGTATTTTTTGTTTTAACCTTTTCCTTCTATAATGATGCAACGACGATAACAGTTACTTTACGCACTACTTTTTTTTTAAAGAAAAGTGTAAACATCGTTTCTTTTCTAAAAAAGAAATACTTTAAATAAAAAGAAAGCACCTTTAATTTTTTTTTTTTTTTTCTCTGGCTCATGTTTCATTTTATTATAAATAATTATTTGGATCCTCTTCCTTTCATACCTTTTTTTTTTTCTTTTCATTCACTTTCTATTGTTATTTCTCAACCGTTTATAACTAAAAATATTTGACATGGATTCTACTAACTATGCACAAACTGCCTTTGATACAACTAGGATAAGAGCCGCCCGATCCTCAGCTCCGACCCCAGAGTTTATGGACTCGTTCAAAAACGCTGAGGGTAAATACCAGTGTGTTACTTGTGACAAATCCTATCTCCATTTTAAACACCTCAAACGGCATTACATGAAGCACACCGGAAACAGACCTCATGTTTGCAAAATCTGCCAGGACACCTTTTGTCGCTCCGATATTCTAAAGCGTCATTACTCCCGGTGTCTCGCGAAATTCCAGGTCACTGGCAAATGTGCTGCAGTTTCTAGAGTTCCAAAAAGAATCATTCCCCAACCTTACTACAATCCAGCAACCGCTACATTATACCAAAAACATCAGTTGCCCAGTTCTACCGCTCCTATTAGCTTTCAGCAATCTCCGAGCCATCCAGAGTTGGGGCTATATTACTTTTATCCTCCTGCAAATGCTACACCCAACTCTATAATTTCTTTGCAGGATAAACCGGCGATACAACAAGTGCCATTACCGCATCTTCGGACAAGTGCTACACCCACTGCACCTGCTCTAACAACTATGTCACCGGTAACGTCACCTATTCCAAATGATTCCCAGTCTGTAAACTACGTTTTTAAACAGCAGCCAAGCTCAAATGCATATTACTCTCCTCCATTGTCTACAGATCATTCTTTTCCTCCCCAGCAGCAGCAGCCAAACTGTTATAGGCCAGCAAATTCTGATGGATTTATTTGCTATTCTGACGCAAAGCAGCAGCAACTTCCCCAGCAACATTGTGTTCCGCCGCCTCCACTGCCAATGCAAATTCCGCAGTCCGACGACAGTAACGTAAGATACGTGAATAACATTTATCTGGCATCACCTCGATCTGCATCTTCATCATCTTCATCATCCATTTTCTCTTCTTCCGAGTCGGTGAAACCCCACTACGGGGCTTTCTACCAGCAACCCCCTAGTTCCTACGGCCAGCCGACTGGTGCGTCTACTGCCACTGCGGCAGCAAACGTACCCTACCAGTTGCCGCCTTTGGCGCCGGGAATAATTATTGCGACGAATTCTTTAGAACAAAAATCTGAAGAGGTAGCTGTGGCAAACTGATAGACTTTCAGATCTTTTGTGCACAAAACAAAAACTCAATTTATGACGAAGTTTACGACTCATATAATATAAAAATAAATATATATATAAGACTAATGATTTATTCTACCCATTTTTTTTTTTAAAAAAAGAATTACTATATTTAAAATTATGGCATTTAAGTACCAGCTAAGTCTAAAACATGTTTTAGAGATACGGTAGGCCCCAGGGGTAAACGCATGAGAAAAAGGAAATAGAGAGCGCTTAGGTATTTTGCCCCCGCGTGAGATGGACATCACTGTGTTTTGTGAGCTGAGTTTGTGCTTTGCTACGTATATCTTATGGGTCTCACATCTAGCTAGATAGAGCCTATAGATCTCATGTATCACCTTGAGAACTGATAGTTTTATGTTGGGAAACAGGTTTCCCATTGTCCAAAGAGTGTTTTATTGTCATCATCAATTTATCGTGGCAAGTATGGTTTTAGATGCCGTATTGGCAAAAGTTGATTGTGTCTTTTTTTTTTTTAAATGGAAAGAAAAATGCCATTTCTAGTTATTGCAGTTTGCATACTGGCAGTTTATCAAAAATAAGACGGTACCTTTTGTGGAGTGGATGAGCTATTTCTTGTCTGGAAGCCGTAGCTGGCGCGCGTTAGTTGATAAGAAAATTCCAAATATCTAGCTCATTGCATATATCAACAACTTACCAAGAAACAACTTTGTCGTTGTTTGCAGCCCATCTGTATGCGAAAACTCGAAAAGGCAAGAGCTCTGCCTTGAACCCCCCCTTGGTTAATCAGGTACTATGAAGCAAACCTCAAAGGGAACGAAAAAAATAATAATAAATAAAAGGGATCTGGTGTCTAGTCAGCGCTATTTGTTCCTACCGCAAGCACAAAGTCGTTATCATTTAGGGTTTTTGGCTACCTAGCAACAGCGTCCATTTTAGATCAAGTATAGAGTTGAAAAGAAAGAAAATATATTGAAATGTAATGCATAGTAAACATGACCGTGGTGACCAATATCCACTCCGACAAAGTCACCGATATGGGCGAATTCCTAGCATTTCTCTTTTTTGCCTAACAATTTAACTGTAAGGCAAAGTTGGCTTTTGCGCACTTTCATGTTGAATTTTATGTACCCACATGACTTTAAAAGCAGCTAGCTTGTAAGGCCCAAAAATAAAATTTGCGAACCCCTTACGGGATTGGCTGAACAAACTGTTGCAGCTTCTCAGTACAGGGTTCTTTTTCAATTCAACAGGTTGGCTTATGCTTAGGTCTTTTCGGTCGCTTTTCCAGTTTTTTGGTCCGGCGGCTATGCGTAGCTGACTAGCAACCCACATATTCTAGACACAATGCTGGCAAAAAATAAAATCATGTTCTAAAGGTACAGATTGGTGCGCCATCCAGACTGCAAGCTCTCAGTGAATATAAACGTGCGGCAGATTATTAAGCCGCAATTATAGCAGCATCAGTAAACAATAAAAATAAAAAGTTAGAGTGAGCATATCCTCTGACAAGTGTCATCCCAATAAGGTAATCTTTTTCAATGGCAAGTCCTGCAGGTTGACCAGAATTTGAATAATAGGCTAGTACATATGCTGCCGTGAGTCTTGAGCTGTGGCGTTCATGCTCGGTGGCCCATGGAGTCTCAAGATAGAATTCAGTTAAACTGACCTAGAGCTGAAACTAGCATGGCCATTTTCACATGTCCTACTCACCGTGTGAGTCCTGATATCTATTCTATTCCTTCCACTGTGAAGCGACCAGATACATGTGGTTATCACAAAACACTTTGACTCAGCGCCAAAATCATGATGTTATCCAAACTAGTCTAGATAATAATAACAGTAAAAGCAGTTAAACCCTCTTTCAAATTTATATATAGTTCTAAAACATTTCCAGCGCTTGGTTGGTTCCTGCATTTGCGCTTTGTCTCTAACTCTTATTTCTCTTCCTCGCCGAGTGATCAGCGAGAAAACTGCGTCGGACCATTGTGCAAACCCAACGCAGAGAATCTCCAAAACCACCAGGACCAGGTAGCAAAAGGCTCTTGTTCAAAGCTTGAAATATGCGTGCTTATTTTTACAGGCTGTCCCTAATTAACTTTTTTTTTACATTTGTTGTAAGTGGGTGTAAGAGTGCGGTATTCTCTGTTTGAGTTTAGGAAGGGAAAAAAAATGACCAAAATGGCGGTTAGGCAGCGCCTATTTGGAGGATACGAAAAAGACGACCCAAACCCCGTAGCAGCAATAACAGCTCACAGCGATAGATGCTATAAAAGATTTCCTTACGAAAAATACAAATAAAAGCCAAAAGATGGGTGTTGTTGCCGCCTTCTTGTCTTACTCACTATGCAGTTTTGCAACGGCAGAGCACATAATGTAATAACGACAGCTTCAGAAACACCTGCCAGTCACCTTATGACAATCGATAATCCTTTATAGACTACGACAGATTGTCTCTTGCACAGATCATCGCAAGTCGTGACCCATTGTTGAATAGCCTTTATAATGCAGCAGAAACCATTTAAACGTGTTCTTGTGATTAAATGTCCCCTTTACTTTGATCTCAATACTTGGTCATTTGTGGGACCTAAAAGCTGTCCATACTGACCCATCTTGAAAATCCACAATAAAAAAGATGGTTGTGATTAAAAGTTGTGGCACCAGTGGTATTCTTAAGTTTAGCTAATCGAAGAGATCGGCAAGCCAGTCTAAGCCAGTTACAACTTGTAACTCGCTCATAATTCAATCAAATATGATTGTATGGTGCTGCCTTAATTGAGCATAAAACGTGGCTCTGTCAACATTGCAAGTCAAGCAACAAACATACGACTTTTACGTGTCTTTTTTTTTTTGAAATTCTTAATATTTGAGCAATTTTATGAGCGCCTGTGAAAGGAACTCACTTGGATTGGTTATAGACTGGAAAGTTGTATGAAAAAATGATAATTCACCAAGAAGCAAATTAAAATAAAAAAATAAAATAAAAAACGGTTCAAGGGGTTGGTACGCCGTTTTGGCTTAACCATAGCACATGTGGGACTCCCAGCCTGAACCATGCTTTGATTATTACAATGATCTTAGTCAAAATTTGAAACCCTGAAAATGTTTTTACGGCAATGTGTAAGTATATATTGCAGCACTTAGCTAGTGGAGCCCGATAAAGACAAGTTGGTGGTAACATCTATTAATCACATCAGGTCATATTGTAAATATGGTGAAAGCTATCTACAACCCTAATATCAGATCTAAAGTTTGTAAGCCCCTAATCCGGTGTGCTCTATTGCATCTGGGCCTTTTTCCATAGATTGCAAGCCTTAAGTCGTGGGAACCCGTGAACAATGTAAACCACATAGCTGTTGTAGTAGCGAAAAAGTCACTAGCGAAGCGAAAAACACAAATATTCTGTTTCTAGAGCAGCAGATGCCACGAGATTTTTTATCAACATTTGTTGAATCAGATGTGCTCATCGCCGCTACCAGTATCCTATAATAGTAGAGCTAGCATTCTACATGTCAATTTTGTAGAATAATTGGCTCAATGCGACTTATTTCTGCCTTTGTCTGCTTTCAGCGTTTTTGGTAAATGAACGGAATCGAGGCCTAAAAAAAAGGCAAACCCTCTAGATATTGATCAACCCTGCGTGTCCCAACTGCAAAACGGCGATGGCGGCAAGCGTTTGAAAAAAAAATAAATAAAAAAAACCTATACAGTAGTATACAATAGTGACGGTGTTTTGTTCAGCCATTTTATTTCTCATATTCTTTCTGGGCCCTATACCTCAAAGTCTGGCGTGATATGATGCGGCCGAAATTCATTTGGGTTTCGGCATAGAGATGAGCGGCGGCTGAGCACCGCAGGACCCATTTTCACCAAAGATCCCCTAACACAAAAAAAAAAGAAAGATTCTTATTAGAATAATTGCTTGGGACTTGATCTTTTTGGTTGTGCACTCTAGGGTAACATATCAAGGCATGACTAAGTGTGGGCAAATCCACAGCACCAGGCAGCAGGTCTGCGATGATCAGGCCTAAGTGTTCCATAGCTAAGACCTAGGAGCACTGACCTACCAGCTATCAAGAAAATACCTAATGAACGTTAGTGGGACAATATGTACAGTATGTGTGCTTCAAACGTCGCTGAACCCTTTTTTTTGGCTCCAAAAGAGACTCCATACTCTATTTTTTTCAAATCCTTTTTGTATCGTTTTGCCCCTTTTATCAACTGCTCTCATTTTTATTCCGGAAATTTTGGACTGCTTTGTCTGACTCTGGTCCAATGAATTTTGCTGAAAATATACTGTAGTGGTTTCGTTTTATCTCTAATAGAGGGACCCAACTGATTTCCAGTAGTAGGTATGAGACGGGATCAGATTTTCGGAAAGAAGGGTTTTTTTTTCTTCAAACTTGCAATACAAACGCATAGTAATTGACAAGGGTCCCGCATACAGTACATCAAGGTACATGGCCTCAGGCCAGACCATATTTAGACTCGTCGTGTAAACGTCCTCCGTTTTCAAACAGAAACAGCAGTACTATGATAAGCCATAGGTATCACCTATCGTTGTTTGTGATAGGCACATGCTTTTTTTTTTTTCGGTTCTTTCTGCGAGTATTCCCCACGCAACGGAATTCATGTATGGCGTACCCAGTTTTTGGATCCTGTAAAAGGAAGTCTGCCTTTCCCTGTGACGGTATGCTTTTTTAGCTTTTTTTTTTTTTTCAGTGCCTGGCAGGGCAGTAACTTGTCCATTTTGGTTGTTTTTTGGGATGAAAACCAAAAAATCAAAAAAATATCTTGTCATCTCTAACCTTTACAACAACTTCTTAGTTAAAGCGCTGATTTTTACCTTTATGGCTGTCCCAGCATCTAAACCTTGTATATTACAATGTTCTGTTTGCATTATAATGTCTCATAGACTACAAACAATAGATTTTGAAACCTCGTTACCAGCTGGTTTTTTACTGCCGCTCCCTCACAAATGCTGCGATATTGTTCATAAACAAGGGAATAAATGAGTTCTTGGCCACGTTAACCAATATTTCTTTTGTGCTCCTATGTACATGATACTTTCTAAATTATTTTTGTAAACAATACCAGTTTGGCTTCTAAGTTCAACCTATTTAGGATCTGCCAACTGCTTGCCCACTTTCTTGAAAAGAACGAAAAAATGACTCTATCAAAGGTGATTGGTTTCAAGATCAGTATTAGTAGAGTAGGAACGGCCAACATTAGCATTATCTTCCCGTTAACTTACTAGTTCCATTACAGTTGCCCTTTTTAAAAGAGCATCCTAGAAGAATCTATAGTTGGACCTGTTTTGTGTTTTGTGATTCCATGACAGATTTGCTATCCCGACTCCTAAAAAGGCTTTATTTTCACAAGGAGTGAACAAGCACCCGTACCAATTTATCATGGACTAAGCGCCATCCGCCTTACAAGCGGGTGGAAAACCGCTTGAAACCCCAATTATAACTCTTCACCAGGGCAGTAAATGTATCATTAATATGTAAATACGTAACGTATTGTTTCCAGCTTGTTCCTGTGCCTGGGAAAAAAAACTTGTCACCTCCATGTAGTTAACAAAAACTTAGTTCCTAGTTATTACAAAATAAAAGCATAATCAGCATTAAAACTCGAAACAATATGTTATTAGCATGTTTTGTATACGCGTATAAAAAGACCACATTCTTCTCGCCATTAAACTACATCTATTTCCTTTGGAACATCTTAATATACTGTTCAAATGGATCAATGTTTCTTGCCCAGTTCCTGTCGAGGTAATGATGCTTCACGTAATGGGGGATTGCTAAGGTTTTTGCACCTGGTGGTACTTCCCATTCTGTGTTAATTCTTGGGTACTCCCGATCCATCAGATCAGGTGTATAAAATAACGGTACACGCACCGTTACTACACCGTGTCTTAAAACATGAGCAAACATCAACATTGATTTGTAAAACAATTGCTGGTCTGCCAATAACGGTAAGACCGGTCTGACTGTACTTGGCATGCATGCAAGTGCCTTGTACTCTTCATCTTTGACCGTGTAAAGGAAGCTGAATGGTCTAGGAATGCACTCAAAGAGAGCACCAACCATTTCACCAGGAACAACAGCACGTATTTGCGGATGTTCTCCAACCTTTACTTTATTGTTGCTCTCTTTATTTTCGGTCTCTATTGCTGGTTCAATAATATATTGGTGGTGCCGTGCAAGTCGAAAACAAGCACGAGTGTCGGTTGTTGGAAGAGTGGCGTAGTTGGTAATAGAAGTCAGCTTTGCCCAACCATCATCAGATTCATATGGCGAAGGCTCACGAATGGTGCAAATAGTGCGATTCCATATGTTTTTGCTCCCAGGTTCTAGAGTCTTTTTCCATACTTGATTTAGTTTTGTGTTTTTAAACTTGTTATCAAGGTTGCTTCTTGCATTACCAACGTTCAAACTATTGGCCTTAGTTGAGCTCTCAGTAGTGATTGTTGTATTGTATGTGTTGTCACTAATGAATGGCTCCACAGCTTCGTACTGCACAAATCCGTGTACACATTTTGTAATTACAACTTGGTGGAGCGGGGCATCGAGAAGATTGAACTTACTGCTAAATAGACCGCGAAAAAAAGACTTTCCTGGCTTCGGTGCCATAGTTATCTGCTGCTGGATCTTATACCCAGTGTAAGGGATCCAGAGTGTGTGATCAGCGGTGCTGCATGGATTGAAAGGTGAAAACATGTGAGCTACACCTGCCGTTGCTAAAGCAAGTATCCAAATAAGCTGAACAGGATCAATGAGGTACATTTTGCCGATGTTATAATGGCCCGAGACCATATTTTGTTTAGAAAGTTATTTTGTGTTGTTACACAATCAAAATGACAATCTAAATCAAGCCAAATAATAAAGCTAAGCTAAAAAGCCACACCACGATTTTAGGAGTTAAAATTATATAAAAAAAATAGAATTTAAACTGCTCAGCAGATGAAGGAGCAATAATGTTTCCTAAATATTCAATATCTTTTTAAACCATTAACTATCAGGTTACTGTAAGAATGTATCTGAAAAAGAATAAATAAGAGTTTGTTCTATAGCAGCGCTTGAATTAGTATATAGCCGTTTGTTTCAGGCGTTCGACCGACACAAAACTGTATCAAGACAAGTAAAATGTTGTCCTCGCAAGCAACATCTAAAGAGTTTCAAGTTTAGTTTGTTACTATACAATAAAACAAATTGAATCTAAAATAGAAGAAAACAAAAAAGTGAAATAAAAAATCATGAAATACATACTGCTGCATAAAATTTCAATATCCAAAAGCTTTTGCTATACTCAAGTACTTAAATTCTTTTCAATTGTTAAATCGTATCTCTTGGATATGGCATTAAGATAACTGAAAATTGATTTTTGCTTTCAACTGTGCTCTTAGTTTTAAAACATGAAAGAGTAAATGGTCAAGAATGGTGTGCTTTTTTTTTCTCTTCATCGTTTTTACATATAAAGATGATTTTATGAACATATAACTTTTACAAAACTTTTTGTTGGCATACTGAAAATTGTTTCATGACAGTAAACATGACACTAATTAGCAGTATCACAACGCATTGAATTTTTACAATAAACTGTCTTTTTTATAAGCTACTTACGTTATTGGTGTTTTTTTTTTCATTTGTTTATACTTTGAAGCCTTTCATGAGCTATTTCTTTTGATTAATTACATTCTACAGCTTCAATACGTAAATAAAAAGGTTTATACCAACTCATTAAAAATCAGGATGACCGTTGCTATGTATAAAAAGCTTAATCTCGGTTCTACAGAACGTTTGTAAAATTCAATGATTTTTGCTATCTGAATCTCATGGAAATAAAACTTTTTTCCTGCTGGTGTGCTATCATGAGACTAAAATTACCCTAAAACAACGATACATAAATCTATATCTTATATGAAATTTATTAATAACTATGTTATATACATGACTAGACGCTCTTTTGGAATATCTACCAAGAACATTTGTTCAAAAATATATATAGTTTATCTGTATATATATTAATTGACTATAGATGTGAAATCCTGTCTTGTAGCATGTGGATGGCCAAGTATATGCATAGACTAAAGCTTTCAATATGTATCACAATTTCGACTTTTACTACTCAATAAAGAATAAACCCCCCTCTCCAATACTTAATATGTTACCATGGTTTATCTACTTTTGGCCTCACATCACTAAAAGCCTAATAGTTGTATATATAGATTGAAAGACAATGTAACAATCAAACCGGTCAAACACTACGCGGAGTCATACGTAGTATTAAAGGTTCTCACCAAAGTCTTTCAACAAAGATTTATACCTGTACATAATACTAGTAAAAGAAAGTTTCCAAAATAAGACTTCATCTGTATGCAAATAGAACATTAGTTTTGCTACGTGCTTAATATTTGGAGTAGATAGGTTGACCACGATATGGTCTAGATTAAAAAGTAAAGTTGGTCAAAACTCTGTGCCGCCTTCATACATGAGGTTAGGGCACTATGTATCGTCAACTTTTAGATAACCTCCTGGTATACTTCTGTTCCTAAAAAGGGTTGTTATCTGGAAAAAGGTCAATAATGGTAAGCTGTGTATTGTCTCTCTAACCATTTGTATCTTTAGAAAGGGTTGTCAGAGCATTTCATAGAAGCAGGAGCATCAAGTTTGTTCTTAAGAGAGTTGTAGCAAATAGCCTAGCAAAATCCCTAATAAGGAAATTTATATATACAGTACAGGATTGACGGCCCATCTGTGTGATGTATGTACATGTGCCTTTTCAAAATAAGTCTATTCATAGTTTTGTTGTACATGCAGAGTAGCCAGGGAAGAAGGAAAAAAACGTACGACTTTCATGCTAGAAGTTGACATTGCATGAATGCTATGCCTGCGTCTTGACCTTCTCTATCTTTTTTCTTTCTTTTTGTGGGTTTTAGGTTATTGGCAAGAATTTATCAAATGCTAAAATTTTTGAAGTTAGAGGATTTCCAGGAACATTATCCGAAATCCGGTTTTAGATGATAGCACAAATAAACAAATCTCCAAACCCCAGAAGATTTTTTTTTTACTTTCAATCTCATGACTCCATACTTGGCACCGTTTTCGTCTTAGGTAGATAAATTTTGAGGCTTATTGGCTGTAAGTAAAAAAGACGTTTTAGTAGCTAAAGTCCACAGATAAAGTGCCATGTCTAGACAAGAACTTGTGAAACGAGTTGTGAAGCATCAAGCCAGGCTGCCTACTATAACAAACGGCAGTCTGGCAAGTTAGTCTTCCTTCCAAGGCTCAACCCATCTAATAAAGAAATAAGTTTCAGTGACAGATATTATTATTCATAATGATACACTTGCAGATTTCACCTCATCAAAATCTACCAACTCAGAATCAAGTAGCAATTGCTGACGTATTTTACTCAACCAGAATTTTGACTTATCAGTTAGCTCGGCTCCAATCAAACTATTTTGGATTATTCAGAGACTAATGATTTTGATACGCCTGTCATAGCTTTTGTCTGAGCCATTTTCATCTAGAGCTAGAAATGATAAAATTAATAGCATTTTAAGACTATTAACAGCCAGTCATGAAAAGGAAGTTTATAGAAACTTGAAAATTCTTGAAGTAAAAGTGGCTTCCCGGTTTCAGATCTTGAACCGGAAAAAATATTTCAGTTGGATCATCCAGATCTAGTGACAATAATAACGCTCAAATATTTTTCTAAATTAAGAGAGCATTGCTCTATCTCTTAGATAGTATCTGTGCATGTTTTCACTTCAAATATATCTAATTTTGTCTGTATCCGTATTTTAAAACCCAAGCATTATCAATACATATTGAGACGTTTTCTACTTTGGAGTCAAGTTATAGTACCCTACCCCAGTAATTTTACTGTTTATAAAATCCTAATGTATAATACTGGCGTGAACCGCCAATCATTTCAAGCATCATATAAAATACACTACAGAAATTAAGTGGTAAATACTAAATGTGTATGTATAAGTACAAAAGTTGGGAGGATAAACGGAAAGACATACATATGTATATACAGAATGAAAAACAACATATTATCATAATTAACTTTACTATTCATTTAAGTAATCAATCTCTTAACTCTACAGCTGTATGAAATACTGACAACAACATTAATCATACACCAGCTAGAATGATATATTGGAACCAATCAAATCTTTTTAAGATGTCAACGTGATCGAATGAAACTGAGAATTTCTTTTAACTTTTCAAATGTGGCTTTGGGTTTGGCATTGAAGTATTCCGGTTCTTACCAAGCATTTACCATGCAGCAAAAGCAGTTTACAAAAATCTGGTTAATCTGAAGCTTACCATAGAGTTTGAAGTGAACAATCAAGACGCAGCAAATAAATAATTATTTAGTCAACAATGATAAATATTTTATAAACCCATTTATAATTTACTTCTCATGACAATAGAATTTCGTGGAATCCTGACATTAAAGACATCAAGTCTATGACCAACAAAGATTTACATACAGAATTTTTCAAACCTCGCAATTTGTGTCAGGAGCTCTTTTTCTCTTACATATAAATATTTACTTACTAGAAATGTCATTTATACCTAGCATTTAGTTTTCTTTGTTTCTTAGTTTTTTTCTTGTTTAGCTTGTTATATTTCTTTAGTTATTATCATTACATAAAACTAGTGGGTATTTAAAATGAGCTTTGTTGTTAACCTTTTGGGTCAATTCGGCATCACTTAAAAATTACAATTCCAGATCTTTATATTTCCCTTCAAACTGGCTAAGATTGACCAAATGTCTCATTGTAGGTCTTCCATGGGGGCAGTTCTAAATGTTTTGTACGAAGTTAGTAACAGAAGAAATATTGATCAGCTTTTTTCTAGGGAAACACTTACCCATGGTTTGTTCAGTTCACTCAAATGCCTGATAGTACGATTCATGATTTTGGGAGTTAGTGGCTTACCAATCATAATACTTGATCGGCATGCTCTCATAGCAAACATGGAACGAAGCTTGGAGCATTTGATATGAGGATTTCCTGGATGGTTAAATATTAAGTGAATCAGCTCATGAATATCTTTTGTGTCAAAAGATGTAGATTTACTAAGCGGCATAGAAACCACTTTGCACTTTTTCCCGGGTGGCATCTCCTCATCAACAGTGAGCTTAAACCCGTTTGCTTCAAAGATGGGTAGATTATTTATCACCGTAAGTTCATCCATCGCGGTCAAATCAAGAGAAAGAGGTCTGCAAAAGTTTGGTTAGTAAAGTCGCATACATATAACCTGCTTATATAGAGATAATACTTACACTACCATAGGCTGGTTCTGGATAATAGTATCTCTTTGTAACCGTTCAAAGTTGTAAATCTCATCGCTGGCATGTTGATCAACAATAAACAAGTCCTTCTGGCCAGTCTTTTCGTTTAGTTTTGTGACTAAGATAAATCCTAGGTTGAATTGACCAACCAGGTTCATCTTAAGAAAGTCATTTTTATGAATTGATAAATTTAGCATGCCTTCTACAATATCCTCGTCATCTGCTATATTGGAAATAGGGATATCAGATAGGCTTGTGCTTCCATTGTTTTTAGTTTTTTTGAGTGATTCGTTAGTAGCCACTACCTTAGTAAGTCTCTTATGCCGGCTTCGAATGGCATCCATGGAAGCAGGTACAGGCAAATCGAGACTATGAGTCCTGTGTCGCGCAACTGACTTGATTCTTTGACTCATAGATATTTTAATGGGATTAGAAGATGAATCTTCTAGTTCTAACGAAGTTTCCGTCTCTTCTTGTAGACTTTTGATCTTCTCGTCTTGATCAAGATTTAAATTTTCACCATCACTGCTGCAATGATGATCTTGATGCTCTCCAATACTGTTCTCCTCGTTTTCTAAATTCAGTTCTTCTTCACCAGTATGATAGTTTTCTTTACCAAGACCCTCATACCCAAGCACCTCACCAAAATCTTCAAGTGATCTATCAGATTTAGTGGCTTTAGATCTTGTGCTAGATCTAGCTCTAGAGTTAGCTTTAGAGTTTTTCGATACTTGAACAAATTCACGGGTTTTCCCATTCTGGGAAGAAAGGGTTATCTCTACCGGCTCATTATAGTCAAAATGATTTTGTTTCATGGGAAGATGATCGAAATCGACTATAGTTGTACTTGACCTTCTGGCTGTAGTTCGCTTAGTTGGTTCAGAGAAAGAATCCGACGTTGAAACAAACAAATCTTCATCTTCATCCTTAGATGGTACAATTCTGCTATTTTCACTTTCCATATCCTCTGGTGGAACTGCAGTGGTTTCCTTGCTTCGATTATCATTTTGCTTTTTAGGGAGTTTGGAAATATCATTTAGAATCTCTTTTTCAGATCCTGGCTCCACAACATTGTTATCATCATTAATGAAAGGTTGACTAGCATTTTTGGCTTTCGAACTTGCTGGAGCATTGGAAAAGTTGGATACCAAAGAAGAAAACAGCCTGCTTTGCGATTTTCCAGATTGTGAAATATTGGAATCTATGGGTGATAACGTTTTATTCTTTGGAACAGAATGGCCGATTTCTTCAAACTCAATTGTAAGATGCTCTCTAATGAGTTCAATGAGCATATTTTCTCCATGAAGTAGAATTGTACGTTTATCGGGCGATACGTTCACATCATATTTGTTAGTATCAAGCTTGAAGTTGAGCACAAAAAATGGCAGTTGTGTAGTGTTAAAGTTCTTGTAGACTTCATTGACAGCTTTAGTAATCTGCGGAAGAACACAAGGGCGCGAGTTGATATAACAAAGCTGTCGGTCACCAGAACTTCTACCTTTACCAAAAATTGGTTTTGAGATATATCCTTCAATCCTGACCGTTGACGTTTCATTGTTTTCCCTCCAGTTTTTTCCACCTAGAAACTTTAGAAATCTAGTGTTATGAACCATATCAAATGATATGTTCAGTGGCATGAGCGATTCTATAGATGCAGTTCCATAGATGCTGGATATCGTATCTTTCAGTGTTTTGTTTGAATTGGACGCAATCATTATCGATGTTTTCCTAACCTGAATGTTAATTCTTGCAAAAATCAAATGTATGTACGGAATATCTTACCCTTTCGGTAACACATTTGACACTAGTATTCTCACGCCAGTGCAAATTATGGCATATGCTTGGAGTAATGTGATAGCTTTTGCAAACTCGCGTTTAATATTTTTCTGCAAATCCTTTCGGCGTACGGGTAATGCGTGAAAAATATCTGACACTGTCACTGCTGTTCCCGTTTTCCCTGAAGACACTGACTTGTTTTTAATCTTCCCATCAATATCGAGCTCAAGCTTAGTGGCCAAAGGTGCATCATTCTTTGTACAAGTAATTACAGCAACGTTAGCTAGAGCGCAAAGTGATGAAAGCGCTTCGCCACGAAATCCAAACGTCGTGACCATAGTGAGGTTCTCAAAAGTACGAAGCTTCGATGTGTGATGTTTAAGCCCAATTCCTTCAAAGTCTGCTTTATTGATACCATCTCCGTTGTCAATCACTTCAATCGAGTCGAGGCCATAGTTTTTGAATTTAACTTCTATGGAAGTCGCGTGTGCATCGAGTGAGTTTTCGACGAGCTCCTTTACCGAGGAGGCCAAATCAATCACAACCTGACCTGAAGTCAGCTGGTGAACAGACGAAGAGTTGATCGCTTTGATCTTTTGTTCGTTAGTCATATTTTGGCGCGCTGTGTAGGATTTATTGATATAACGGAAAGAATAAAGAAATAGGAAAAGGATGGAGATATGACTAGTATATAGGTTGGGGTTGGGGTAGAGATAATATGTTCTCGAAAAATACGCGTAGTCTAAAATGCGTTGCAGAATTTCCTAAAACGTTAAATCGAAATCACGTCTTTAGGGCCATCAATCATCCTTGATATTTACCATGACGTGTGTGAAAAAAAAAAAAGATAAGAAAAATTAGAAAGGATTTCTATCCAAATATATTTATAAATAAAAGATTATCCCTGATTGACAACATATCAAAGCACATTTACTAGTCTAATTTAAGAATTGATTTCATGTTCTCATAGATCAGATAGCTGATACTGACCGCAGGCCCCACCTTAGCTAAGTTTGGAGCCAGGCCTCTCCACAAACCCCGATAACCATCTCTAGCTACAGTTTTGTAGTAGACATCCATGAATCCGCTGTATGTGTATGGATGGGCAGGCGTACCTTGAGCTTGCAGCCTAGTTCTTAACAAATTTACAGGGTAAACCAGCGAAGCACCAATGCACCCACTGAAAGCGCCCATTGCAAGAACAGTTGGATTGCTGAGTCTCACCTCAGAAGCGGGAATTCCTTTCGCAAGAGCTTCCTTAGCAATGAAAAAACGTTTCAAAGCCTCGAATGTGCCAAGATCAATAGCAGCAAAAGGGAAGATGCCGCAAACTCCAACACCAATGCCTCTATAAAACATTCTAAACCCGGCCTCGTTCCACATATCCTTCATGGTACTGAAAATCAGTGCATTTCCTGTTAATGATTTAGATGAAAGAGATTGGCACTGTATCCGGAACTTTAGAGTATCGATTGGATAAACAGTAAATTGAGCAACCACTCCGCCAATGCCTCCAGAAATGAATGTTGATGCTCTAGATATTTCTGTAGTGTCACTAACACCTTCAATATTAGCAAAAAAACGCTTTGCAGCCTCAAACGATCCAAACTTCATTGCAGACTCTGGGAAAACCTTAAACACATTAAGACCATTACCGACAAAAAATGCTCTGATACCTCCTTGACTCCAAATATGCTTTAAGGCTCTGATGATTGTGGGTGACTGTGGGTTTGTCACTTGTTTGGCTGTTGAAGTTGCAGCCTCTGCCATTGTGGTAGTGACGGATCCTGCAACTGAACTCGCGGCTGGCTTAACCACTGATGCAGCTTTACGCATTGGCTGACCTGACTGGGCAATAAGATACACTTTCAGTCTGTCGAATGGCGCCGTACAGGTTCTCGAGACGACACCAGCAAATCCTCCAGCAAGAAAGTAGCCTAGACCATTCAGTGTCTCACTACTTAAAAAGTAGTCACCTTCGGACGAGAGATCGATTTCATCAACAAAAAAATTGTATGCAGCTTGTAAAGGAAATTTTTCGTCGGAATTATTGCCATCTAATGGCACAAAAAGCAAAAACTGGGCCCATTCATAATAGGATATGTATCCGTCGCCTTTGAGATTAATGATATTAAAAAACTCCTCCGCCTGATCAGTGTCAATGTCGACACCCAAATTCTGTAATCCAGTGAAAACCTCCTCAAAATCTAAACGGCCGTCTTGTTTGGTGTCCATCGCCTTGAACGACAGCGCGATATGTTCTTCTGTGTGGCCGAGATATTGCTTGAAATCGTCAAAACAAACATATCCTTTCTTTTCCTGGCACATCTTGTCGAATACTTCCTGCATACAGTTATCATTATTTAGAGATGGGTGATATTGTTCCTTGAAAGAGTAGAGAATTGAATCGGTATTCACTCTTCCAGATTTGGTTGGGTCAAGGATTTCGAAAAGACTCTCCAACCTTTGTTCGCGCTCCTCAGGGGCCCCAATCATTTTTTGGATGTATTTGTCTTGGTTATAAGAATTGAAAGTCATGATCGTTGAATGCAAAAGTGTTGGTGAATAGTTAAAGAAAAGGGGTTGGTGTATCAATTATGAGCTAGGAAGCCAGTAGTGGTATATCTCCGAATTTTGAGGGATGTATTAATGGAAGAAAAAATAAACACGCAGTTTGTAGAGACTTGATGTGGAACGTAGTGGCTGTCGAGGCTCTGTCAAAATGAGGTGTAACTTTACAATGCAAAAATATTGGGTTGATATTAAACAAAAGAGCTGCAAAGCGGAAACAATAGGGATATACGAGATATTGTGATAATAATAATAATAATGAAACGTAAAGAGAGGTGTAGATTTAAAAAAAAAAAAAAAAAAAAAAAAAAAAAAAAGAAAAAAAAAAAAGGATAAAAAAAAAAATATAAAAAAAAAAATAAAAAAAAAACGAAAAGAAAGGTGTAAATTAAAAAAAAAAAAAAAAACGCTTGATAAAAATTCGGAATTAAAATTTTCTTGGGGAAGATCGTATCTTTAAGCTGGCCATGCAAATTTGCTATGTTTCTTTAATACTGAAAAAAAAAAAATTTAAAATAAAAAATAAACAAGCTGTCCATATTAAAGTGTCGTTCTCTAATATTTTCAATAGTGAATCCTGTGAATAATGAACAAAAGTTTACAAACACTTTCATGTGCCGTTTTAACCCATACCCATATCAGGTGACTGGGGTTAAGTCCCCATGCTGTCCTATAAGTTACTGGGTTAACCTAGGACCGAATTTTGCGACTGGTTGGTAAGAGAGAAATAGAAAATCGGTTTATTATTTTAATATTTAGTGACATCAGAAAAGAAAATAGTAGATGGATGGATGGATAGATAGAAAATTAGTTTATTGTCCTTAGATAGATAGATAATCAGTTTATTGTCCTTACATCAAATAGTTACATACAAAATTACAAAACAAAATGACATACAAAGAAGACATAGATAGATAGATAGATAGAAAATCAGTTTATTGTCCTTACATCAAATGGTTACAAATAAATTATATAACAAAATTACAAAGAAGACATGAAATTTCAAAAACATTTGTCTCTATGAGACTGGCAAAGTAGCGGTGTCAGCGCGCACAATGAGTTCAGACGTTAAGTAGCGGTGTCAGCGCGCGTAATAAGTTCAGACGTTCGATGGCGCCGAATTTTCCATGAAAGTATCCATGTGTTAAGGGAGACCTGAGATTAAGTCTTCTTAAGCCTTATTTTTTTTTTTTTTTTTTTTTTTTTTTTTTTTTTTTTTTTTTTTTTTTTTTTTTGTTTTTTTTTATTTTTTTTTTTTTTTGTTTTTT
>Ga0160505_100651_pt1 | contig 18586 bp, 14 predicted proteins | sample DIDeMG_FD_108225 | JGI IMG/M metagenome (GOLD analysis project Ga0160505, IMG submission 108225) | Enriched chicken feces microbial communities from UW Madison campus, WI, USA - DID2874_E49_Stillage MG | ecosystem: Host-associated > Birds > Digestive system > Large intestine > Fecal ... | reverse complement strand
GTACACAATTTTTGTTTTTTTTTGTTGTAGGAAAAAAATAATTTATTTTTCAGTCTGAAAACAATTAAAATAAAAAAAAAAAAAAAAAAAAGATTTACAAACAATCCTGCAGGTAGTAAGACAATCGCATTCATTCATCTTGATATGGAGATATGTTCCCGCAATCTTGTTTTCAGCGAGGGGTTCCAGAAAATATCTTATCGATAGATCACTTTTGTCAGTTCTTGTCTGATTTTTTTTTTGTTTTTTACAAAAGAAAACCGCCCAGAACTTGTTCTAAACTTAAGCCCAAAAAAAAGTTTGATCATGTATGTATGCATGTATGTATGGAAACCTTTAGTTGCTTACTATTAATATGGGTAACTTAAAGATGGCTAACGTTTAATCCTGTACTTGTCATGTTTCAGGGTTATTTTAGAAGTCTTGTCGTCGTGATCAGCCTAGTCGCAAGACTGTTCCCGCCGGCGAGCTGGAACATGATACTCCGATGCACCACTTTTGTTACTACTACAGTTAGTCTCATCATTGTTTCTATCTAATTATGAAATTTTTTCTTGGAAATTGCCATAGTTATTTTCACATCTTTAGAATTGTCGCTGGTTGTGTCTACCAACTTCCCCGCGCCTTGATTTAGTATTTCGTTTTTTTTACTTGTAACAATTAAAAAAAAAAAGTTGAACTGGTCGTTAAGTTATTGTTTTTTGAAAAAATACTGACATTTTACAGTTTTTCCTTGCGGGAAAACAGTCCTTAACAGTTGGGCGGGACTCATATTGAATGTGTTTAGTTTTCAGAACTCTCTATAACTTACCCATCAATATTCTAAACTTTGATCACCCTCATCGCTCACAAACCCCATAGCATCATGACAGACGAGCAATAATGCAATACCACCCTCACTGATCTTGGACCTTTTGAATAGAAAAAATTATATACAACTGTTGTTAAATATATATGACAATTCATAAAAGACTGGCAAGTAGAAAATTATAAATATTGTTGGCGTGCCCCATGTTGAAATCACAAAATAACCTAACAATCAATATAACTACGCTATACTTATCCAACTACTATGGAAGACAAAAAAGAACAAGTGACATTTGTTGAAGACATTTCCGATACGGTACTTACCGAAAGTGTCAACAACACAAAACAAGAAGTTTTGACTACTTCCGACGGAAGGTCAATTGTCTGTCCTGAAACCGGTCGATACCTTTCAGCAACGGAGCTTTATCCTCATATTGACGAAAAAAAGTTGCTCCGTAAAATGGATATTCGTATTGTGCCCACTCTGGCATTGCTTTATCTCATGTCTTTCCTTGATCGAGGCAACATTGGTAACGCCAACATTGAGGGCCTCTCAAAGGATCTCGGACTCACAAGTCAGCAATATAACATGTGCCTTACAGTGTTCTTTTTCACTTACTGCGCATTTGAGGTCCCATCTAACTGGGTTATGAAAAAGTACCTTTCACCATCTACTTGGCTTCCTACAATCATGGTTGCCTGGGGTGCTTCAATGATTGGTATGGGTTTTGTTCAAAACTATGCTGGGCTTTTGGTCACCCGTATTCTACTTGGCGCCACCGAAGCAGGATTATTTCCCGGAGTGGCCTACTTTCTAACTCAATGGTATTGCAATCAAGAGCTTCAATTTCGCCAAGCGCTCTTTTTTTCTGCTGCCTCAGTTGCCGGTGCCTTTTCTGGATTGCTTGCCTTTGGAATTGCTAAAATGGATGGAGTTGGAGGGCTTGAAGGCTGGCGCTGGATTTTCATTCTTGAAGGAATTTTAACAGTTCTTGTGGCATTTCTGGCCTACTATTGGCTTTACGACTATCCCAGTACCGCTAAGTTTCTCACTGCTGAGGAAAAGGCATTTGTCCAACATCGACTTATCTATGACTCTCATATCAAGGGTGCCTCTGTAGGGGGTGTACAGTTTGTGGAAAACACAGAAGTAGACCGCAAGTACGTAAAAGCTGCGTTTCTTGACTGGCAGTTGGTTTTCCATATTATCAATTTTTGGGGAATTGGAGTTCCTCTTTACGGTATTTCACTCTTCCTACCCACAATTTTGCGAGGCCTTGGATATTCAGTCAATAAGTCGCAGCTTATGACAATTCCCATCTATATCACAGCATCAGTGCTTTCTGTGATCCAAGCTTGGGTGTCCGACCGATTAGGTAAAAGAGCACCATTTATTGTTCTTGGTTTTGTTCTCATTTTAATTGGCATGCTCATGGCTATATGCTCTAATCCAGCCACACACCCAATGGTAGTCTACGGCGGTGTATACATCACATGTGCAGGTATCTATCCTGCCTTCCCCGGTGTTATCGCTTGGAACGCCAATAATCAATCGGGTTCGTACAAACGTGCCATTGCTATGGCAATTCACATTGGTGTGGGAAATATGAGTGGTGCCATCGCTGCCAATATTTATCGCGGGAAAGATGCCCCTCGCTTTATTTTGGGTCATTCTGTGGTTATTGGGTTTGTCTGCTGTGGAATCATCTCTTCTGGGCTCTTGATGATGTTTTACAAGATGGCCAACAAGAGAAGAGATGCTGAATTGAACAGTGGCAAATATGACAACGACTCAATCGACGAGTTGATAAAGCTGGGTGACAAATCGCCTTACTTTAGATACCGTTTCTAGCTTTCTTGTTTCAGCTGTCTCAAATCTTTCAACTGCTTGCCGCGTATCTTTCCTGTGTTGATGAAAAGAATTCATGTTTTGGAGTATTAGTACGTAATGAATTATGTAAAATGATGAAATAATGGTAGTAACTTGTCTTATTTTTATTTTGTGATCTCAATTTACACAGTAATGGTTGATTTACCAACAGTTTACAATTGATATTGAATTAAAAGCAGATTTTTAAATATACCATTAGATTATAGACATGATGTATAAATGACAATAATATTGATACAGTCACTAGTTTTTGATGTTGGAATTCATCAACATTTACGATTAAATAGCAAAATAAGTTGTTTCAATGAAACTATTTAATAAGAAAAAACACAGGTAGAGTCAAAGCAACCTATACATATAATGGATTGAGTGCAATCTTCCTCCTCAACTTTCTTTTAAGAATAAAGGCGTATTATAGAGAAGTCAGGTATTGACCACATGAACAAGATATTTTTCTCCTGATACTCCTTTTTGTCATAATTTGAAACCAAAATGGAAGCTTATTACAGCCTGTCGTAGTAACACTGTTTCTACAAAGTCTTGTTTGGGTGTTTGCTTGCTTATAAAAGAATTCCTTACAAAATTCGGTAAATAGTAGCAGTTCTAACATCAGGCTTTACCACCAAATATGCTATCACCAGTCAATTTCAACTTCATATAATCTTTTCTCAAGAAAAATATACAAACTACTTGTAGTAGGTTGGACAAGGTTATAATAATTAAATCAGTAATAATTGGTTGCTTTGAGCCGTATGATATACCATTAGTGACTTAGTGCTTTAAAAGTCAGCAAACCATTTCAGTGTCGCCATAATCATTTTGTGATGAGCGTGTTAGTGCGGCTTAGTTTACTCTTTTGGTCATTTTCTGCGTATTTTGTGTAATAAAAAAAGAAAAGAACGCTCACATGGTTACCTAATACCGTGACAGTTCTGACTTAGTATTTCGACTATTTCTCACTTATATTGTGCTTATATCTAAACTCCCAAGTACTAACCCCATCCAAAACGCGTTTTTTTTTTTTTTCTCATTTCCTTTGACAGCTCTATGTGCACCCCCCGTCTCTATATCTCTCTTCCATTCACACTTCTATTGTTATTGTCATCCACTCCCGTTAAATAACAAAAAAAATTTTTTTTAACCAACGCGTTGTTTTGTCCTGAGCCAAAACAGATTCAGTTTTCCTTTGCGCGCGTCCACCAGCTCTGGACGAACGACCTGATTTTGACTCTCTTCCATGGGCAACAGACCCGATGACAAACGGTTCCGCGAACCGCCATATGTGAGTACTACAAAGCACATCTCGTTCTTTCTCTTTTTTTTTGTTTTTTGTTTTTACTGACTTCTTTTTTGTTTTTCTAGAGACGGGACAGACGACAGGATGAGTATCGTGGCCCGCGGCGGTGGCGGTGGTACGACGAACGGTGGCCAGACCCAGGCTACCGGCCCCGTCGCTACAGAGATGAAGGCTCATCGATATCTTCTTCTTCTTCCGGTCTTGGCCCTGCCGGCCCTGCCAATGAACCTCTTTATCCGCCCTACGGAGGCCCCAGTACCGCAACAAGTGCAAGTGGAAAAAGAGAAAGTAGGGATATTCGAGACAGAGACATTCGAGACAGCAGAGACAACAGAGATATCAGGGAGATCAGGGATATCAGGGATATCAGAGATACCCGAGATACCCGAGATATCAGAGACACCAGAGACAGTAGAGATATCAGAGATACCAGAGACGCCAGAGACACCAGAGACACCAGAGACACCAGAGATGGTAGAGATGGTAGAGATGGGTCCTACAGACACGACCTTTACTGGGACCGCGACAAGTCTGAACCAGGAAGTGGAAGCGGTTCAGGAAGCTATAGAAACATTAGCGGGAGTAGTGCCGGTGGCGCTGGTACTGGCAAAACCGACTCATATTATGGCCGGGATCGCGAAAAGCAGCTCGAAAATGGAAGCAGCAACAGTTGGCAAGAATTTTACCACCGTGAACGCGAAAAATCCGATAGCCACTATTACCGGGATCGTGAGCGAGACCGAGAACGTGAGAAAGTTGACGGAAGGTCAGAGATCCCATACTACCGCGACAAACCGGACCTTGGCGGTAGCAGCGGCGGCCGTGCAGAAGTGCCACCATACTATAGAGACCCACGCGACAAAGCAGATGGGCTGTACTACGCCCGTGATCGCGACAAATCTTTGCCCAGCTCTGCCGGCGCATGGCCAGATAAACCATATTATGCAAGGGAGCGTGATAAATCGGATCCTTTTGCGAGCGCAAGTGTGCGTGGCGACGCGTCGACCCACTACAAAACACGAAATATCAGCAGTAAATCAGACGGTATCAGTGCAATAAGTAGTGGTGACAGAGGGGAGCCCCCATATTATCGAGAGCGTGAGAAACCTGAGGCCTACTACAGGGACCGCGAAAATAAACCGGACTATGGTAGTTCAGGCACGAATGCCGGTAGCATTTCTTATTCTAATAAAAGAACTTCGGAACTGCCGTTTGATGAAGTGCGTAGTAGTTCTACACGACACACAGTAGAATCGCAGCAACAATCAAGACGACTCGTTTCTGATGACTATGGGAAGCGTTCGCGCCAAGCGTCGGTGGCGGAAATTAATGAGCGCCGGACAATACCTTCCGCAGATGAATCGATTAAGAATAAGTCAATTGCTGTCGCCAGCACGCTAAGGAAAACATCTGTCTCATCGGGTGTTCCCGAACCCAGGTCTAGAGAGTCTTCATACTCTAGTATCAGATCCGATTCTTCTTTTGTTAAAATTAAGCCTAGAGAGCCTGTCAGTACTACAACAACTACAGAATTAGCCGCAGTGACTAGTAAAACAAAGGATACTGTCTCTGAACCGAAAGAGCCTGTAACCACCCAAATAAAGGAGCCAGCGGCAACAGTCGAAGAGCTTACGACAATTGCAACCCCCGAGAAAGAGATTAATATTATTACTGTCAAAGTGGATGAATCTACTAACACACCACACTCCGATGCTAAGCTAAAAGAGCCTACGAGTGAGTTAAAAGTAGTATCCACCCCCAGTGCGATCGAGCCTCTTGCGAAAACGGAAATGAAAGAGGTTAAAGAACAATTGATTGAAGTAAAAGCACCAGTTCTTAAACTTGAACCTTCTACTAAAGATTTAATTGTCGAGTCTAAGTCAACTGAAATTAAAACTGAAGCCCCGGTTGACACTGACATCCCAATGCCCGATGCTCCGCCTGTCAAAAAGGAGCAGAAGCCGGTATTTCCTCTTAATCGCCTTGAGTCGGCATTCCACGATGTTGAAAGTCTTTCTAAAACTGAGCTACACAGGCACATGAAGTACTTTTCCAAAACACCGATCAAGTCATTCAATGAGTATCCATTTTATCAGCAAAATATTAACGTTAACAACGAGACTGTGTATCCCCGGCTTGTTGCAGCTTTGTCTGAGTACCGCAAAACCATTGCTCAGTCTGCTAAGGTTGACCAGAAAAGATTCAACACCCTGAAGGCAGCGTGGCTTAGCTACTGCCACGTGGTTGAAGCCAAGGAACAACAGCAACTCCAGAAACATTCTGCAAGTGCAACTAATCTCTCTGCATTGGCGTCCCAGGATCCTGTATCACCAAGCTCCCGCAGCACGCGGCACCGAAAAAACCATGGTGACTCTGTACGCAGTGAGGCAGAATTCCTGGAGATTCTCGCTGATCTTGAAAGGCAAAGTGCACGCGATCCATCATTACGTGCAAAGCTCACTTCCGCAACCATTCCACCTATGATTTACGACCCTGTTGAACGTGATGAAATACGTTACCAAGACACCAACAACGCTGTGCTCGACAAGGCAATTCCATATCAACGGCTTTTTACTGATGGCATTGACGACTTTACAAAGGAAGAGCACGAGAGTTTTTGTGATGCATACCTCACAGCGCCAAAACAATTTGGCAAGATTGCGCAACGTATGGGCGGGCTTCGTACATTCAATGATTGTGTAATGCACTACTATCGAACGAAGAAGCAAGTTGACTACAAGGCAATGTTAGCCGCAAATATCCGTGCAAAGCGCAGCTCGAAAAAGTCAAAGCGCAAGCTTGTCAAGCGTGTGTCATCAGAGGAGGAGGATCAGTTATCAAATGCTTTTATTTCGGACGTTGCAGCGTCTGTCCCTCCATCCGTTAAGGAGGAAGATGTTTTACCTGAAGTCACACCTGTGGCCGTTCCAGTCTCATTCACACCTCCAGCAACAGAGGAGCCTGCTGCTAAATGGACTGTTATGGAGACAACGCTATTCCAACAGCTCATTATGAGTTATGGCACGGATTTCACCAAGATTGCAGCGGCACTTAAGCAAAAGCGATCTGTTGCTGCTGTGCGTGAATATTTTGAACGGGTGGGCTCAGAGCGCGGCTGGATTAAGTTGGCAGCATCTGTTGACGACAAAATTCGACGTGGTTTACCTGTCGCACTTCCACCAAAGCATGTCCAAAATTATGTCAGCCACCAGCAACCCCAACTGGATACAAGCAGCAACAAGCGCAAACGGGCCCCCGAAGAGTCCTCTGCGGCTAGTGTTGTTCAATCTCAGCCCCCACGAAAGGTGTCTGTCGCTGCGGTCGAGAAAAAAAGCAAGGAAGATGGAGATTCCGTTATTGTAAAGGTGTCGATGCCTCAAGGCATGGTAGCTGCTGTTGCTGCTGCTGCCGCAAAACAATCAGCTACGGAAGCTACGGATGTGAAAGGAAAGGAAGAAGTGCCTGTGGCTAAGCCAGAACTTGTTGTTGCTAAGCCAAAGGCATCAAATGCGTCAACTTCTGTTGGTTCTGTTCCTGCTACTGTTGTGGCACCCGAGCCCATCAAGTCTGTGGTACTTGAAGTGTTTGAATCAAAGACTCCATCTACTCCTACAGAGCCAGCCCCGGCGTTGAATGGCTCTCCCGTGGCTGATACTAAGCTTGAGGTTAAACCCAGCCCAGTTCAGGCCTCGGAATCAGTTGTGTCTACACCAATTGTTTCTGCTCCTGAGCCCAAACCGGCTTCTCCCATTTCTAAATTGAATATTTCTGGTAAGCCGGAGCCGGTTTCTATACCTATTGCTGCTGCGACCTCTTTTTCCGAACTCGTTGGTTCAGTGAGTTCAACTACCGCTGCTCTCGCGGAAGATAAGAGCACCTTGCTGCCTCCATCAACTAATGAGCCGCAACAATCCACAAAGAGTGTCGAAACCTCTTTTGTACCCCTCGCTTCGCCTGCGCACAAGAAACCAATATTTTCGCCGCCCACCTCACAGTCTGATGACAGCACCCCAGCAATGGCTCCTTTAGCTCATACACGGGTAGCTTCTTCATCGATTAGTTCCTCCTCGCCATCGGTTCCGCTTGGCTCTTTATACAAGTCTGGAATTGAGACGCGGTCCGAGCCGCCGCCTCCTTCCTCGTCTGTAACGCCGTCACCCACTCTGCCCACAAGAACAGCGCTGCCACCATTACTGCAGTCGCATCAATATTCACGACCATTGCTGCCGTCTATTTCTGCCCAGTCGCCGCTTTACGCATACAGCCACAGTCAAGGCCCCAAAGTAGGATCATCGTCGGCAGCAGTTGATGCTGTGTTTAATGCTGCGATCGCAGCGGGTGTCGGCGGTGGCCCCGGTGCTAGCCTGATAGCAAGCGAAACTGGATCTCAACATTTACCGCCTCTACCGAAATTGCACCAGTATCATTCGCAACCCCAGCCGATGATGACACCGTTGCCACCATTAACGGTTGGTACCGCCAAGACTGTTCCGTCCATTAATCAAATGCAATCTCCGGCTCCAGTACTTACATCAGCGCCTGTGTCGGTTCCGACCTCCACGGGCGTTCTTGAAGCAGACGAAAGCATGGCTGCAGCTGCCGCTGCACTTGGAAGTCTTGCGAATGTCTCATTTGTGCGGCCTCGCCAGGCTCCGCAGTACGCGCCAACTCAACAGCCATATTCACGCAACCTTCAGTCTTCTCAACCACCAATGCAACAGCAGCCCCCACTTCAGCAGCAGTATCACCAGCCAACGCCGCTTTCGGAACTCCTCAAGTTTTCTCTCGTTTCAGACCAAGCAACATCGTCTACCCTTAATCCCCTTGGTGGCATCCATGGCGGCTCTGGCTCCATTGGTGCTAGTGGGAGCATCACCGGTGGCATTTCTGGAGACAATGCTCAGGTCAGTGGTACTCAGGCCAGCACTGGCTTTGACCCCACGCACCTTGGCCTCACGCGCGAAAGTAGTGAGCGGTTTCAAGCCCGCTCGCACCAACAGCAACAGCAGTCACACCAAAGGCGATAGTCAATGATTTGCTGCCAGGCCCTGCCTTATCCTTTTAATTTTTTTTTTATTTATAGGTGACCGTCACTCTCCATGTCTTTATGTTTTTATTAATTATTTGTATTGCTTTTATTGCTTTTATTGTTTTTGTTTTGTTATTATTATTATTATTATTATTATTATTATTATTATTATTATTATTACTGGTTTTTTCTTTTGCTTTTTACTGATTTTGTCTTTTTATGTTTCAATGATGGGTTTTTATTATTATTATTATTTTAATTTTTTTTTTTTTTTAGTTTTTTTTTTTTTATTTTTTTTTTTTTTTTTTTTTTTTTTTTTTTTTTTAGTTTTATTTTGTTAATGTATATCATTTTAATTGCGTTTATTTTGGATCCAAGTTTGCTCGGATACAGATCAGCTTGCTGAAACAAAAGTAATTTCTAATCAAAGCTTCGAGGGGGTCCTATTTTATCAAATATCATTGAATTTTTATTATTCTTTTTTTGTTTAACATTGAATTGTATTTGCATACATAAAAACCTATTTACAAGATGCGTTTTTTGTTTTTTTGTTTGTTTGTTTGTTTTAATATGACCAAAGACTGGTCAACCTCAGCCAATTAGAAGAAAACGCTTACTCCTTGGTGATCTTGGCAAGGATCTCGCCATCTCTGAAAAGCAAGTACTCCTCCTCACCAATCTTGATGGGGGAGCCGCCAAAGGGGGGCAGGAGGACACGGTCACCGGCCTTGACAGAGGTCTCGACAAGGTTGCCAGTGCGAATATCGGTGATACCGGGGCCAACGGCAAGAACATCAGCCTCGTTGAGCTTCTCAGTGTTCTTCTCGGGGATGTAGATACCAGAAGCGGTCTGGGTCTGGGGCTTCAGACGCTGCACAAGGATGCGGTCGAGCAGGGGGATGACGGACTTGATGTTCTTGATGGCAGACTGGAAAGGGCAGTTAGCATAATGTTTAGTGGTTGTAAAAATGAATTAAGACGAACCAACAGCAAGACGGCGTTGGTCTGGCGTCCTTTAGCATCTAGAAATGACTTACCATTGTTATATATGTGTGTGTGGATGGAGCGGGTTGATAATTAAGATAACAGAGAGGTAGAAAAAAAGAAAAAAAAGAAAAAAAAGAGAATCAAAATATGGCAGTGATGAAGGTTTTAAATTTTTTTTTTTTTTTTTGGACTTTTTCTGGGTGACTGAAGTTAACTTTCCAGAAAATTCGCAGTCACGTGATTTGGTATAAGAAATGCGGAGTAAATTCAAGGCAAAGCAAAGTGGAAAAACACGGAGTTTTACCAGGTAAATGCCCGGGTTAATTAAAAGAGAGATAGGCTTTAGTTAAAGGGACTTGTAAGTATCATGTCCATATGCTATATCATAATGTTTATATTTCATGTCGTAGTTTAAGTTGGCGATAAGCTTTCACATGGCACTCGACGATGACCCTCCCCCCTTTCGTGAACGACGCAAAACAACAGTCGACCCATGACAGTTTATAAGACAGAATGATGATATGAATATAAGGAATGAATTTAAATAAAATGATTTACAAAGTCAGTACAAACCATCTGTTTATACTCATGATTATCGTGTGTAATCAGCTACGGCTGAGCGTGTAGTCATTGACTGGTTGCCATTTGTTTGTGCTTTAAAACACCAATAATAATAATAATAATAATAATAATAATAATATTTATTTTAATAAACCCATGAGTAACGCATAGATATCGCATCTGTCATAAATAAATGAATATAATTATATAATTATATATTCATTCACTTATGACAGATCATGTGTATTTGTTCATGACGATGACCTTTAGGGTCCTTAGCGATACCTGAACGCACCCCGTGTCCATTATTATCATGATTTGTTTTCAACCAAAAGTTTTACTTCTGACCCCTTCATACCCAAGACACCAAGAACAAAAAAAAAACAATAATAATAAATAAAATAAAATAAATAAAATAAATAAAATAAATAAAATAAATAAAAAAAAACCACCGCCCTGGACACACCACATTTCGTGCCATCGCCATTCTCTCTTAAACCTCCAACCCTCCAAGAACACGTCTCTTTCGCGTTTCATGCATCCTCCGCACTTTGCGATCATGCCCTTCTTCATCTTCTAGCTCCTTTTTTTGCATGGTATTTACCCCTTCTTTCAATCGCGCCTCTTTTGTTTCCTGCTTCTAACCACACTTAGGCATCATGACGACAACAGCAACAGCAGATAGCTACAGACAACGGTTTGTCTTCCCCGACAACATCGCCATTGGCCCCTCCGACCTGCCAGTAAGTCCTGGTCACTCGTCCCTCATGGACATGCACGACGCACCCCTTGACATGCTCAACAACCCAATGTCTAGAAATACGAGTCCCTTGCTCTATTATAGCGGCACCAACAGCGGCATCACCAATAATCAAAATAATCATAATAAAACAAATAATAATAATCAAAATAATAATAATAATAATAATAGTAACCAAACACCCGCCAGCAGACCCAGCTCCGGAATATTCCTCGATGACATTGAGCTGCCACCGCCGGGCTACCACGCACCGCATTTTGATCCTGTTGCCGATCTTATTGACGTTAGTACCGACTCTCGCCGCCAGTCACTGAAATCCAACCCCTTCATTCAGCCCCAGCAACTACAACACCAGCAGCCTGATACCTTCCCATCATCCTCTGCCAACGACTTTTCACGCGCCCAGCCGCCGCCGCCGCCGCCGCTACAGTCGACCCCGGGTCACATTAAAAAACCGCAAAACCCATTCAAAAAGCATACGACGAGCCTCCCGGCCTGTCCCTCCCTTGAGTCACTTATTCAACTCGACACCCAGCATTCGGCCGCATCCAAGGAGTATACCATCAAGGCACGGTGTCTCGAGCAGACGCTCATCTACAACAACGTTGTCAATCGTTTACAGTACTCGCTTAGCACCCTTACAATCAATCTCGCTGACCGTTTCAAGTCAGACCCGGCCGCATTCACCCCTGCATATACCCAGGCTATCGACTTTGTACACACAATCCTGAAAGAAGACATGACATTTGCCGACCACCGTTTTGCATCCTTTCTTAAACCCTCCAACCAAAAGCTGCTTGATATTTTTCTTCTTTTAATCAAATCGTCGCCAAGCTTCATTTGTGCCTCACTCTCGCGCATGAATATTACGGAGGTCAATGCATTTTGCTCATCACCCTCAGACCCCTACGAGAACCTCGCGTCCTGTCACCGAACTAATGCGTTGGATATTATTTTCCATTCGTTTTTCCCGCCAAACGCCCCTGTTTTGCAAAAGTTTCAGTATTTTTCGTTTATTGTTGCGTTCTTGCTCGACAACTACCTGCCTACAGAACGCTATACACGCCTATGTCTTGCAATCATTGACCGGTTTGTCTCCCCTGCGCGTTTCACCATGTTCCAAAGCTTTGAGCCTGCACTATTGGGCTTTTTACGAGATGGTAACTTTATTCTCAAGTCCTCGCACCGCTTTTCAGTCCTGCATGATCCCCAGCCCAGTGCATTCCAAACTTACTCGCGGCCGTTTAACTCCACGCCGCCATCATCATATCAGCAGTCCGAAAGCCATTTAGCCGCTAGCATGAACTTGATGAACAATAACTACTTCAATTCATCACCTTCCCTTTCTCTCCAAATGGCTACAGCCGTGCCATACATTGACACTGATACCACCAGCATTTCTTCCGTTCATTCGCATTCGGACGATATCGAGTTTGATTCCAAACGCACTACATTTATTAACGATGCCGTTCTTCAATTCCTCAAGCACCTCAACTCTTGCAGAGCTGTGCTTTTTGGCGACTTGGTCCATTTCGTCCGGCTTGTTGTCCACAAGATCTCGCCAGGCAATAAGCTCACCATCCTGCGGTTTATATTTTTTGAGTTCTTCTTCAAGCACATGCTGCAAACTTTGTTTGCTAGCCCCGAAACCTACGCTTTGGTGAAGGACTTTTACGTCACCACTGACCAGCGCAACAAGATTCTGATTCCAATCTACCAAACTTGTCTGGGCTATACTGAGGCTACTGTTTTCAAGGACCAGATTGCTGTCAATGTGCCGCAAGACATTGCTTCCCAAATTGACCGCATTTACGAATACTTTCTGACCACGTTAGACAGCGCTGACGACGAGCCCGACGATTCAGTTGCACACCAGAATATTATCGATGGTGACGTGCTCGATCACCTGGGGGAGCTGCATGAGATTAAGGAAAGCATTTATTCTGGTCAGTTGTTGGTTTTATCACCTGCCGATGTTTATACTCTCTATACGAGCCTCTTCCCCTTTTCTTCAGTTCAGCCGCGCAAAAACTCCATCACTAGCACAACTTCGTCAAACCCCAATACCATATCGAACCAAACCACGGGGTCTATTTCTTCGTATGGGTACCACTCTCACAAGCGCTCCAGCAGCACTGGTTATACATCAACAGGGGCTTCGACACCCACGCGTACCGACATGGCTTCCTTCCCGAAACCGTATCAAAAACTTGATGATCTCAACATACTGTTGTCCGACTACGACCAAAGCGACTCTCCCTTATTCGGGTCAAAGCGGGAGGATGGGCCGTGCCAATGGAACTTGGACGACGTCTATCTTGATATTGAGCCTGCCTTTGATGAGCTTGTAAAAAAGTTTCCCTATCTTCAGTTTTTGTCTCAGCCAGTCCATGCGACATCGCTTCGCGCGCACAAGGCACAGAATTTGCGGCTCCCCACACCCGCAAGCGAAAAATGGCAAGTTTTCTACATTGGCGAGCCGGCGGCAGTTTACGCTGTGGATGAAGACACGCTAGTAGATAAAATGTGTCTACTAGAGAAAAATCGCCATGGCGACAATCCGTTTGCTGCTGATTTTGTTAAATCGCCCCTTCCCGCCAGCGCTCAGCCGTACGTTAATGTGGTTGTAAGCGCTCTGGAAAAACTTATTTCACAGTCATCAATCTCAGGCTCGACCTGGCGTCAGCAACAGCAGCACATGCAATACCATCAATCCGAGAATTACCCATTTGCTTCGTACATGACCGAAAGTCGACCGCTCTTTATGGATGCATTTATGGCTCCACCCCCATTGCGAAGGGCTGCTGGCTCGGAGTCGCCATCTTACATTATTGATCTCCTGGCCAATTCTGCGGAGCAATCCATATCCACCAATAACTTTCTCGACGGAGGCAAGTATTCAAACGCAATAGAGGCGCTGCTTCGTATCTTGCCGCCGGAAAACTCTACCTCATATGAGCATATTTGTGCCGAGATCAACTCATATCTGATGCGCATAATCAAGCGGGATAAGGAGCGGCGCATTGAAAGTTTTACACACAGGCTTCGCAAGTGTGACGAGTACATCAACCCTTATGCAACTGCAATTCAGTTTGCGAGCCATGATTGTGAGAATACCCTACAGATGCTTGGCGACCTGCGAACAAAGGTTTTCTATGCCACTGAGGTGCGCTCAAACGCAATGTGGGTGCGGGCGCGTGACATTATTTCTGCGCTCAATCGCGGCTCGTCTTGTTGCAACAATGATAAAGATGCATTTGACGATACTGCGCGCTCCCCTGTGTCTGGGCCGGGTACCCACAATGGTCATCACTCCTATCGCTCCTACACCCTGAAGCGCAATAGCTCCACAAGTTCACTCAGCTCTCTTGGGGCTTATACATTTAAGCGGTTGACTGGAGGCACGACAAAGCGCGACTATAGCCATAAGCGGGCATCGTTTGCGCATTATGTCGGCGCGTCAAACACAGGTAATGGCCCCGGCGATGCCATGTTTGCTCCTGAAGAGTATGGTGGTGCCAACAAACTATCAGATAAAGAGGCACAGGCGACTCTCAATTGGCTTGAAGGGCAGAATATTGAACGGTTTTGTGATGGAGAAGAGCTTATTCACAGGTTTTTTTGTGAGCTTGACGATCTAGTAAAACGCTTCACAACAGCAGACTCTTCTAGTGGTGCGAACCGCCGCAGCCAGTCTATTATTGGATCAAGCTCTCTTTACAAGCATGACTTGGGCAAGCTGATATTTGAGGTCGAGGGTGTTGATCGCTCTAGTACCACGAGTGTTTCGGGTGTCTACCCATCAAAGTCGAGTTTTTACAAATTCCGCAGCAGTAGCTGCACAAAACTGGAAGCGGAACCGACATCCTCGCGACGCAAGTCGATTGATGGAAGCATTACTGGTGGCAGTATCACTAGCATCACTGGTGGTGGCTCCAGCAACAGCGCCGGCGGGACCAGCGACAATACTGCATCAAACTCATTTCAAGGCCGTCCGAAAACTACGCTTTTCCCCGCGGCTGAGCTCTCCCTCTCGCGGTCCTACTCGCTACGTGGGCACAAATCACTCAAATCAAGCCCAAACTTGATTGAAATGTTTGGTTCGCTTGATGTTGGTGCGCCTCCTACAATCTCGTCTTCCCCCTCGTTCAAAAAACTCAATGACTTTTATCCCAAGTCGCACCATGAGCGATCATTTTCCACTAGTGATAGTAACCGGGCTGACGGCGGCAATGGGTTTCACTCGAATAATAGCAGTCTTCATAATGCAGGGGCCAGTGTCGGTACCACGGATGAGTTTGGCATTGGTCGGGTAGTAACCCCACTTGCTGATGATATTGGCCGATTAAAAAACGAGGAGCGGCGCAAGGAACTCGAGCAAATGATTATTGAGCTTCAAATGAAGCTAACAGGGCTTGCATTTTCTGACATTGGCATTGAAGGCTGGCTTGAGGGTAAGTTATCAAAAGATAATATTTTAGACAAGTGCTAACTTTTTTTTTGTTTTTTTAGGCTCGGAGATGGACAAGTGGTTCAATTCACAGATTGTGGATAAATCCATTACGCGTGCATTCAAAGCGCAAGAGGCTATTGCGGCGGCAGCAGCGACAATGGGGCCGGCTACAGATAGCAACCGGAACAGCTGGCGCCAACAGCCACCCATGCCAACTACTCCCAGTGACCAGAATTCGACTATTAGCAATCTATTGAGTGCGCGGTTCTCAGGCAAATACCACTTTCCTTATGAATCAGCGTATCGCCATCTGCTATTCAAATTTTCGGTGACACCGTCTCCAAGTGGCAAGCTAGCAGTTTTATCTGAGCTCGTGCGCCTTGTGGTTTCGTACTTGACAACGTTCCCGGCTCAACCGTCATCAACCGCGGCTGTTGTTAGCAGCTACCGTATTCATTCTTCCAAGCCGTCGTTGGGCTCTGATAGCGTGCCACTGACGCCACGCGGGGGTGGTACTGGTGACGAACTCAAAACGCTTTCCAACAAGCCTAGCCTTACCAACATCGAGTTGAAACGGCTCTCGAGCAACACGGGCTACGGACCCGCCGGGAACTCGCCCTTAATGGCCTCGGCGGGCAAGACCCACACAAGCGATCATCGGTGCTCGAATATTGGTCCCAATACCGACGCCATTGCTGGCGAGCTGCGCAAGATTTTCCGTACAAACCGGGCACACTGTGGCACCCTGTTCCGTGATCTCCAAATGATAGCGTCGTTTATTCCGTCGCATGTGCTTGATCTCACAGACATGGGTAAGGCGTTCTGGGACGTGAGTCTTGCGGTACTCTCATTAAAAACCGAGTATCTGCGTGTGATGGTGCAGACTGCCAGCGAGCTTTTCGAGTACTCAACGCACATGCTATCACCCGCCATGGATATCGCTTTCTTGTCTGAGTGGACTCTTAAAGACTGTGCGTGGCTATGGTCAATTGCGGCTCGGGTGGGCATGTCCGAGGCGCAACGCGAGCTCGGGATCATGAACCTATCAAACCCCGAGATCACGCCACTCGCGCTCATGCCGTTCAGCAAGCTGACTGATGTCTTTTCAGACGAGGCTGCCGGGGGTGCTGGCGGTGGTGCTGGTGGTGGCGGCAGCAGCCGGCACGACGAGGGGGACAAAATGGACCCCGTAAGGATGGCTATTGTCAGGCACTGGATGGGTCTGGCGGCGGCACAGGGCGACCTCATTGCGCGCGAGTACCTTGAGCAAAACGGGTTCTCTGGGCTGTAACAAGGACGAGAATGACGTTTGTCTATATATATATATTTTTTATTATTCTTTTTTTATTATTGTTGTTGTTGTCGTTTATTTTAGTTTGGTTTTTTTTTTTAATTTCTTTTTGTTTAATGCATTTCTGATTGTTTTTATATTCTAGTTGAATTAGATTAGCATTATTTTTACAATGTATATAAACTTGTGAGCGTGTAGAGTGGAAAAAAGACATTAAATGAACTAAAAATTAATGCAAGGAATTGTCCTACAAACACAGGAGCGCTTCACCACCACCAAATGAACTCACAATTGTGTGGATGTGGGCTGGAACCAACTCCAATTCAAAAGATGCAATGTTGCTCCAAAGCCTTGGTCTCCAAGGTCCCTTCTTAATCCGGGACAAAGCAAAGATAATCTTGGTGGCTGTCAAGTCCCATGGACTTTTTATGGGTACACGTTGCTTGCGTATGGTTCTGGGTTGGTCTGTGGAGGCGGCCTTTGCGGTGGTGTCAATTCTCTGGCCTGGAAAGTTGTCAGGCACTAGATTTACATGTCTTTATTTTGCAATACCATTTGGTTATGCTTTGCTTTAGATATTAGAACAAAAAAAAAATTTTTTTAATTAGTTTTTTTTTTTTGTCTCTGCTCGGTAAATTAAATGCCAAGATATTTTCGTAATGCTTGGCTTTAAGATTCTAGCCAGTTGGGGGGAGGTGTGTTTTAGTTTTTCAGAGGCTTAGGCCAGCCGTACGTATGTTGTTTTTGTTTTTGTTTTTCTTTTTTTGAGAGGTTTTAATTTAATCAAGTCCACAGATTTATGGGTGTCTTTTTCTTTTCCCGCTACAATGTGCGGTCATTTTATTATATATAAAAAAATTTAGAAAAAAGGATTAGTGAGCTAGACAGACGGTCTATCTTTTTTTAAAAAAAAAAAGAATAATCACTCTCATTCATTCTGTTTTCCTGGTCTGTTCTGTGCAAAAAAGGGAGAAAAATACAAATGAAAAAAGGGGGTGAGACAACTGCAGGGCAAGCTCTTAGCTTTTGTTTTTGCATTTAATGTACTGATTAACAAGACTTAGCTTTTTGAGTCACCAAGACAGCCAGTAAAAAGGATTGGCAATGTTATATACAATGCCAAGCCCCCAAAAGCCGTTGAGAAACAAACTGTTTTGATATTGGGAATTTTTTTTTTTTTTAAAAAAATGAAAATTTGTTTGGTATTACGCGTCCCTACGTATATAAATATATACGTCTTGACCCAGTATCTACAATGCCGGGCGCTTTTTTTTTTCATTTCCACGATAGTTGGCTTCTTTTCACTTATGTAATGCGCTGTATACCGTATATATCAACCAGTTACCAATGCCATACGAATTAGATAAAAATGTTTTGCAGACAATTTTGTTAATAATAGAATATGGTACACTGCCATGTTTATCTATTCCTATGACGAGATGAATCTCTGTTTTTTTTTTTTTTTTTTTTTTTTTATTTTTTTTTTTTTTTTTTTTTTTTTTTTTTTTTT
>Ga0160505_100650_pt1 | contig 18613 bp, 6 predicted proteins | sample DIDeMG_FD_108225 | JGI IMG/M metagenome (GOLD analysis project Ga0160505, IMG submission 108225) | Enriched chicken feces microbial communities from UW Madison campus, WI, USA - DID2874_E49_Stillage MG | ecosystem: Host-associated > Birds > Digestive system > Large intestine > Fecal ... | reverse complement strand
TGCCCATAGTGTTTTATCCTTCTTGAAAGATCAGGGGGTAGAGGTCATGAAGTGGCCTCCACAGTCCCCTGATTTAAATCCCATTGAGGCCGTGTGGAACATGTTGAATAAATCAATTGATAAGCAGATGAAAGACACTCACTCCTACCAGGAGTTGGAGCGGGTTGTGCAAGAGGAGTAGAAGAAGTTGGACGTCAGAAAGATACTCAGCTGTATTGATAGTATGCCCTCCCGCTGCAAGAATGTGATAAAAAATAAGGGTGTGTACTCTGAATACTAGACTCATATTTGGCATATAGAATCAATTTTAGTTCCTCTTCAATTTCGTGTATTTATGTTTCTACTTTTATATCATGGTGTTTACAAATTGAACTTATCGTCCGGACTGAAATAAAGAATTGTTGTCCGAAAAACTACCCTGGCCATCACATGGTACACCATGCTGTATATTAGCAGAAGCTAAATAATTTCATATACAGACTTTAGTCTTGAACTTTAAAGATTAAACTTGTTTCTAGTTTTCTAGATTTTTCTAGTCACGTAATTCTCTGCAAACTATACCGCCTCCTTGCTTGAGACGCCAATTGATACCCAATTTGACCATCTTTTACACATATGCAATGCACAGGATTTCCTGAAAAACCGGAACATTTCAATTTTTTTTATCTATCAAAGTGACTTGATACTACTACTTGGTTTTATGTTCTTGAAAAAAAGATTTAAGTCTAGAAGAAATCCACTTTCAATTCAAGAATCCTATTTTGAGAAACTTACACAATTATAAGAATTGTCACAATATGATGCAGCAATCGATGTAAAAGTAGCGTGAGTACATAGAGGCGTCTAAGGAGATTTTCTGCTTGCAGAACTCCTATTTAGTCTTAATTTCAAGGAGATTTATTTTCCAAATTTATAGGTTTTAACACACTAAGGATAAATTTTTATATAATCATGCAAATATTTACTAAAGTGATCAAGTACAACCATAAACATTGCAAACTTTTCTGGTTTAGTTAAATGATAATTATACTTTTCAGCCCTGTTAGTCGGCACCGCATCACGATTTCTTGTCTTGACTTGCATGTTATAGAAGATATCTATACAGCGATGCTGCCTTATAAAATTCTAACACCTTAAATCTCGTATGATCACAAGAAAAGGTTTGAGTGGTATATGAGAAAAACAAAAATCAATACAGTGAAATTTTTCCAATGATGGCTCCAAATTATTTAAATAATAGTTATTAATTGCATTGAAAAGAATAATATACTATACAATCTACGAAATTATTTTTCTAAAAAAGCCATTCAAACCAATGTGAATTATCTGCTGTAAGTAGATCTGGAAAGGAAAATATATTTATAAATGAACCCATGTAGTAGTCAGATCTATCATCCATCCTCAGTTTTTTTCACATATTATCTCAGAATTAATTACGATTAGGCATTGTATTACTTATCTCTATCTATATCTTGGTTTCAATAGCAAGTACGTATCTGCAAAGTCTAGATAGTTGCTTATAGCTTCCGTAAATGTAAAGATAAGGGTACTGGTATCAGCCTGCCGATTTGAGCATACTAACTTGAATAATGTTCCGCTTACAATATAGACCATTGTGGAGAGCTAAATCATTAAAATATAGAACTTAGAACTGGGTTCTATCTTTGCATTAGTCTGAATTTTGTCTGGGTGAACCATTCTTTTCTTCATAAAAGCGGACTTGAGTTAGAGTTTGCTCGGTTTGACACATTCATTCCATCTCAGTACTATTCTCATTTTGGAATTTTGGAATTTTGGAAATTAGCGGACATGACCGTGTTTTTTTAGAATTATGAGGATTTCGGTATATTGCTCATTTTTCAATAATAGCATTCATAGCTGCCAACTCTTTGTCAATCAAAGTGGTATTAATTACCGATGAGGGGAGTAAAAAAATTGTCGGTTTCAATCTCAAACTGGGAAACTTGAATTCAATTTGTTAACTACTACTTTGCTTTTTCAGAATCAAGGACAAAGCAGCGTTTGTAACAAGTTTCGGTACAAGATAAAGAAATAACTTGTAGATGACCACCAAATATGATCAAAAGTAAGAACTTACCATGCAGCTATTTACTTGATATATTCATTGTGTGAAATGGGTTTTTGATACCTAGCAGAAAAACCTATTTATGCACACATAACTGGTTTCTACCGCAATAAATACAACGCCAAAACTAAAACTCGAAATCTTTTCAAGAACTAGAAAGTCAAGTTCAGCCATTTATTTTTGCTTTTTTCGATAAATAAACTCAATAATGTAATGTAAGACTCAATTTTAAATGATATGATCTCTGAATACCATAACAGAAATATGCTTTTCTTGTAACTGATGTACACACATTTATCTGTAATTTTCACTTTTGCTAAAAGTATACTAAGTAAATTTTTATTTATCTGTAGGGATATCGTAGTAAGCATCAAAAGTAAGAATAAGTAATACTCTTTTTAAAAAAATACAGTCACTTGTCACTTTAAAAGGAACCATGTTTCAATCTTTTCCCATGACAATAGGTAGTTTTTAAAATACTTGTAAAACAACATTTTCTTAATCAATTTTAATAAACAAACTATTTTTGAAAAGCTGAAACTTTGTGATTTAATATTTGGTATACCATAATTTAACTTGTTTTACTACCATAAGTCTATTTTTACCGATAAGACAAGTGTCTTGATTATATTATTATCAATAGCATCTCAGTTTTCACGGAGTAATTGATAAACAAGAGCTCGGTTGGTTAGGTTGTCCTTCATTTTGGATATTTTAAGATGCTTAGAAAATAAAATTTGCTTTGAAATGGTCCATATATGCTCAATCAGATTGAGATCTGAAGAATAAGGTGGCCATTTAATAACCTAAATTTGGCTGTCACCAAAAAATCTTTTAACCACTTCAAATTTATGAATAGGCGCGTTATCCTGCTGAAACAAAGTGTCAGCTTGGTAAATAGAAAGCAGACAAGTGTATAAAATTTTTTTATACACGGCTGTATCTACCCTTTTTTTTTTCCTTCCCAAGCATATCAAATATGTGAAGAAGCTGATCTTCCTTTTTGCCAATAGCACCCCAAACTATCACTAAAATTGTAGCTTCTTAGACACAGCAATTATCAATTTTTTTGTATGTGTCCTCTGGTGCTCTGAAGACCCAAATATTCTTAAATAGGCCATTTATCAATATCATACTTTATTCAGAAAATATAGCGTTTTCACGGCCACCAGATTTCAGCCATTTCTTGGTGAAATCAAAACTATAATTTTGCACAAAATATAATAAATGCAGTATGCTCCTTAGACCTGGATTTGTGTGGGCTTTCACTTCTTAAAAATAGAGTCATGGTTGATATGGAAGCGGCAATGTCAAGATCTCTTTTCAGGCCTAAAGTCGTGACTTTTGGATTTTTTTTTTAATTGTTCAAATTATCAATTGTTTCTGTGTCTATAAGAGCCCTGGAAAGACAGGACTGAACTTTAGTCTTAAATTTGGTTTGTTGGTTGAAACTTTTGATATTTCTAGAAACTGTGTTAATAGAAACATAAACAGGCCGAAATATTCCTATAATTTTGTCCACTTACCCCAGCACCAAAAATGAGAGCTCAATGTCAGGTGTTAATTTTGACCTGGCAGGAGACCTACCGTTAAACTGATAGGATTCATGTATATTTTAGTTGGAAGTGAAAATAGATATGGATGTTTGAAGATTAGAGAATAAAAAAAAGTAAAGGAGACAAAAGAAGTGCAACAGGGAAGAAAATCCAAACCTTAGTTCTTTTGAAGTGACAAGTGACTGTACTTGGATTCAAGAATAGTATAAATTTCTATGGCGAGGGCTAAAGCCTGCAGTTCTTTTCTCAATTATTATTTGTGAGCCATTTTTGGCTTTAATTAATCTTTTTATTAAAGTGGTTGTTCCTTTTATGAGGCGCTAAGCTCATCTTCTATTTTGGTCAAACGAATGATAACTGGAAAATGTGAAAAGGAAAAGCAATTGCTTCAACCTAAATTCTCAGAAAACAAACTTATTTAATTTTCATGGATTCATATACTTATACTTGTGTCCATTATCGAAAAGATGGGATATCATTTGAAGTCGATGATTTTTCATGATACATAACAAATTATGTTCTTTTTTTGTTGTTTGGAAATTTCCTTGTACGATAATTTTAACAATTCAACACTGAGTAACTCTAAACTTTTCAAAAACAACTAAAGTGCTAAAAAAATGCTTAGAATCTAGTATATCAATACATTGGTTGCTAGAAAACTACGTCTTGATTGGCTTTTTTTTTGGTATATCAATACATCATTAATGAGTTATTCTACCAAAGATGGACCATAGAATCAAGATATTTGTCACAAGAACTGCTTCAAGTTGAAATCTTAGGAAATTATTTAAATAAACTGTTTCGTTCAGTTGAGTTCTAAGCATATTATTTTAGACTATAATCAATGATTCTAACACTCAGAGACTTCCAAGGACTTCCATTAATGACCGGGTTTATTTATAAAATATTTTCAGTGCTACAAGTTATGAATGAGTTAAACAGTTTGCTCAATATATATTTCAGGCCTGATTATAATGAATAATTTCAAAGAGAAATAATAGTATATAGATTCCTTTCTAAATTAAAATGAAATTTCTAATATACTCGCAATATCTGACTATTTGAAGCCTAGTAGTTTATTTTTTAATTGCTGATCTACTTGATTTTATTGTTTTAGAAATGTTATGTGATGGTAACTAATGGCTTGTAGGCCACAAAAGTAACCTGAGAAAACCAGATTTCTCGAGATTAGAAAAAAGTTTATTTGGAACTTTGAGTTAAATAATGTTTTTTAAAGCAGAATATATTCATTTTATACTTTTCCTGTTGTTAAATCTGTGTTTCTAGCTTTGAATGCAAATATTAGATATGGAGTTTTGTGGTGAAACCATAATGGTCTCGACTCAATACCCCTCGTGAACCAGATAAAAATTAAACCAAAAATATTTGAAGATTCAGTATCTAAATTGTAAAATATTCTTTCCTCTTTTTGGCCATAAATAATTGAGGTCTTGCTAAATAAGAAATAATTTCTGTTTAAGAGCTGTAATATTCATACTTAGAGTGCTAAATTCTATTCCAATTTACTGAAAGTTGAAGTCTGGTCGTATTTAGTTATATAGATGAAGAATCAGTTTATTATCCTTACATTAAATAGTTAGTCAAAAATTATAAAACAAAATGACATACAAAGAAGACATGAAAATTTAAAAACTTTTTTTTTCTTTATGAGACTGGCAAGGTAGAGATGTTAGCGTGGGATATAAGTTCAGATGCCATCTTTAATTATTTGAGACAGGCTTTTTTAATGCTCTACTGATTTGGGATAATGACTTTGGTGTTTGAATAAAATTTTCTGTGGGCCTTAACAGTGATTTCACTACATCGAATGGGGTTTATGAGCACTCCTCTCATTTTATTGTCATGAGCTCTTAAAAAGCTTTACTGTCGATATTAGTCATAATACTAATAATTCATACTCTATAATAATGAATTTTGACGTAATACCGATTTTCATTGCTTTGAAATAACATTTTTAAATGGGACCTTGGCTAATTGTGTGGAGTTGTAGAATACCGTTAGCTTGCTGGGCTCTCTGTGTTATACATTTTTAACAGGACCAAATATAGTAATACCAAAAGTCTGAAGAGCAGGAGAGGCATGAGAAAACAAAATAATAAAATAAATATCACCGGAAAAGGACTGAAAAATCCATTAGGTGGTCTCATGATCTCTCAGTCAGAAACAATGACTATCTTTTTTCACTCTCTTGCCAACTTTGTCTAAGCAATAGGGACCTTTTTCAATCACAATTTATTGTTTGTTCAGTCCTACTAAAATAATCCAAATCCCTAAGGTTTGACTGAGTTTATCTCCATGAAAACCCGTTATGGTTTAACAAAGTTTTTTTTGAGTATAACTAACGTTCTCGTTGATCGGTCGATTGTCGAGATACAGTTGAGTATTGTAATTCAAAAATTTAATCTAAAGCTCTTAACCATGGCAGATATTTTTCTCTGAGCATCCAATCATAAACAATATTGTGTTTCGGCCTTTCTCTGATTCTGTGATTGTTGATATTGCCGCAGTTCTTCGGCTTGATTGCGTTTAGAGTTGGCACATTAACCAGAGCAATGATATGCTAGATATTCTCAATTATTTCCCTGATAATTCTTTATACACTCAGTGTTTGACTTTCAAAGTCTTAAAATTAAACTTATGGCGTAAAAAGTTTTCAATCCAATATGTCTAGGTATGGTACTCATGACCGTTTTTTTGTTGAAGTTTAGATTACTTTATTCAATGATCTATGCGTGAGTAGGAATAAAGCCTATGGTGCTTTGATTAAAATTCAATCATAGAGAGTTCTTTATTGAGTCGTGAAATTTTTTACAAGTACTTGTGACTGGCTTGGTGGTCTTGAGTGCCAAAGAAACGGTTATTCTATACATTTCGCTTTGTACCAATCTGCATCTAAATATGTTTTGAAAATTGGAAATTGCTAACTGAAGGTAATTTTAAGGATAGTATTTTGCGTTATATTACAATACAATGAAAATTATTGTGCCGGCTTTATTGCCATGCAAAATAGAGAAAATGTGATGTGCATGTTAATAGTGGTAATAATGACTGAAAAAGAAAACGGTTCAGCCTCTACCTGGCTTAGCGACAGTACCTTTGGCTTTACATTTTTCGGGTTTAGCACTTAAACCTACATCAAGTAATTAGAAATTTAGCCAATGGCTATTACTTAATAAAGTCTTTTAGTTTTCACGAAAGTGTAACTCTATACCTTAGAAACATGCAAGCGAGCATGAAAAATTTGAGTTATGATATCACTTTTTTTTAAATGGAGATGTAGTATTTTCAGGAGGTTTTGAGATTTCAAGTGTAATATATCAGACTGGCCCTTTTGTTGAATAAACTATCTGCAAATATTCAAGGTTAAATCGGACTTTTCAAGATATACTTAATTCGACAGTTTTCGAAATATTGAAGGGGGAAACTCTTAATAGCATCTCAATCTCTTTTCTAAATGGGATTTGATGATATACATGCTAGATTGGTTGAAAATATATAATCTTTGGTTTTAATTACGCTTTAGTTACTGTCAGTGAATAGTAAAAAAATTATTTTGTTTGGAAACTATTTTATAAGTTATCATAATAGTGTCCATTCAGTATTCGATTATGTGAACCAATTGAATTGATGCTTCTTAATCAAATGTTTCTCAAACTTGAAAAATTACAATGAGAGTAGATTCCCACTAAGTGGGTATTCCTTTAATAAGGAAGTATCAAACTAATAGTAGTTTGTAAATAATCCTCACCAATGTGCTATCAAGTATGATATTGTAACAAAGTGAGCATAAAGGGCGATCCGTTCTATTTCACAAAATATCTCAAGCCAATGAAAAGAAATATTGAACATTCTTAGTGCTAGAACTTTAACTGTTTTTGCCATTTCGCTATTCTCAAAATATGCGGAGTCTCCTCAATTACTTGAAGGTCAAACATGTAAGTAATGGATAGAAGTTCCCCACAAAAAGCTGATGTTTGGAACATGTGGATAGACGGAATACCTATTCTTTTACCCTGATATCTGAGTTACATGATAAATTGAAAATTACATATACAAAAAGAAGTCATAGCCTCTAACCCTAAATTTAGCAAGACTAACGTAACGTTCTTTGTAGATATAAGAGGTTTTGTTATTTGATGGTGACGAACGACCTGGTGATTTTGAGCACATTTCTTTGAAACACAAAAGAGATTATATGGCTTACTCTTGAGAACTTTAAGGATAATAAGTCTAGTTTCAAGATTCTACTTTTAAATTCATTTTAGGTGTGGGTAATAGTCAAACAAATTGGATTGTACAAGCCAGGGTCCACTATATTGCAATGTTTGAACAGACAATATGAGACAACATTGAAAAGTTCGTTATAATGGTTGAAGCTAGTAAACACATTTTTAACCCAGTTACCGAATACTCCTTAATGACATGTTAAAAAAATAGGGAGCTGGACTCAATTACATGACTGTCTTATTTTATAACTTTGAAATGTACAAAATATGTGAACGGTCAAGACCCCTTATATTTTACAGTATCTACACATTCTATATCATTGGTTGTACAAAATTGCAGTACAAGTTTTATGTATTTTACACTATTGTCACCATCGTAGGCTGTAGGAATAGCCCCATAATGATTAAAAAATGTGATACTGTATATACAGTCACCAACAGCAATAAAATCTACCAAAAATAATGATTTACGTGTTTTTGCTCCTACTCAACAACAAACAAACAAAAAAAAATTTTTTTTTGAGATTTTGTCAGGCCCCTGCATGAATATTTTTTTTTTCTTCTCAGATCAAGCTTTAGACCCTGGCACAGGGATCCCAGTAAAATTCATCTGAGCCTAGCCCAACATAGCCTAGTTGGTTTCTAGTCAAGTTTCTATACGTAAGCGTGTCGAAACCAAAAAGACTATAGTGCTTAATATCGATGCAACACAAATATCGATGCAGTCTGCTTTCCCCCAGTGTCAGCAAAATTGGTTAATGATTATGCATGTAGCATACAGAGATAGGAGTCAAACTTCATATTAGCTGAGCCGTACATTAGTAAAAGTGAATCTGAGTAAAATTTTCACTTTTCGTAAAATTTTAGCGAATAGTAAAGACGCCATACTGATAAATCTTTACACATACAAAAAGAAAGAAAAAAAACAGACATCCTTGTAAAGAAGATCTATCCCCAGTAATCATAAGAAACTGTTGTATTCACAAGGACTTTTTTATTTTTTATTTATTTTTATCTGCAAGCTATTCAACATTTTACAATAGATAATAGGAGGCAACTAGAATTTTAGATGCGTAACTCCTATCGACAAGAAAAGATGCCTGCAAAATTTTTTTTAAAGGTGCATTAACAAGACCTGACCTGTAACTCTTGGGCGTACGCGACAAACCATGTGCTTTAGTAGAATCTGTTATAGGCCATTTGCAGCCACAGCCTGTTAGATATCACGAATCCGCGTAATCTTCCTAACTCGGCCAGGTACATATAGATACTCAGCCATGATGTATAACATCATATTTTTTTTTAAAAAAAAAAGATCTAAGCAATGTTACAAGCAAAACCTGCAGGGTGGTTTAAGACAGCACTCAGCATCAGCCTTGAGCACCATGTTTATCAGTCATTCTATAATCTTTGCGTACAATGTGAACAGGTCCACTTGGTTAAGTCACGTCTATGAGTGCTCAATTTTGAATAGATAACCAGCCATTTGAAAACCATAGGTTTGAAATTTTCCAAGAGAAAAACGTGAATGAATATTTCTCAGGTGCCTTGATTTCCACTTTTGTAAAGGGTCCGGATATATTTTCTTCTAAACAAAAAATGAAAAAGCAGAGCGATAAGAAGTTCAGACAATAAGTTTATCATGAGATACCGTTCTATTCTTTCCCATGTCTGAACTAGAATGGTTGTGGAGAAAAAGAATTGAAAAAAGACAAACTGAGAGCGGTGATCAAGGGCAGACATATTGCCAGAAACCATGCCCTTGTCTACACATGGACTCCAACTGAAAGGAATAAGCTTATATCATAGTCGTAGTAAACATACAGCAGACGATCACAATATATACCCATAGTAACATGAAAGTAAAGAAACAAGTTATATGAATGGTTCATTTGTTCAAACCGAGGTTTTCCTACCATTTATCTGAAACAACACGCAATTTGCACATGGAAAAAATGTCTCCAACCAAAGCCTTTTCCACGATTTATCAGCGTTCAATGTAAGGAGAGCAAAAATACTAGAAACGAATGGTGGGTTTAAGACAACTTGTATGTAAATGTGCTTCAGCCATAGTTTTCAGTTGCTTAAACTGGGATTGTTGCCTATTGCAGGCCTTCTCATTCCAGAGTCGCTCTGTCGTCAAATACACTGCCCGTAGTGCTCAATGTTAACTCTGTAAGAAGCTTAAATATCCCCGGGGTTTGATAGCTCGGTCCTACGTTAAATAGGGCTTTGAACAGGTTGCATGCGTATTTTTGTAGTTGCTCAATATGTGAAAAAAATAATTTAGTAAATGAATATAAACTTCCTCGGGCTGTCCAGTTTTGCACCACTCTATACTGAACAAAACCTGGTCGATAGTGTTAGATTAGGTTTTCTTATGATAGCCTGTGGGGCGAGGCTTTAAAACAAGAGCGCAGAGCATCCACAATCAGTCTAACCCACGTCTTTTCTGGGAACGAGAATGGGGGCAGAGTTGTTGGTGTCTTGGCAGCTATACGTTTTATAACAGAATTCAAGAATCTTGCTTAGCCAGTATGTATTATCAAACGCTCCTTGTCATGTTCTGATGCAACGTTAAACGGAGCTTGATGTGAAAAAAAATACAGTAACAAGTTGAAACTACTCAGTTAAACATTGGAAGATTATGCCTTAACCTTTTGTTTAGGTTTAGATGTTAACGTTGTTGAAATTTTTTATGTTGCATGGCAATAAACTTCCTGCTATTAATGCTGGTTTCTCTTTTTATTTTTTTGCTTTATTCTTGGTCCATAACCGGTTATCAACCCGTGCTACTGCTAAAATCATTATGGACCGTTAGGATTCAGTCATGGATTTCTGATAGTACTGGTGTAAAGACAGCAGACTGGCAGTAGTAGATCAAAAGGTTTATAGTACACACAATTAAGAACGCGGTATATATAAGTGATTCAGGGGGATATCAGTCGAGACTTGCTTCGTTTATCATGATGCATTAAATATGCTCAAAGTTGGAAAAAGATTGTGTCAGTATACCCTTGAGCTTTATAACTCGAAATTTCCGAGTCTTTCCGCATCTACACGTAGATACACAGCATAGGTTCTATGATAGAATGATACAAATAACATGATACAAATAACATGATACAAATAGATCGGTGTGTGAATGGTAGCGATTTGAGAGTTTTATCAGTAATAAACTATCTTTTTAAGTAATGAGGTTGGAAATATTTCAACGCATGTGTCTGAAACGCATCACGAGTGAAAAAAAGATCAAATAAAACCTCTCCATCTGACGATTGCAGTTTAAATATACATATATGTATACAGAAAGAAAGAGAGAGAAAATCATATTGATATTACAAGGCGTCGAAGGCGCTGTGGTTGATTGATTTGCTTTGTAGGTCAGGAACGATGCACCTCTAACCGATTTTTATTTATCATCATTAAGTTTTCCCCTTATTTTTTTTTTTTTTTTGTAATATTCTAAAAAACAGACAAAAAAATTTGCCTATTTTGCACCAAATTTGAGCTCTGCTGGCTTGTAATATTTATTATCGATACCACCATATGGCTCCGACAATGACCAAAAGTGGCTGTAGGTGGAGTGGTTAAACCATATTCGACTGAAGGTCGTATTTATTACACTTAGAGTGACAACCGCTAATCTTGTTTAGTATTTTTCATTGAGCTGCCCCTTTCCCATTGTTAGACGCAAACACCAGAAAAATACAATAATCTTGTCTACTTTAAAAGGAGCCTAAAGGCTCAGTATAGCTCGTATAAACTTCAAACCAACCTCTTGGGTTCAAATGATAGGATGAAGGGAACAGGAAAAAACAAAAAATTCGAGGCCTTTGACTATAATTAATCGATTTAAATGTACAACTTGCTTTACAATCTTGCGTTGATTTGTATGAGTAGTAATCGAGATTAGCTATCGCATCGCTCTTGTTACACTGGCTGAGTCAATGTGAAAAATTCATTTACTCAAGCACCTCGTCACGCACTTGGCTACATTTGGTGGTAGTCGGGCGGGTTTCCAAGCTAGGTCCCGTAATGTTACAGTGACCCTGGGTATGTTTACCCCTTTGGGAAAAATGCCTTCTTAGACTAAAGCCACCTACGCGACAACGGCATTGATCTCACATACCCTACGACATGGCTCTACAAGGGGAAAAAAAGACGAGATCCGTTGAACTTTGACGCTATGCAACCAATAAGACTACCATATATAGTTAAAATACTCGAACAAAGCACATACAAAAGATTGGGGATGTAGAAACGAAATTGTCGAGGTATACGATCAAACACTATGGATGACAATTAGTGCGCAATAAATTAAATCTAAGGTACAAAACAAGTTGGTTTTGCGAATCATACGAAATGGAATTTGGAGCCTAAGCTTTCAGGGCCTTGGCTTTTGTATGAGTGGTCCCTTATTCTCGTTCCTGCCTATCTTCCAGGAAGGCTGAATATAGTGAAATATCATTCCAGACGGATATTATTCGACATGAGACCGCTGGGAACCTTATTAAGACATTTCTCATTGTCAGGGTCTTAGTTACCACCCTCTTGGTCAATTGAAACTATTGAAATTTGTGTACCATTACCCAGGATCATTGAGACCTATTGTGTCATATACCGAAATAAATGCACCACTGGCGTTGAATAATGATCTCTTGTCGCAATTCCGATCTCAATGAATAGTTCTCAACGTACCAGATCCAACAATAATGCAAATAATTTTGTGGACTTGGTTACAGCTTTTTGAACCCACCGTTGTCGTGCTATAAATGACGTAAAAAGAACCACATGACACACGGCTTTTCAGGAAATCGCTACGTCATCAACATCTGCTGGACCTCCAGGCTTTGAAATCGCGTTTTCTTTCTGTCTTGTCTTGAACAACGAGCCAGCATTGAGCTGTGAGTTCTTTGGTTATTTACTTGTTTACCTCAAAGGCGACCATACGAATAGACATGTACAAAGAGGTTAGTTTTAGCAGGTTGCGCACTTGTTTTTCATAACGTTAAATTTCTTTTTCCTATCCCCGCATAACACCATAAATTTAGCTTCTCAGATTCTGTGAGATTCAAGAGATTGCCTACAAATTGCCAGTGATGAAAGCAGAAGTGTTATCACCAATGGGTAATAGATTTAAGCAAACGCCTAGCATATGTATGTACAATAATTTTAATCTGTGCTGTTACGAGGCTTGCAGCTCAAAGGGAGACCTTGTTTCTGCATGGGGGCCTTAACATGACGTAGTATGCGATCTAGGACCTGTACGTTCATGTATGTAGCCTTGCAAAGATATATTTTTTTTATTGATTTTCAGGCGATAAGCAACATTCATATACCTCAAACCTACCTGAAGCCTAGGCTGCTGGTATTCAATACACTATCAAGAAAATTGAAGGTTCTAGACATTACATGCATTTGCCTACTAATGCCAGCGTTGAATGTTTCTCATGGCAACAAAACAAAAATACATTCAATGTAACCATCAAATCACTGTTTTCAAAACCGTAGCCAGCCTGCGATCTGTCCATATTTTTTTCATTCCTTATTTTACATGAATTTTACGGTGATTTGTGTTTCGGGCTAGTATACAGACCCTTTTTTTCCTCCCCCCTACAGATTAGTGACGCACAAAAACGGTCTGCAGAGATTCCGTGACTTTTGTGTTATGAAGCTTTCACACCTCCGTTTTTATATCATTCACACAGTTCAGGACACCCTACAATCAAACCTCAAATGAGAGTCGTAATCGCTAGTTTGAATCGTTTTTTTCCTTTCTTTCTTTCTGCTTCTCCTTTTTTTTTATTCGTTTGTAAATGTCGTATGAGAAGTCCTCTTTTGTAGAGATAAAGTAGAACAAGCCAAAATTTAAAGAACATAAAGCGAGCTCAAAGTACTCAAAGTCGATCTTTGCCGAGCTTTCTTTCATCCCCTCTTGCAACTCTCATTTTCAAGTCGTTTTAGTGAAGAAAAAAAAAGGAGTCAAATCATTTGAAAATATGGACACGGGTGGCGGTGGTAGTAATACTAATAATAAATCATCAAGTAGTGGCAGTAACAGTAGTAACATAAATCCTCCTTCTGTTACAACTGAAAATGCTACTTCACAAAACTTCAACGATCAGCTTCTTTCCGACTTTCTGTCTAGCTCTTCGTTTTCTACCAAACCCAATGCAATGTTCGGATCCCCAATCTTTGACCCCGACCCGATCTTCGTCTCTTCTGCTTCGGTTAACTCATCAATATACTTGACGGATCATAATAATGTTGTTACAGATAATAGAAGTAATGTTAATGATCCCTATCTTTTAGATCCAAGCCCCTTTCTTAACGAAGAGACCCTGGGAATTCACAATCATTCAGTCGATAGCAAAAGCATTACCAGTACACAACCGATGCTAGCGCAAAACTCATTCCACATGGCCCCTCTAAAACCCTTTGACTTGCATGTATTGGAGAATAACGTAACATTGGCCGACCCTACCAGTGCCGCAAATATTAGAATTTCGGGCCATCAACAACAAAGGGACCCTTGCTTCCCAGCCCCGCGCAGCCCAAAACGAAAAAAAATAAGTAACGATCCTTTTAATAACCTGTCAGATGAGCCAAACTTGTCCCCAGAGTTGATTACAAGCGCCGGCCAAATGCTTATGGTTGGATTCAAAGAGGATCATGTTACAAATGAGATTAGAGAAATGATAACTGTTCATAAGGTGGGCTCAATCATTTTATCGGCCCGCAATATGCATGGTATGTGTGTACCCTGAGGAAGTAAAATTTTGTTTTTCCCTATTTTAATGATACTGACAATCTACCGTCTATATTTTCTTGGTAAAATTAGATGCTAGCTCAACCCGGCAATTGATTTTAGAGCTTCAGCAGCTCGCAAAGGACTCCGGCCATGAGTATCCACTACTGATAGCAATTGACCAGGAAAATGGCATGCTCAATAGTCTTTGCGATAAACATTACCTCACTCAGTTTCCAGGAAACATGGCTATGGTCGCAACAAAATCCAAGGTTATGGCTATGCAGGTGGCAGAGGCCACTGGCCGAGAACTTAAAGCCGTTGGCATCAACTGGATTCTTGGTCCTGTTGTCGACGTGCTGACTAACTCAGCCAACAAGTTACTCGGTGTCAGAAGTATGGGTGATGACCCTGATGAGGTCACAGAATATGCGCTTGCCTTTCTGGAAGGGTTTCGCAGGGCGGGCATTGCTACCTGTGGAAAGCACTTTCCAGGGTACGGCAATGCAGTTGTCAATAGTACACTAGGACTCCCTGTTATTCAGGATTCGCTGGACCAGCTCAAGGCAGCCTCACTAATTCCGTTTCAAGGCGTCATTGAAAAAAATATAGATTCGATCATGGTCGGTGGCTGCGCATTACCTAAGGTGACCTTAAGAGAGATGTATGCATGTTTGAGTGAGGAAGTGGTTAGAGGTCTTCTACGCGGCCAAATGGGTTACGAAGGCGTCGTAGTAAGCGAGTGTCTTGAGATGCAGTATTTGTATGATACCGTTGGCGTGAGCCAGGGGGCCATGATGGCAGCATTAGCGGGTTGTGATATTATCATCATTTGCACGCAGTACCGCCTTCAGATTCAGGCGCTTTCTGGAATCCTTGCGGGTCTTAGCGATGGCATTCTTCCAGGAAAACTTGTCCGAAAGTCAGCGCACCGGATCCTCACGATGAAACATGGTCGCTTGTCCTGGAATGAGGCTCTGAACCCACCCCCACTCTCAGCATTAGCGCAACTGAAACAAAGTCATAGTGATCTGGCCCGGCGCGCATATGAACAGGCGATCACGTTGCTGAGAGACCAAGAAAATCTGATACCCCTGAACAGGAGCATTGACGAAGGCAGCAACATTCTATTGCTGACTCCACACATTACCCCCATTTCAGGGTACACAGACAGCAATTTCTTTTCAATATTTGGCAAGGCTTTGATAAGGTACCATTCCGGTCGACTCCAGCATACCACATACACAGAAAAGGGCCTGATTAAGGAGCATCACACGTTGGTTAGCAAGGCCAAGGCGATTATTTTGATTACCACAGACGCAAATCGGAATGAATACCAGATAAGCTTTACAAAAACTGTAGCCACTCTGTGTAACCAACTGAGACTTCCATTGGTGGTTATTGCTGGCTCATCGCCCTACGACATGGCCTTGGATCACACCATTGGTACATACTTGTGCATTTATGAGTTTACTGAAGCATGCCTCAAAACAACGGCCAAAGTGCTATTTGGTAGACTGCCCGCAGTAGGCAGCTTTCCTGGTAGTAGGCTGTACCAGAACCAGCTCACGCCATTTTCTTTGAGCTCCCGTCAGCGCTGGCTTGTAGAGGAGTGGTCGCCACAAAAGCCGGGTGCAATTGAAAGCTTGCAAAAGTTGTGGGAAAAATGCTTTCCAGGGCGGAATGGGAGAGGCCAGTTTGATTTATTTGTGAGCGTAGTGGGCGCAAACCACCAGCAAAAACACTTTTTTGTGAAAAACTCGAGCACAAATCAAATGTACGGGTTCTGCGGAACATGGGTGCATGCAGGACAGCGCACAGGTTCAATCATCGTGTTGGTTGTTGACCCGGCACGGCGGCGGTTGGCAGTTGGCAAGAGCCTTCATGAGCGTGCTCTCAGGTACCTTACTAGCATCGCAAAGCTTGACCGCATCACACTAGGTGCGCGCCTGCCGGGACTTTTTGCGGGCATTCCGCTCTCGTCCCATCCCAACTCTAATGAGGTTGATGTGGTAAAGTGGTTTAAACACAGCGGATGGGACATTCCACATGCACGCAAAAACTCACCAGAGCTCGTGGTGCATACCATGGCCCTAGCCAGGCTATCGGGCTGGCGCTGCCCTGAAGCAGTCATGGCGAGACCCACAAACACCAATGTCACGTTTAAAGTAATGGGCAGTGTGGGGGCCTCATCAGAAGCGTCACAATCGCCTACGTCATTTGGTTCTTCTCCTGTTTCTTCTGGGATTGCTCATAAGTTAAACAAATTTTTGAGTAGTTTCAACGTGCTGCCCAGTGGGATCCCAGAGTTGTATAGGCTTGCATTATCAGATGCTACAGAAAACACCACTGCTACTGGTAGCAGCGACAACAATGGCAATGTCACAATCGTAGTTGCCATTGATGTCGATAGCGGTGAGGTCATAGCCAGCCTTGTGTCGTTTGAGCGCGGAGCGTATGCGCTGGCGCGACTCCAACCGTGGATATTGGAATTTAGCGACGCGTGCGGGCTATGCGCCCTACTTGGGCAGACGCCGGTGTTGCGCCAGGCACTGGTGGCGTTCCAGCTTGAGAATCAGCGGCAGAAACGCGATGTAGACCTGTGTGTACTATGTGGTGTCGACGGCGGAGACGACAAGTGGCTGATGCAGCAGTTGGGATTTGTGGAAACCCAGAGCTTCCTTACTGTGCAGCGCAGCGTCACAAGAGAGTCGGGATAAATGCCTAGTCTGGCAACTCTGAATGCTACGACCAGAGAGTTTAGCGAACCTGGAGAGGAAGTCGTAGGGTAACGGCTTATGCAAGAGACAGATCGCAGTGACACCAGGGTATGCGTTACGCTAGGGTACGCTGAAAACTTAGGACAAAGCCGGAAAGAATAGAAACAGCGCGGTAATAAGCCAGCTTATTCAGCTAGTACGAGACAGATTAGTATTTTTTTTCATTGATTTGTCAATTGCTTTGGCTTAATCATTTTATGTCATGCTGCTACCTGTTTTTTTCTCTCTCTTCATGTACATACAAAGCCTGCAGCATTAATCTAAGTAATATCTATAAGTAGTAGCAATAATAATAATCATCATAATATTAACAAAAATAAACAAGTATATCAGCTTGTTGATTGACAAAGATCGGGTTTATAGGCCGAAAGAGAGCGTGTGATCTAAAGATAAAGGAGCCTTGGAAAGAGACCCGCGGCGGTTTAACCTAATCAAAGTTTATGTTTTTTGTTGTTGTGATAATAGCATTCGTGATAATACCAAGAATGATGATAATGCCACCACTCCCCAAGAGTACATATTTTTCAATGCGCCGGGGGTCGATGCCTCGGTCAAGAGACAGAATCGACGATTTCTGGGGGATGTGAGCCCTCGTAAAAAAGTATAATTTTGTTTCAATTTTTCAAAAAAAGATTTTCTTCTAAAGTGACAGTACAGCATTGGCTACAGTTATGCTACATTGATTCCTGGTTTTAAATCTTCCATTCAGGTCGTGGTGGCATTGTTCCAAGTGCCCTTTAGTCGTGAGATCTTGTGGTGGGGCCCCCCTCCTGGCCCCCGACCAAATGTAAGAGATGCGAAGTCAATAAAAAAAAAAAAAAAATCAGTAAAAATTTAGAAAAAGTACATATACAAATTAATTTTAGATACGGTTGAACAAAGTTGTCGAAATCTCAAGTGTTTTTTTTTTGTTTTTATTTTTAATGGAGACCACGCTTAGAGCAAGCTACGGGACAAGTGCCAATTTAAGAATCTCCAATGTAACAGTAGTTACGTCATTAGCTACATTTTGTTCGTGTTTTATTTCCTCAAAAAGTAACATTAGAAAAACCTTTTTTTGCTTGTTTGTTGTTTTTAGTTTTTCTAGCCCAACTTTTTTTTTTTTTTTTTTTTTTTTATCCCTTTTTTTTAGTGTTTTTTTTTTTTTTTTTTTATTGTTTTTTCCATTAAAATACTTTAATTTTTCATAATTT
>Ga0160505_100649_pt1 | contig 18633 bp, 19 predicted proteins | sample DIDeMG_FD_108225 | JGI IMG/M metagenome (GOLD analysis project Ga0160505, IMG submission 108225) | Enriched chicken feces microbial communities from UW Madison campus, WI, USA - DID2874_E49_Stillage MG | ecosystem: Host-associated > Birds > Digestive system > Large intestine > Fecal ... | reverse complement strand
AAGAGGTTGCAATCAAAGTGAAAACTACAATCAAAGGGAGAAACTAAGAAATTATCACAAGCTATGTTGACCTCAGGTCGAGCACTTACTGAGACAAGAACAACTACTGCCATAACCATGATTTCTCTTCAAAAAAAAAATGAAAAAGTCGATTCATCAGCAATAGTCCTGGATCTGAATGCCTTTTAAAGCTTAATTTCTTTCTTTTACATCACTCTCAGCTTCCTCATGAGACGTTACGTTCTCCACCACATGAATCCAGATGGCGCACCACGTCTCCCACAGCAGGAGATAGGAATCCATAACCAGAAACTAAACAATAAAACAAAAGAAAAATCACAAATGTCCACAAAAGTAAAATGGAACTAGGCATCTAATTGTATCCACTAATTAAAAAACACACACTTCTACAACCTTCCCATCTCTTAGGCTTCACCCACACGTGACCTTCATCACGCGCCAAAACCTCCACCATCAAAAGATAAAAAATTGAATTCCTCCAACTTCAACATGTCGTCGTCAATCCAGCTTTTAAACCCAAAGGCAGAGTCGTTGAGACGTGATCAGGCACTCCAAGTCAACATTGCCGCTGCTCAAGGCTTGCAGCTGGTATTGGCTTCCAACTTGGGTCCTAAAGGTACCTTGAAACTCTTGGTGGACGGATCAGGAAACTTGAAGTTAACCAAGGATGGAAAGGTGTTGTTGTCGGAAATGCAGATCCAGCACCCTACAGCAGTTATGATTGCACGTGCTGCCACTGCTCAGGATGAGATTACCGGAGATGGAACCACGACGGTGGTTTTGTTGGTGGGAGAGTTGTTGAAGCAGGCCGAACGTTATATTAGCGAGGGTGTGCACCCCCGTGTGTTGGTGGATGGCTTCGAGACTGCTCGTGAGGCTTCATTAGAGTTTTTGGACAAGTTCCGTGTTATTCCAGAGAGTTTCGACAGAGAATTTTTGCTACAGGTTGCAAGAACATCAGTGGCCACCAAAGTGACACCAGAAATCACAGATGTGTTGGCACCAATCGTCACCGACGCTGTTCTCTCCGTCAAGGGCGAGGAGAACAACCAGTTGGACTTGCACATGGTCGAAATCATGACCATGCAGCATGGAAATGCCACGGATACCTCTTTAATCAAGGGTTTGGTGCTAGACCATGGCGCTAGACACCCCGACATGCCTCGTCGGGTGAAAAACGCCTATGTTTTAACTTTGAATGTCTCTTTGGAGTATGAGAAGACTGAAGTCAACTCGGGTTTCTTCTACTCATCCGCAGAGCAAAGAGAGAAATTGGTGGCTTCGGAGAGACAGTTTGTGGACGCCAAGTTGAAGAAGATTGTGGACTTGAAGAACCAGGTTTGCGACCTCGATAGTGACTGTGGCTTTGTGATCATCAACCAAAAAGGTATTGATCCTATGTCGTTGGACGTCTTGGCCAAACACAACATTTTAGCCTTGAGAAGAGCAAAGAGAAGAAATATGGAGCGTTTGCAGTTGATTGTTGGTGGAGAGGCTCAGAATTCCGTGGACGACTTGTCACCAGAAATTTTGGGTCGTGCTGGATACGTGTACGAGGAAAGCATTGGCGAAGACAAATTCACTTATATCACTGAATGTCCCGAGTCCAAGTCAGCCACTATTCTAATCAAGGGACTGACCAACCATGTCTTGCAGCAAACCAAGGATGCTGTGCGTGATGGATTGAGAGCAGTTGCCAACGTTCTTAAGGATGGGTCTATTGTTCCTGGAGCAGGTGCATTTTTCTTGAGCTGCAACCATCAGTTGTTGGAGTCTAAAACAGCAAAGGGACGTTCCAAACCTGGTATAAAGGCTTTCGCTGAGGCTCTACTTGTTGTTCCTAAGACATTATCCGGAAATGCTGGTCTTGACTCTTTGGAGACCGTTTCCGAATGTCAGGACGAGATTGCAGAGGGCCATGTCGTGGGAATCGACTTGGCTTCAGGAGAGCCTATGGATCCTTCGTTGGAAGGTGTTTGGGACTCGTATCGTGTGTTGAGAAACGCCATCCTGGCCGCCACGGGCATCGCCTCCAACCTTCTACTTTGTGACGAGCTCTTGAAAGCAGGAAAGTCGTCGTTGAAGGGTCAGGGCGGTCCACAGGGAGCCCCACAGGGTATGCCACAAGGCATGCCAGGGATGATGTAAGAAGAGAGGAAAGTGAATGAAGGAAATGGCCGAACTACTCTTTTTTAATCGGCAACTTTAATTATGGCTACCTTTCACGAGCGTGGCGCTCGCACATATAATGGAAAGTTGGATCATGTACTAGGGTGGTATGACCCTAGATTGATGGAGATAGAACCCTTATTTAACTCAAAATATCACCAAAATCGCCTTGGGCGATGGTTCATGATCGTTGTAAGTGTTTGCATTGTAGGGGATAACCAGTTATCAGATCGCAAAAAAGAATAATTACTAGTTGTTCTCGCTAACTACATTAGCCCACCACACATATACCCGATCCAAATTGCCCCCTCAAAGCCTCGAGCCAGATGTGAAGGAGCATTCTCGGTTTGTCTAGAGCATGTCGGATATTCTTAAATGTTGCTTAGTCTTGCCTCGAGAAGGGACTGCACGTTTCATGTCTATGCGCAAGTCTCGCATAGGTCGAGTTTTCACAACAAGTACCCAATCGCTCCGTAAATCAGTAGATAAGCTGTTCAAACAGAAACCAAAGTACGTGAGGAGTTGTCAAGCTTCAGCACGCAACTCGCATACACCTCACAGCAGTGCCCAATACCTTGCAGCAAAAAGGTACTCAGTGTCAGGAAGCCTTACGAAATCCGAGGGCAGCACATATAGGTTGAGTGCGCGTTCGGATTTCGAAAATGTGGTAGCGGACCATTCTACCGAGGGGGATTTGCGCCCGTTCGGTAGATTGGTCGATCCCTTGCGTGCGACAGAAGTGACGTCCGACCGAAACCATTGTCTCAAGATGCGATGGCATTGGCAACCGCTAGCAATATAAGTGACTATAAAGTTGAGAAAAGTGTATTAAAAGGAGAGGAAAATCCAACGTTCCTTTGCGTTGTGCAAGTGTGCGTTGAGCAGAGCCTGCGAACCATCTAAGGCGGTTCGGGTGTATCCGAATGCCACTAGCATGGGGCGCAGTGGGGGGCTTCCACTGGAGGTGAATTGCGGTGCATAATAATTGACGAGGCCCGCCTTCTATGGTTATGTTGGTGCCAGATGGCTCCAATGCGGCAGCAACTAAAAGACATCTCGAATATGGATAAAGAAAACCTTCAAATGTCGCACTCATGCACCAGCGGCTAGGGAGGAGGTCCATGACATTGTCGACTGTGCATGACGCATGGGACACACACACACTCCTTGCATCCGGCGATTAAAGTTTCGGTATAGAGTAGCCCTGTAGTATGATTTGGAGAGTCTTCTGTCACCTAAAGTATGATCGCTATGGTGGATACTGACCTTTCATTGCCGGGGTTTAAAGCTGTCTACATTCCCACACTTCCAACCACTAATTTTTGACTTTTTTTTTTCCACTGAACGTCTCCTTGCCAGCGCCGTTCTCCACATCCACAAGTTTTTCATTCATTCCACCCATCCGTTGCTGGGCCCACGACTTGATGTTGTGGTCGCTCCTTCTAGAATAACAGTATGTATTTTCCTTCGTGATCAATGGCGCTTTCTCCACTCCACTCTTTCCTTCCATACAAAGGCCTTATACCAGCTTGCATCTTCACTATGATTAGCTTATTATAAAGTTTTTTTTTTTTCCTTTCGTTTGGCGTTATTGTGCAATCCAAATTTAAGGTTCCACGAGTGGTTTCGTCGGTCAAACAATGATGTCTGAATTCCGCTCTCGCTTTTCGTGGCAACTATAAAATCACCTCTTTGTTGGAACATTCATAAATTAAAATGATTATATAAGAAGCTGCTATCTCAGCAGGAGGCTGAACCTTGTGGTCCCAAATTTAACTATGTCCATGGAGAAAACGCCTTACGAATTACCAAGAATCACGCTAACAGCATCAGCATCTTCACATAATGAGTCAATGGCAGAATCAGTCTTGGCCTCCTCCACCCCAGTCAGCTGCACTTCCCAGATCTGTGCCAGAGAAGTCAGAACTGTATCCATATAGCCTGCCCAATCAAAAATATATACGGCATCCATACTTGCCGGCCGAATACGAATCATCCCTGGCTGGTGACCATCAGTATCCAAACAGACAGTCACCCAATGTGAATCACTCCATGCCACATCCAGGAGAACATCATCAGCTTCCAGTAGGAGCATTACCATATTCTCAGCCACCACTCCAACGTGCTGTTGGCCCTGATGGCCAGTATCCATCCATGACGAACCAGCAGTTCCCAATCCCTCCTGGTGAATTCACTAACCATTCCAACTACGTGGCTACCAAACAATGGGACCACCTTGATCTCGGACAGCCTCAGGGAGGCTCCGGTGAACCCTCTGTTCCTAAGAAGCAGTGGTCTAAACGTGGATCTGAACTGGGAGCGGACTCAGAAACCTCCAGCCAGAGAGGCTCAACGAGTAGTACAAGTGGGCGCAGTGGGCTGGATTCCACAGCTCAAAAGGTCACGAAGCGTTCTCGTATGGGATGTTTAACATGTCGCCTGAGAAAAAAGAGATGTTGTGAAACAAGACCTAAGTGTTCAGAATGCCAACGTCTCCGATTGAATTGCAATTGGCCAAAACCAGGCACTGAACATAAGAACAAGCCTAAAGAGGTGAAGAACCAGGAAAACATGATCGACCATGATATTTACGGGCCAATTAAAGTTCTTCGAGGGATAGTGGAGTACAGAAGCAACTAGATTGCAAGGAATTTTGATATGTAACAAAAAGTTGTGTAGACGAGTAGCTAGTAGCCTAAGAATTGCTCAACCCCAGTCTGTGAATTTTCCAACTGGAATGATACGAAGGCTGAATTTAGTAATTAAAAGAAAACACCATCTGGCAATTTGAAAAGCCCTCAAGTTATCATTTACCCTAATGGGGGATTCAAAACAATTTCTTTGGCGACGGTATGCATATGTAAAAGCTATGCTATAACAAGAAGAAAATCACAATCTTCTGGAAGCACCCCCCTAAATCAAAACCGGTTTCCAGAACCCCAATGGAAGTTATCAAAGCAATTCTACCTGTTCTAGTGCCTGTTTGAATGCGACCAACAAGCTGCCTCGCGCTTACAATAGGGATGATGACCGCCCTAGTTAGATTACGCAACAATAGCCGTTTGCGCATGGCTTCGAACTCCATATGCACTGAAAGAGAAAATGAATCGGTGGTCAGCCTCGACAATTATCCGAACAGAATAGCCAAAAGGCGTGGCTCGATGCGAGATCACCAAACCCTGACGCAGCGTATATTTGTTCTTTCCTTGTAGTGATAATAATCACGGTAGTGCGGCAGGGTGACTTGAGGTGTACAACCACCCACAGTAATTTTGTTCTCCTGAATGTTTGAGCATTCGGTCAGATATTTTACGAGACCCTGAATTTCTCGACGCTCATCAATTAACATTCTCCATAGAAACCATGAAGGCTGGGACACCTCGAGGAAAATGCATGGCGACTATGTTTAGTGTGGTATCAAAATGGCTCGATGTGGTCGGAGGCACGATGGTCTAAAGTCCCCGCTGGTCAATTGGCACGGTGCCCCCAAACTTCTGCAGGAGAATGTCTTGAGGTTTGCATTTCTATAATCCTGCAGAAAAAGAAGTTCTTGTATTGGTGTCTCGGGCGATGAAGGTCATTTAAGATTGCTAATTGCTCTGTTATCATCAACCATGCATCAAATAAGTGTAGTGGACCACGATGATGATACCGGGGATGCAGAGATCTACCTTGCTTGGGATAGCCTCCCTGGAGTACCCTTATTAACGCGGCTTTCTGCACTGCGTGTCCTTTGATGCATAGCTTGCAGGAATTCTGTGTGAGAATGCTCTAGTTTTCTTGAGAGCAGTACATCCTAAGTTTTTTTTTTTTTGCTTAGGAAGGACTTCTTCCTGCGCAGTAACATAAAAGATCCGTACATCTCATTCATAAACATGCTAATGGATCTTTACCCCGTTCAGAAAGCGAAGTCAACAATACACCCGTACACCACGAACCACCTAACCTCATACTCTACCATACTATACTATCTTATTATACAAGGTAAATGTCGGAAGTAGTAACTTTGCGAGAGCGGCAAATCAGTATGTGAAAACAATATTCTACATTTCACAATCCTATTTACTAACCCCCAGATGCATTGGAGCGTATGCTCCACCTCAATAAGGATGGTGCTAGTGACTTGACGTTGGCGTCCAAGTCGGAGGAAATCGTATGGAAAGTTCTTGTGATGGACCGTACATCACAGGCGGTGATTTCGTCTATTTTACGTGTGAATGATTTGTTAAGATGTGGAATCACCGTTCATGCGGTGATCCTGGCTCAGAGATCGCCTTTACCAGATGTTCCTGCCATTTACTTTGTGGAGCCAACTGTTGAGAACGTATCGATAATCATCGACGATTTGCAGGCCGATAAGTACGAAAGTTTCTATATTAACTTCACCCTGAGCATCAATAGAGAGCTCTTAGAAGAGTTTGCCAAAAAGGTGTCGTTATGTGGAAAAGGTGCCAAAATAAAACAGGTGTACGATCAGTACTTGGATTTTATTGTCACCGAGCCAAACTTGTTTTCACTTGACATGCAGAGCACTTTCACGAAATTCAACAACCCACTGACGAGCGAAGATGATATCCATGGCATTGCCAGAGACATTGCGGATGGATTGCTTGCGAGCTTGATCACCATGGGCTGCGTACCAATTATTCGGTGTCCGAAGAACGGCCCAGCAGAACTTGTTGCCACACAGTTGGATTTGAAATTGCGTGACTACATCAGCAACTCACGTAACTCCGTGAGCCATCCTATTCAGCAAAGACCGGTTTTGATTTTGTTGGATAGAAACATTGACTTGGCCTCAATGTTCTCACACTCCTGGATTTATCAGTGTATGGTCAGCGACGTGTTTGAGTTGCGTCGTAACACTATTAAGGTGGCAAAATACGGTGATTCTGATAAGCCCCAGATCAAAAGCTACGATGTGGATCCCAAGGACTTTTTCTGGAATAAAAACGCACAATTACCGTTTCCAGATGTGGTGGAAAATGCAGATTTGGAATTAGGGTTGTACAAGAAAGAGGCACAAGAGTTGACTCACAAGACAGGAATCACGTCGTTGAATGATATTGACCCCAACGCGAATACTGACACATCCCTTATCCAACAAGCCGTGGAAGCATTGCCCGAGTTGACCGCAAGAAAGACAACTTTGGATATGCATATGGATGTTTTGGCTTCTTTGCTAAAGGAGTTGGAGGCACGTTCGTTGGATAAGTTCTTTGAAATCGAGCAGAACTATAATGACCCAAAGATCCAGCTGGAGTTCTTGGACCTTTTAAAATCTGACTCCAAGAGAGATAACGCTGCTGACAAGTTCAGAACATTCTTGATTTTAAATTTATTGTCAGACTTACCATCCAGCTTCACCTCCGACTGTGAGCAGATTTTCGCCTCTAAATACCCCGAGATTGATATGAGTGCTTACAAATACATTACGAAGTTCAAGCACATCTTGAACTTATCGAAGAACATCACATTGAATGATCAGGCTGCAACTAACAAACATTCACTCAACCAGAATAATTCGGCGCTCTTCAACGGTTTGTCTTCCAAATTATATGGTTTCACTGAGGGCAGAATCTCTGAAGGAATCAGCTCATTGGCTACTGGCTTGAAGAAACTCTTACCTGATAAGAAGAACCTTCCAATTACCAACATTGTGGAAGCAATCATGGATCCTGCTCATGCGTCCAACAATCTGATGCAAATCACTGATGAATATTTGTATTTGGATCCCAAATCCCGTGGTGGCCACGCTAAACCTCCTAAGAGGCAGTCATATGACGAGGCAGTTGTTTTCGTTGTTGGCGGAGGAAATTACTTGGAGTACCAGAACTTGACGGAATGGGCCAACCAACCTTCTGGAACTCCAAAGTCGATCGTTTACGGAAGCACGGATATCGTCACGGCAAAGCAGTTCTTAGCCGAAATCTCCACTCTCGGGAAATTGGAAGCATAGCGATTAAAACACTTCATACAGTAGTAAGTCATCAATTTTCTATTACTAATAGTACATCAAAGGTAGCCCTTTGTAGACTCCAACACTTGCATGGAACGATGCGAGTCCAAGAATAAAAGTTCACATTCGGAAACATCGTCGACAGAGATCTCTGTGCGGTTAGCGGTCTTGGCCAAAATACCCGCTGGAGCCAACAACTGCAAAGCGTAACGTAATGAGCTGTTCACACCAAGCTCTGACAACTTGTTCAAGCTGTCTCCAGAAACAGCCAAACCCTCCAAAGCAGCACGTTTCTGGATAATCACGCGAATCTCCTCCTGGTTGTATGGCAATGTCTTCACAATCAACAAACGGTCAATCAAATCTGGAGGACAGCCGTGAGGGTACTTTGTGTCATCATCGGTACCACGGATGGTGGTCAAACCTCTGTTAGAAGCCAAAACCACAATCGGAGCCATGGAGCTCTCCAACGCGCGGTTCAAGTAAGTGAAGATCTCAATGTCCAACATATTGACCTCGTCAATGAACAAGACACCGGGAATCAATTCAGCAACACCCTGGTCAATGTATTTGGCCACAACTTTGTTGACCTCGGTTCTCAACTTGTCGGTGATTTCAGTCTTCTTGGGCTTCAACAACTGACCCATCATGGAGAGCACATCTTGTCCACCCTGTGGTCTTGCATTGGCTACATCCAAATCGTGCAATGTGACCTCTTGAACGATCTCCTTCTTCTTGTGGACTTCTCCCTTGGGCAAAGGAACGTACTCTTCGGCCTCCAAGTCGAACTCAGTGGCATATGCATCGGATCTTCCAACTCTCTTGACTGCTCCGGTGTTTGCCTCCACATAGATCACATCTCCGACAACAACACGCTCCTTTTGAATACTTTCGTAGATGCTAGGGTCCAAACGCAAGTTTTTGGTACCCTTGGCGGTCTTCAAACCCACGATAACATGTGAAATGGTCTTACCATAGCCACCCAATGGGTTCTCGGCCTCTTCAGGGGTTAACTCGATCACTTCTCCTTCATAGACCTCCTTGGTTTCTTTGATTCTCAAGCCAATGGCCTTTCTGAAGTTTTCCATTAACGCAGCAGTCTTTTTCACCTCGGTACTATACAACTCTGAACCAACAATCGGACAGAATGGAACCTTAGGTCCCAACTCCTGGGAGATGGCCAAAGCCAAAGCTGTTTTACCAGTTCCTGGAGCACCAGCCAATAAAATGGCTTTACCACTCATTTTCTTTGTTTTAATTAAATCAACAATAATTCCGCATGCTTCTCTTGCCTCAGCTTGTCCAACGAATCCACCATCAACTTTTTTTGCGATACCATGCTCATCCAACCCCAATCCTCTGATGTGAGTATGTGCGGCAGTACGAGACTCTCTGGTCTGCGACTCGCTGACTTCGTTGATCTGGACCATTTGTGGAGAATAAGAGATGGGTTTTTTCGTTGTGATGATAGATGTAGGTTTTGATGTTTAAAGACCCGTACACCATATCCAGTAGTAGGCGACTGGTGGAGTCAGTTGGGGAATTTATTTCCGTGAGTTGGATGGATAAAATAAAGTGGAAAGCTGGTGAATTTTTGTTCTGATGAGTCAGGTTAGTTTCGACCTTCCAAAGTTCTCGAATCTGATGACTTTGGCTAGGGAATTTTCAATGTTGATGTCCAGTGCGATTGGAAATTAGATAAATGATTTGAAGAAATCAAAGAGATTGACATGAGGAGTTCGGAAATCGGCTTGAAAGTAGATATGATTGGGCTGGTAGTATATACGACTTTGAATGGTAGCAACAGCTCTGCAAATGACAGTAAATGGAAGTATTACCATCGTGTACAAGACGCAGTTGAGTGAATCAGCAGGGTAAACGGGGAAGAACTGCCCGAGAATAATAAAATCAGTAAGGAACTCCCTTGGATCATTGCAATAAATGGAATAAGAAAGATTTCATCACACCAGATTTGCCTTTGTTAATAAAAATTTGTATACATCTTCACGACGAAGATTCACGGAAAGCTGGACAACATGTTTGAACTCATAAATTACTCAAAGAATAATCACAAGATTATCGAAAAACCTTGTCTAGAAAAAATTACTCCTACTTCAAAAGTAAACAAGTCGTCCTACGGGATAAAGGTTTCTGGGAAACGTCATCAAAGTCATATGTGGAGATCGCAATACATATATGAAAATCACGGGACAAATTAAGCTTAACAATTGAGGGAATATTGCAGATACTGGTTACCGCTGATAAGCCTCTGCTAAGTGAATTTAAACCCTAACTTCGGAGATGTCATGGTGAAGTCATTGGGGGAGGTCCTACCTCAGACCACTTGCATCACAGGATAGGCTTCACCAAAAAATACGTCAATAACTAGTTAGGAAACATTAGACAGCGCTCAGCACACCCTGGATTAACTACACGACAAGAATGACCACAGGTGAAGCACGTAGCAAACAGCTAGCATAGACCTTAAAGTCAGTCCCCTGCAAAATCACCAGCCCCGCATCAACTTAACAGAACCTAATACTACTTTGTTTATTGGTGAAGGGGCAACTACGTTGGATGTAGGCAACAAAATGGCCTGATTTCATAGCAAGTTAGACTTCACTAAAGATCTCATAATCCATTTTGCTTAATATGTACCTGGCAAGGAGCCCAATTAGGAAGGACCCCCCCATGGCTTCATTGCAACCGGAATTCCATATCATGTATAGACGGAGCTAATAAGGTTTATGGCTTGAACTATAACGAACAGGTCAATCAGGGCTAGACTTCACATGATGGTACCTGAGTGGAACGCACCAATGCTCATTTCTTTTCCTCGTGTTGCAGGTTGCTAATAAGCCAAAAGGTGGAGACGGTGTCACAGGCTAAAGTGCATTTTCTCTTCCTGGCAGCAATAATTTAGGAGGTGATGCGCGTAACTGTTGCTCAGATCCAGAAAAAAATAGAATCCCCTTGCAGATATTTTCTGACGATCACTGCCCATCATCTCTCGGTAGATCGAGTGACATCACAGTGTTCAAGACTGTGTAGAGGTTCAGACGAAGGACTTTATCCTGTTGTGCATTACCATTTGAAGAGCACCGAAGGAATCGCTCGCATGAGCAAGACGTAGCAATCGAAGTCCGAAACCATATCAAGAGATTTGCCAATCCAGATGATGTTCATTTCACTCACGCTAGTCGATTAGCACATCTGCACCTCGATAATGTTCTATTGTTTTTGTTTTACCACCGAGTGCTTGAAATAATTGAGTCCCGTGACTCTGACACTTCATCCCGCAACGTTTAAAGTGTATTGCTAGTGTTGGGTTGTTTGGCACAGGGTCCCAAGGTTATGTGCTTCTGAAAAGCAGAAACCACTATTGACAGGAATTAGCGGGGCAGCAAAAGATAGTAAGAGTATTCGATGTAAGGCAACTGTGCCCGGAACTCCCCCCCTCTTGTGATGTCAGAAGCGAGCTTTCCCGAATTCTGTTTCTCCACTGACTTTAGTGGTCTACGTATAAATCTAAGAGATTATCCGAACACTGAGTTGTGATACACAATCATGCATTGTCCGGTATTTTCTACGTGAAGGCTCCCTGCAATGTATCCTGCGCGACACTGCAATAGCGCCTACTACTCTCCGGCTCTTGCATGGATGGCGAATTACGTTATATATACTAAAGAGTCGTATATGGTCTGAAAGAACTTCGGAATTGTTACAGAGAAGCCTCGATTATGTTGGGGTTTGTGCTTCCTCGTATTCATCGTAACCCGTTACTTAGAAGAACTGCACTGGTTCTTTCGGAACAGGATGTGACCTGGAATTCGAAACAAACGCAAACGTAGACGAGAAATCTCATAACTTTCTTATCATCACATATCTGCTTGCGAATTAACGGGGAATAGGACTGAGTTGAAGCGGTATGCCGAGTCGAGCCCACAAGACCAAGGCGATTTATGAATGAATTGTCCCCTCGGGTCTGCAACTGCTATGCATTCTTTGACAGTAAATACTTCGGCTTTCATTCTCTCGAATGAACCCTCGGCCAGTTTGGTAGTTCTTCTCGTGGAACGTCGCCTAATAGGTAGTTCAGCGTAGAAACTTGCGATTTCCGCCCGGCATAACTCGAGCCGCACTTCCACCGAACTAATTTTTTTCAAGGTACCACGATCCACAGAAAAGTGGTTGGCACCAGTCTATGCAGTTCTTGACTTAGTCCTCCTCCTCTATCTCTAACTCATCCACAGGCTCTTTAGGCTCCTGACTCTCTGACCATTGTGTAACATCATCAATATAACTCAAAATCGTAGCCACAGAGTTGCTGTCCTTCAGGCAATCTAGAGGTAGGAACTGTACCATACCGAAATCGTCCACCAATTGCGCAATTGCCTTGTTAAGCTTTGTGAAACGGGGATTAAGCAGCTTGTCAGGGTCCGATTCCAATACCAACGGGTCAGGATTCAAGAACCGCTTCAACTGCTTTTTAGAAACTTCACTCTTGATTAAGTCAGTCTTGGAGAGAATGTTAATGTGCGGCAACTCAAGTAAAATCATGGCAGACATGGCACTTAAAGCGCCACTGAAGAATTTTGATCTGTCAACGACAAATGGAGCCTCTAACAAATATGTGGCACATAGATTGAAGTTCAACGAAGTCTGTAAATGACGAACAATTGTGGGCAAAACAGGAACATGCGTATACAACTCGATTTGACCAGGGCAATCGAAGATCAAATACTCATCGTTGAAATCTCCGATTTCCTCATCAAGCCAATCCAAATTATTCAAAAGATACTCAAAGCAGTACACCAACGCTCCGTTAGGACCCAAATCCATCTCTTCCATAACATCCTGAAGAGAGATTAAGTCACGAATATCTATGGTGAACTCAAATTCGGTAGGTTCAGCAGCAGGATCCAAGTTGACAATGTGAGCTCGTCTTCCAATCGACTGCATGTGTGCAATAATGGAATTGCAGAAAGTCGATTTCCCTGCTCCAGCAGGACCTAACACGAGAACTCCAACACGTGACATATTAATGTTAGAGTATAATTGATGAAGGATGAGAGTTGTGATGAGTATCGCATGAGTAATGAAGGTGAGGTAGATGAGTCGTGCGATACCCAAAACTACAAGCTCCAGGCTGATGTGCTGACCAACTCATGTATTGATGTATTCATGATCGACACCAACATGGATCGTAGTCATTTTCCATCTGTATTGTCACATTGACATTATGTTTGGAGAAAACATCCTCACACTGCCGTTTGAGATAAACACTATTCTCTCCTCTGTAAATTTGAATATGAATGTAGCCTCGAAGGGTCTTGTCTGTTGGCCAGAACCTTGGAGTGGTGAACGACTTAATACCTCGAATGGTAGTGATATCGTTAAGCGCAGATCTGATAGTTGACTCTTTAGTGGAATTCAAGCGGAGTAGAAGTGTGGAAGCTGTGGATTTCATCAATGGAATTGCGGTCATGAAAATCAATACAGCAATGATGATAGATGCCACAGGATCGAAGCCTTGCCAGCCAAAAACTTTAGTAAGTATTGTCGAAATGACCACTCCTACTGATCCCAAAGTATCTGCAAGAATGTGCAAGAAGATACCTCTCATGTTGTCATTCATGGTTTCATCACAATCTTGTGAGTGACTTTTAGTTTCAGAGGTTTCATCTTGTTCGTGACTAGATCCATCCTCGTGAGCGTGGCTGTGAGCTGCTTCTTTGTGGCTGTGACTATGTGAGTGTGACTCTTCAACTGCTGGCGCATGTGAATGCGAGTGTCCATGGGAATGGCCATGAGAATGTCCATGAGAGTGGCCATGATTAAAAGCAAAGATTCCCACCACGTTGACCAAGAGTCCCAAAATGGAAACAACAATTAACTCAGTTGTCTGCTGCAAAGAAACTGGATTGAATAACCTTCCAAAAGCTTCGAAAATGATACTGCCTGAGATACCCACAAGTAAAGTTCCATTCGCAAAACCAGCCAAGATCTCGAAATTTCTCAATCCAAAGGGATACTTTCCACTGGAATTGACGGGATGCTTCAGCAATACACCGGCAATGAGCCCAAGGGCTAATGATGCACAATCAAGTGCCATGTGCAACGAATCTGAGAGTAAACCAAGTGATTTTGAGCGGAAAGAATAAAGAAGTTGCACGAACATGAAAGAGGTATTGAGCAAGAGAAAGTTGAAAATTGCTCTAGTGTCTGAATGTTTCATCACTTCGGTGAAGATGCGTGGGTTCTCATGGGATTCTTCGTTGGGAAGAAATTTGAAATCTTCTGAATGGTCAATCTTGATGAAGAGAGGAAGCAACACGGAAGCCACAGCATCCAAAAACGATAACGACTGAGTCTTGAGAATAAAAGTCTGGAGACAATATGTGAAGAGCGACACGGTAAACACGTTAACGTGGGATTTGAGATGTGCCTCAGGTAATGAGAACAAAAGTAGCACTACCGTGGCTAAATTCATACCCCAGAGTGGCAACTTGACCTGGTCCCAACGGCAAGCTACCAAAACCACACCGGTAAGAGCCATTCCTCCATATATGACAAACGGATTCGCCTTTAGAGCACCTTTGGTTACGATCATGAATCTCAAGACGAAAAATGAAGCAACAATAGCAACGTAGCCCACCAACACACCACAAATGTCGACCCAGGAATCGCCATAGTGGTAAAATAAGTCGCATAGAAAGATAACACCAGTATACGGATTGAAAGCATTCAAATAGAGACAGAAATAGACTGTAGCGACTCTGGCAGCAGGTAAGAGCAGACAGGCGACGAAGAACATGAGCAAGCCTCCCACAGTATTCAAAGAGTTCATACTGTTAAAAGTCTCTACCGACTCTTGTTTAGTAGCATAACGGGCAACGGCAAGGACCACACATGCCTGAAAGGTCAGCATCAAGATCCTAGCAGCCCAATCTGATTCTGCAGATGAAGAAAGGGCAAAATCAGCAGTTAACACCAACAAAGGAAAGGAGACTAAAACGGGGATAGTCTGTTGGAATTTAGACTCATTCACCGGTGACAGAGGAGGCGTTACTGGCGCTTTCGATGGAACAAATGGATTCAGAACTGCTCGTTCAGACGGAATAGTTTCTAGCGGTGGTTTGTAATTATTTGGCAAGGAATTGCTGCCAAAATTGAACGACAGATTGACGCTGTACTCGAACTTGGACGGACTGCCGCCATTTTGACTCGGCAGGTACATTTCTGGACGATGTCAATGTTTGGAGTAGTGGTTGACTCGTGGTTTCAGGTTGCCTGTATATGGAAATGATGTTTCTACAACTGACTGAAAGAAAGTGACAGTAACGAAGGTGATAAGAAAAGTGAAATTATTGTTCCTGGCAGTAAAAGTGGAAATTTGACCACTTAAGTTTATATTGGGTCAAAAAAGTGCAGTTTCATGAAAGTAAAAGGTTGGATAGTGTTACATAGATGAATGTGACAGGGATCAGCGGGTATTAGAGGAAGAAAGAGAGACGTGACAGAAAGAAGATCGAGGAAAATAGAGCAGGAAAATTTAATATCTGGAATCTCATATTCAGGGAGCGAGACAAATTGCCCCTTTTCATTAACTCTATATGGGTATCTATTAGTGTTTGATGGTCAATGCCATGTGCGCATTTGGTGGTAATGGCCAAAGTGGAAACTCGTCGTCCTCAAATGTATCAAAGATGGCAAAAAAGTCGATTATTATGTTGTCGAATTCTATACCCAGAAAAAATTTAAAAATCTAGTAAATCTAAAAGTATATCTGAGACCAATCTCATCTAATATTTTGCATCCAAATCTCACTGTCCTCATTATCTCACTAGTCTGAACCATATAATCAACCTCAACGATTCATCCCTACTACACAAAACTAAACCAATATCTTCAAAAATAATAACAGAAAGAATAACAACACATTATTCTTCCCAAATACCTCTTAATATACTTGATTCCCACTTGAATCATTCAACCCCCAGAAGTCGTGCGCGCACCAGTGGCAACCACCTCCATATTCGATCTGCAAGTTCAACATACTACCTTTCTTGACATTGACCATGGCAACTTTAGAAGAATTGGAACAGGACGAGCTCATTGACCAGGAAATCACCTCGTCGTCCACACAGGACATCATCAACAGAACAAAACTCCTCCACAACGATATCCAAGTGATGTTCTCGGAAAGTCAACGACTTTCACACGAGAAGGCTGTTATGACCGAACGCATCAAGGACAACCAGGAGAAAATCAACAACAATAAACAATTGCCGTATTTGGTTGGAAACGTCGTGGAACTCTTGGATTTCGACGCCGATAAGGATGCGCTAGAACAAGGAGCCAATGTTGACGTCGATGCAGCTAGACTGGGGAAACTGGCTGTCGTTAAGACCCTGACCCGCCAGACTATCTTCTTGCCGCTCATAGGCCTTGTGGACGCGGCTACATTGAAGCCTAATGACTTGATTGGTGTCAACAAGGATTCGTACTTGATTTTGGACACCTTGCCCTCAGAGTACGATTCCAGAGTTAAGGCCATGGAAGTTGACGAGAAACCAACAGAGAATTACTCGGATATCGGAGGATTGGATAAACAGATTGAAGAATTGATTGAAGCGGTGGTTTTGCCAATGAAACAGGCAGATAAGTTCAAGACTCTTGGTGTTAAACCTCCAAAGGGTGCCTTGATGTATGGCCCGCCAGGTACGGGTAAAACACTTCTTGCGCGTGCATGTGCCGCTCAGTCAGGTGCTACTTTCTTAAAGTTGGCTGCTCCACAATTGGTTCAGATGTTTATCGGAGATGGTGCCAAACTTGTGAGAGATGCATTTGCCTTGGCCAAGGAAAAAGCTCCCACCATCATCTTCATAGACGAGTTGGATGCCATTGGAACGAAACGTTTCGACTCGGACAAGTCCGGTGACCGTGAGGTGCAACGTACCATGCTTGAGCTTTTGAACCAGCTTGACGGTTTTGGTTCTGACGACAGAGTGAAAGTTTTGGCTGCTACTAATCGTGTGGATACATTAGATCCCGCATTGTTGCGTTCGGGTCGTTTGGATCGTAAAATCGAGTTCCCATTGCCATCTGAAGAGGCCCGTGAGTCTGTGTTGAAGATTCATGCCCGTAAGCTTAATTGTGACCACCTGTCGATCAACTGGCGTGAGTTGGCCCGGTCCACAGATGAGTTCAATGGTGCACAGTTGAAAGCAGTCACAGTCGAGGCTGGTATGATTGCGTTACGTAACGGCAAGTCTGTCATCAAACATGAAGACTTTGTGGAGGCCATTGGAGAGGTGCAAGCCCGGAAGTCCAAGTCGGTGAATTTCTATGCATAGTTAGAGTGGTGTGGATGTGGATAGATGAGTAGATGAAGTGTCAGTGTGAGTGTAGGACAAGTAGAATCGATACCGACCATTGTTTGCTATGTCATTAACACAAGGGGGCCGTGGTAATGTATCTTGTTTACAGCTACAGCTATTATTTTTTATCTTTTGCTTCATTTTCTATGATTTCAAAAAAGTATCATCTATATAAGTTGCAGATTGTAAGGAAAGTGAAAAAGCCAGAAGCACAGGTTGCTCAAATCAATGAGAATAATGACGAAGTAATAAACAAATCTCCGTCATCATAAAATCTAGCCAGTGGGCATCCAGCCATATTATCGTTGAATTTGCAGACACGTTGTTGTTGAGTAGTTGATTCAACCTGTCGATTCAACCAATCACCATCATCCAGACTCGCAACCTTCTACAAATTCCAAATGTGCTCTTTATTTCCAGCCCTATTTCTGCGCCTTCTTCAACTCCTCTCTTAACTTCTCACTGAACTCATCCTTGGCGTCGTCATCGTCCCAATCTTCCTCCCACAAATGTGCAGAGTTCTGCTGCAGGTTTGAGTCGTTGGACCAATTGGAGTCTTCAGGGAAGTCCTCAAATTCGTCGTCTTCTTCTAACGTCTTGATTACCTTGTCTTCTTCTTTTTCTGCCATTATAAATTATGAGTAGTAGTTAGTGGAGATCGCCAACTTGCCTTTGGGAGGTGGTGTGCAGGAGGGTTATATTAGGAAGAATTGGACATATAAGGAATTATATATCGGAATAATGTTGTGGCAAATTGAAGATTGGAAAGTTTTAATTGATTCCATAGGAAATAGGAATGCAATTTACTGGTATTTATCTTTTTCTTCTTCTTTAGTTTCGGTTTGCCTTCATGTTCTGTACATGTATATCAGTTCTCAGTTCCTCCATAGCGCATTCTTAAGATGAATTGAAACATTCAAATACGACAACAAGTATGATATACAAGTCGTCAATTTAGAAATTAAGAATAATCATAACTACTTTGAACAGCTCGTTTGCTTTTTTTTTTTTTTTAATTTCCTTTATTCTTTATAATAAAAATTCTTTTTTTTTTTTTTTTATTCCTTTGGTTTTTCTATTTTTTTTTTAATTATTTTTTTT
>Ga0160505_100648_pt1 | contig 18680 bp, 3 predicted proteins | sample DIDeMG_FD_108225 | JGI IMG/M metagenome (GOLD analysis project Ga0160505, IMG submission 108225) | Enriched chicken feces microbial communities from UW Madison campus, WI, USA - DID2874_E49_Stillage MG | ecosystem: Host-associated > Birds > Digestive system > Large intestine > Fecal ... | reverse complement strand
TTTTTTTTTTTTTTTTTTTTTTTTTTTTTTTTTTTTTTTTTTTTTTTTTTTTTTTTCCCTTTTACATCAACCTTCTCACCACAATCTCTCTTCATTCACATAATGCCGATCTCTGCTCTTCTTAGAGCAAGTAAGTTTTCCAAAGCTTCCAACAGACTTGCTCTGTTGCACAAGAACACCCGCTCGCTCACTACTACTGTCAGTAAGACTGGCGTATCCTACACTCTCGGCGATCAGTATGGTGGCTTCCATGTTAAGCGTATCTCTGAAGTTTCTCAGCTCGGCCTCACTGCTGTCGAACTGACTCACGATCATACCCGAGCAAAACATCTTCATCTTGACAGAAACGACTCCAACAATGTCTTCTCGATTGGTTTCAAAACCAACCCCCCAGATTATACCGGCGTCCCTCATATTCTGGAACACACTACTTTATGCGGTTCAGAAAAGTTTCCAGTTAGAGATCCGTTTTTTAAGATGCTTACTCGGTCACTAGCAAACTTTATGAACGCTATGACCGGTTTTGACTTTACCTTTTACCCTTTTGCAACTACGAATCAAATCGACTATGCTAATCTCCAACAAGTTTATCTTGATGCAGTCTACAAACCTTTACTCCGAGAACTCGACTTCTCGCAGGAGGGCTGGAGACTCGAGAATGAGGACCCTAATGACATTAATTCTCCCCTCAACTTTAAGGGTGTTGTGTTCAACGAGATGAAGGGCCAAATGTCGAACCCTTCGTATTTATTCTACATCAAGTACTTCCACCAGATCTACCCCTCCTTGAATAGCAGCGGTGGCGACCCTGAGTTCATTACTGATCTCAAGTACCAAGAGCTGAAAGATTTCCATGATCAAAAGTACCACCCATCCAATTCCTTCACTCTTTCGTACGGTAATATCAGACTCGACAAAGTTCTTGCACCGTTGGAAAGCACCATTTCCGAGTTCAAGTATCTTGACCCTCAGATGGAGCTTAAGAAGCCCATTGAGCTCACTGAAACAAAATCGGTAGTTGTCGACGGCCCTCTCGACCCTCTTTTTGATGAGACTAGACAATACAAGACCTCTTTGTCTTGGATTCTGGGTGACACTAGCGACGTCAACAACACATATTTGTGGAAGGTCTTTAGCAACTTGTTAATGGACGGTCATTCTTCACCCTTGTATAAGGCTCTCATTGACACTAACCTTGGTACTGATTTCTCAGTCAACTCTGGCTTAGATCCCAGTCCTGGTAAAAATATCTTCACTGTTGGTCTTCAGGGCCTTAACGAGAACGATATTCCCAAGTTCAAGGCGGCTGTTTTTGAGGTTCTTGAGGATGTCTCTAAGAATGGCATCCCCCAGGACCGTATTGATGCTGTTGTCAACCAGGCCGAGCTGGCCGACCGCGAGGTTGAGGCTAACCTTGGTATGGGCTTTGTTTACAAGATTTTTCCCAGAGTGTTTAATGAGACTGATGCTTTCAACTTGCTTGACAACTCCAAGCTTCTTTCTAACTTTAAGAAGGAAATTTCCCAGCCCGGCCGCTTCCAGCAACTGGCTAAGGATTTCTTGCTTTCCAAGCCCTACTTGGAGTTTACTATGACCCCCAAGAGCACCTTTGGCTCTGAGATTGCTGATAGAGAAAAGGCAAAGCTTGAGAAGTACGTCAATGCTCTGACTGAGGCTGACAAAAAGCAGATTTATGAACAGGGTCAAAGATTATTAGAAACCCAGTCTGTTCAAGAAGATGTTTCTGTTTTGCCCACTCTGGTCACGGAGGATATCTCTAAAGAGATTAAACCTATTGTGGTTGACTCTACCACTGCGGTTGACGTGCCTGTGTCGGTCAGAGTCACTGACACACAAGGACTTACTTATCTCCGCATGCAGAAGAACATTAACAACTTACCCTCAGCGTTGCGTCCATTCTTGCCTTTATACTCCGATGCTGTTATCAACGTTGGTACCAAGGAACGTTCCATGGATGAGCTTGAGAACGAGATTAAGCTCAACACCGGCGGCCTCGCCGTCTCTCCCAGCATTCTCAGCAGCCCCCATGACACCAAAAACGTTAACTTGGTACAGCATTTCACCGGTGTTAGCATTGATGAAAAGAGCAAGCATCTCTACTCCTACTACAAGGACTTTTTGCTTAACGCCAACTTTGCCAACCTAGAAAAACTCATTCCTCTTATCCAGGGAAGCGTTGCTAACTCTATGAACTCTTTGTCTGAATCGGGCCATTCTTATGCTACTGGACATGCTGCGGCTGCATTCTCTATTTCTCGTAGACTGTCTGAATCACTCAATGGTATTGAACAGGTGCAGTTTATGAAGCAACTCTCGGTCCTTGATGAAAAGGCTCTGAACAACATTGTTGTTAGTAAGCTGGACGAGGTGGCCAAGCATCTTGCCACGGCTGGCGCAATCAAGGTTGGTTTGACATTGAGCCCTGGCAATGACAATGCTGAAAATGTGTTGAACCAGAATAAGGTTGACATTAGTGAGTTCACTAGCTCGCTGCCCAGCGCGAATACTGATTCTAGCTCTTTGAGTGATGTTGAGCTCCTTAAGGTTGAAAAGACATTCTTTACCCTTCCTTTCCAGGTGAGTTATGTGGGTGTTGCCCTTAAGGGTGTCGAGTACACGCACAAGGATGGTGGTGCCTTGCAAATTCTGGCGAACCTGCTCACTCACAAGTACCTGCATAAGGAGATCCGTGAGAAGGGTGGTGCTTATGGCGGTGGTGCCTCGTACTCTGCCATGGACGGCGTGTTTACATTTTACTCTTACCGCGACCCCAACCCAGCCAACTCCCTGAGCGCAATTGTCCAGGCGGGTGAGTGGGCCGTCGCTAACGAGTGGACCCAGCGCAATCTCGATGAAGCTAAGCTGAGCATTTTCCAGGGCATTGATGCGCCATTGAGCCCGCGGTCAGAGATCTCAAGTGAGTTTGTTCACGGCATCACCAACGAGCTGCGCCAGGCCCGCCGTGACGCGCTACTCAGTGTTACGATTGAGGACATTGTCCGGGTTGCCAAGGAGTACTTGATTCCTAGCCTCGAGAATGACTTTGGCCGTGCCAGTGTTACTGTTTTGGGCCCCGAACAACCTGGCTTTGAGAAGGAAAAGGGATGGAATGTTAATGATATCGAAACCCCAGTGGTCGACTTTTCGGCGTCCCTGACCAACTAGACGATAGAAACTCGTACATGTGTATAAAATAATTAACGGGTTTTTTTTCCTTTCCATTGTCCTCCTTTTGAGATTTCCGCTAACCCAAAAGACTATAAATGCAATTTACAATATCGGTTACTTTCTATAAGAACAATGAGATTATTGGTGAATAAAATACATAAAAATACAAAAAAATACAAACACTTATAAATAAAACTTTTTCTTATCCTTGTCCATATCAGGGCGATGCTCCCATTCAACCTCTTCCTTAATACCCTTTTGCACCCTTCGCAAGCGCAGCGTGAACTGGGGACCAAGCTCCTGTAGACCCACCTTCTCTTCATTCTTAAACATGTAACGATGCCTCCGGAAAAAGATGAAATCTCGCTGGTTATGCAAGGTGACGACCTGGCGACCCACAAACTCGGGCTGCTGAGGGAAGAGTGATTGGAAAAACCGGCCCACCGTGGTACCTAGCCGTGTGGTGAAGTTGTTGAGAATGAGCTCCGGTACGTGCGAAGTGGCGCGGCCATGGCCAGAAATTCTATCCTTGTAAACAAGCGATGAAACTGAAAAGTAGAATGAGGGGCCCGCAGGCAGATGGATAAAAGTGATGCCGTTGACAACCTTCTTGTCTTCGTTCACAACAATCAGGTCAGTGAAGTCGCGGTTGGCACAGAATTTGGACATTTGCTTCATGTTGAACTGGTCCTTGCGCTTCAAGAAAGTCGAGTTTGGTATCAGTTCTTGGAACACTTCTGTGAAACGATAAGCCTCCTTATGGGCTTTGGCGTTGGTGGTGATCAGGACCTTGGGTGGCTTACCATCCTCAAAGTAGCCCTTGAACTCATCTTCTCCCTCAATTTCGACGTTGACAGACTCATCGTAGACACGCTTCGATTCGATTGTTTGCGTTATATTCTCAGCGAGACGCTCCTCCTTAAGCTGCGGGTTCTCGGCCTCAAGCTTTGCACGTTCACGTCGTTCCTTGTGACGCTGCTTATTGAGCTCGTCCTTCCGCTTGGCAAACATTTGTTGCCGTTTCATCTTGTTTTTGATGCGGACCTCCTTGCCGGCGGTATTTCCAACAGCCATTTTTTTTAAACTAGTATATAAAGAAAAAAAAAAGGGTAGGGTTGGGTGGTGAATTGGTAAAAATTCCGTAAAATGTTTGGGTTTTGATCGTGGATCAGAGTATGTAAAAGAAATGAAAAGGTCTAAAAATTTTTTTAGCACTATCAATTGGGGTGTCAAGGTTGGGAGATCTCCCATTTTAAGATATAGTAGTTAAGACTTATCTAATAGATATGATTTACAACTTATGACAGATGATATAACGCTATAACTGATTCAAGCAGGGTAATCCAAAGCTCAACCTAAACACGGCTAAACGTTATTATCATTGTTATGATTTTATAAGAAAAAAAAAAACGCTACAACGGCTCGCATTAGTCACAAAGTTCGTCACCCACATGACCTCACTGTATTTACTACTACTGTACGTGATCCTTGTAAAGCAAATAAAATAATAACAGAAAAACAACAACGGTTTCTTCTGTTTTAAGGGAAAGAAATCTTCACGCGGATCATGACGCTCTCGAAGGGTCCATTTAGTAACAGGTGCATATGCTCTTTTATTCTTGCTAAACCTAATGCGAGCGATCAAGCATTAATAACACCATATCGTGATGGAGGGAATCTTCAGCAAAGTTGAGTTGTCCCTTTTATATTTCCTATAGCTTTTGGGTTATTTTGCATCATGTTTGGTTTTACAAACACATGTTGCTGATGATTTGGGTCTGCTGGTTTGGATGTTGGAGTTTGAGCGCAGAGATGAATCATAAAAGATAGACATGATGACAAGTTGATGCGCATGGCATGAAGATCGACAAGCAGATAGCCCGTGACCACATGACTACATTACCACACATTTGATCAGTTATAACAATAGTACGAGATAAGCTATCCAACGCTCAACTTGTCGGTTGGGGTTGTAAGGGCCCCCGCGTAAACATTTTATAGTTTTCATATAATTGAATAACAGGTGCAACGAGGATGATATAAGGAATAAAAAAAAAAAATTTAGACATCTCAATTGCTTGGACCTGGTGCTCGTGTGACACACGTCAATGTGTACATGTCCAAACTTTGACAGCAGCATATCCCCATCTCAGTTAAGAATCGATCGGTTGGATGAGCAACACTTTTTACTGGTATCCATTTCTCACATGCCATTTTAGGTCCTTAAAGTTATTATTTTTATTCTCTCTCTTTTTTTTTTTTTTTCCCTCATCTGTTTTGTCGCTCGCCAACGGGCTAAACGAAGGTTGGAATATAACTATCACCGGCATGCCTCTCTTAGTGGAGGAGGGGGACTCCAGCCAAATGGCCTTGGACAGGCTAAGGAAATCTAAAGCATGCATTGCCGTCTACTGCTGTTAGAAGTATTTAGTTCATTAAAATGTGGCCCTGCGAAGGGGCGCGTAGGCACCTACCTGCTCTAGTGTAGGGATGTTCCACAATAGAGGGTGGGCAACTCCATCTCCATAACCAAAACCATGGATCTTCTTGAAAAAAAAAAAAAAAAGTGAGAAACATTTGATTAGTCTAATAGAAAGCCCATGTTGCGGTCACTTAAGATTAATTATCATCATCATTGATGTCAAAATTAGATTTCTTTTTTATGTTGAGAAATACGTCACTAGGATACGTGTACGGATAGACCCTAACAGCCTGTCATGATAAAACAAATTGGCTCATCTTAGTTTAGTGCTCATTAGATTCATTGAAAGAGACCCTGGTTTATTATTTTGCAACTCTTATTAAGTTATATGGACTAATCTGACATGATGAATGATAGGTTTGAGTCCCAATAGCAATCTATATGGCAAAATTCAATTAAACAGACTCAGAAATGTTCGAGCTGGCCTATAGAACAAAAAAAAACAAAAAATTAAACTCAACATTAAAGCAACAGCAAACAGCTCCATATTTAGAAGATTATGATTAGGACTACTACTAAAGAAAAAACAAAAAAAAACAAAAACAAGAAAACAGCAATACCAAGAATGATCAGACAGTGCAGCAAATAATGCATGTATAACTGCAAATAAAGCTTCCTACACCACTGCTGAAGCAGCATAACGACGCTGCAAGAAACATGATGGAGTTTTTTTTACTCCGATTTGTGATCTCTATTTATCTTACAATACTTAGTTGGATACTTTTTTTCTGTCACCTATCTATACATATACCACCTCCTGTCCATGGCTCGAACAAATGCCGATTTATCTATTATACATGACCTAGACAGTTTATAAACTACAAATTCCTGACAAATTACCAAAAAAAGACCAATACGAATCAACAAGTAACTGAAGGATCAGACTTCCGAAATTTCAGGTCTATTATTAATGGACAACCCTGGAAACTCGCCAGCAGGTGACTGCAAGTATCCTCCCCCCCCCTTTTTTTTTTTTTTTCTTCTTCCAAATCCTAGAGCTTGAACTAATAAGGCCTAAAGAAGGGAGTTGTAAGTGTTCCTCCTAACTAATTAGAGGTACATGGTTATTATCAAATGTGAATATTGAATGGTTGGCATTTCAGCTGGGGCTAAAGTATACAAGCTGAGTTCAGAAATAAAAGAGCCGACATGGCTCTCATTACGAAAGATATTGAGACCTCAAAAGAAAAATAGGAATAGGGATATAGTTTCCTATAGGCTCAAAAAAATAAAAATAAAAAGTAAAGCTGGGGACTATTACAGCTACCTTAGTTAAGGTACCAATTGTAAAGAACTAAAATTCTTAGTTGGATTTTATATTGGTTTTTCTGCAAGTTAGAACCACACCCTAACCAAAAAGATTTTACAAAAGTTGGCAGTTTAGGTATGTGGTTATTAAATCGAAAGTAATGTAGTGACGATTGGTGTCCTATGAAGCCCTAAGTGTTCAGTAGCAATTGTAAGAATTGGAAAAGGTGATGTGGTTTTTTGAGCTCTGAACAGTGTTAACAGGTGTTTCTTGCTCTTTTTTTAGCAACCTTTAGAAACATAAAAGCAGACATATTGATGATTAAATGTTGAAAAGGTTCCAATATAAAAGGAACTGTTGTAATAAAAGGGAAATGACCGTTGGCATCGGTTGATAATCAGACAAGAGATGAAGTTGAAGGGGAAAAAAAACAGCCAACCCCATTACAGTATCGACTGGCATAGTGACAAAGCTAATAGGCCTAGTGTCATCCAGAACCACATAATAGCCAAAGAAGCGCGCTCTGACGCAACAAAGAAAGGAAAAAAAAGAAAACTTTGAAATTTAGCCCACCGTTTACTTCATAAGGCCTGTTGTAATTATTATTATTATTATTATTTTTTTTTTTTTATAAAAAAAAAGTACTGTAACTCCCTTACCACAATTAACTACCGCTTTTTTTTTTTTTTCTTTTCAACTTCAAAGTAACTAATCAGACATAAAAAACGAATCACCACCACCATTTGTACATAAAAAAGGCAGTGGTCAAAAACTAAAAATCATGGAATCCAGAAAAAAAGCAAAAAAAAACAAAAGTTAAAATCCAAAATTTACTTTGGATTTCTTACCTCTCTTGTTACTGTAAATGTTCCCCTCCTCTTTTCTCATTTTCTATTTTATATTTTCCTTTTTTTTTCTCATTTCCTTTTCTTCTTCATTTTCTACCACCTTTTCCATTGACTATTAAACCATCGCAATATCTACTATTGCCCCTTGAAACGTTTGACATAACGTCCTTTCACGTTGCTGCATTTCTTCAGAAATCATCCTTACGACAGCTAGTCCCCATATATTCTGTGGGTCCACGACTCAACAGCTTTTTCAACATCAACTCCAGTTAGCTCCCATACAGATCACAATTATTCGCACCTTACCCGCTCCTTAACCCATCTTATATTCTTCAATACCATCGTCTTCGACCTATACCACGAGAGCATTCTTGAGCAATTCCAAAAAAAAAAAAAAATCAAATAAAAGGAAGACAATTTCAGTCAAAACCGGAAAAACGAATTTCAACTTCTAACGGTTTCGCTTTTCTGCTTTGTCGTCTCCACTTTTTTTTTTTTTTTAACAGTCAGCATAACGCCCATTCAAAATATTTGAACAACCATTCACCGCTCCATTTGCTGAAACCGATATACTCTCATCTTCATCATGTCACAATTACCTCCCCAATGGGGCCCAGGCACAACCATTCTGCCTTATTTTATGAATAGACTTACAAAAATTGTATGTATCCTACCTCTCTTTTTTTTATTTTATTTGTGCAATTCCTCTGTCATCTCTATTGCCCTTGTCTGTGTTTTTTATTTTATTTGTGCAATTCCTCTGTCATCTCTATTGCCCTTGTCTGTGCAAGATCTCATGTATTACTAGTATTGTTCTCCCCACACCTTTTCTTTCTACTCTTATCTCTTTCAATCATCTTCAAGTATGATACTCAGCAAAGATAACTTCTTTTTACTGTTCCTCAAGTTGCAGCTTTTGTCCTTAATCTTTGTTATCACCCCCCTTTCGTTATCATAAGTTTGCTTTATATTTTTTTTTATTTTTTATCACGTTCTTTGCTTTTACAACGAGATCGGCTTTTCATATTTTCTCATTTTATTATTAAACCTTATTTTCCATGCAGTAAACGTCGTTTTGTTACAATACGCTATTTATCTCAATAGCAATATTTCTAACCGTTTTTTTAAGCTTCCCAATCGAACCGGCCTCACCGTTGAAGAAACGGTCAAAGACGAGACCTACATAATAGTAAAGGAAACTCTCGAAGACCTTGTAACCAAAAACATCTTTGGTGATATCTACCCCGGCTTGATGTCAATCGTACGCGAGGTCTATAACGTATGCACAAAACATTTTCCTTGTTTATTTTTATTATATTATTTATTTAAAATTGTTTTTGATTCGGCCCAAACTAACCATTATTTTGCCATGTTTTTCAGTCGGACCCCGCAACCAAACTTCTCAAAAAAAACATACTCACACTCAGATCGTTAGCCGTGCTATTAGCCCTAGTTGCAGATATTGCAAACGCTTCATGGCGCTATTTCCAACAGCAGCTGGACCCCGAGTTTTTGACGAAAAACCCTTGCGGGATGATCTCAACTCATTTATTTTTATATTCAGTCACCCCTGGACCGCTTGAAGTCGACACAGCTACAAAGGTTCTTGACTTTTTGATCAAAATGAAACCCATTGTTATGCTGAAAAAGGGCATTCTGGCTGTTTCCAACCACCCTTACTTTCCTGGCTGGAGAGAAGACCAAACGTTACTTGAAAGCATTGACATGTCAATTCAAACAATCATTCACTATTTTTCCGCATCTAACTGGGATCTTGTGTACGGTCACCTTTTGAAGATTTTCAAAAAGGCTCAAAATGCAAAAGTCGAAGATCCTGATATTCTTCCTGGTCTTGAGATTCTTGGAACTCTCTACTTAGATAGTGACAACCTCATTATCCTTACAAAGGAAATTCACTCCATCGTACCAAGCATCAAAAAGACAATTCACACTCACACAATGGAGCACTTTTATCAGAGATCAGTTGCATACTGGGCTTACGCTCGTCCACAAGAACTGGTTTATCTATCACACAACGAAACCCCTATGACGAGTTTATGTATGTCTCTTTTTGACTATATTTATTCGAGCGCTGATAATTCAAAGCGCTACTATTCTTCCTGGAGCATGCTCGGTCTGCTCATTTGTTTTCTTCCCAAGTACTTTGAAGAAGATGATGCTAATTCGACTCCCGCTTCATCTCGCTCCAAACTTAACATTGTTCGTTCTTCTTTTAAAAAGAATTCCAACAGTAAGAAACATGCATTCCTTTTTCACATTCTCAATATTCATCAAGATGCTCTTGATCCTAGCGTACTTTTTGCTACCTTTCATATTTTCAAGGCAGGCTCGCTCTTTGCGATAACTTGTCCAGATAGTCCAATTGTTGCTTTTTCTAAAAAGATTTACCCCGTTTTACTCCCACATTTATTAATGCCTTCTGTCAACCAAACCTTTTCAATTGATCTTTTTCAGAGCTCCTTTGTCACTTCTTACGCGATCCTCAATCCTGAAGACCTTCTCCGTGATATTCTCCCACTGACAAATGTGAATTCTAATTTTCCACAACTGATACCCAATATCCTACAAGGCCACATCAACTTACAACAAATTCCACTTTTCAAAACACAGTACAATTTTATGATGAAGAAAATCTACCATTTTGTTCGTGAAGCTAGTTATTCTTTTTCAAATGAACTCAAGAATCTTGAAAAGAATCCTGCTCTGAAGGCAGACAAAGACCTACTTAGGCTTCAAGACTGCTATATAAGAATCGTTTCACACTGTTACACCATATTTTCAGAGAATCCTTCTTATATTGTTTTTCAGCACAACTACAATACGGTTTGTCAGGAAGACCAACTTTTTCTTAGTGTTCTCGATAATCTTCAATCGAAGCATAATGTGATTTTAACAAAAGCCATAGCCTTTGCTAAATCATTTTTGGAACTTGAAAATTTGGCTAGCTTCGGTGATGACGACCTCTTTGTTAATCCTAACAATCCCATACTACCATCATTTGAGCAGTTTGGATTCGCAGCTATGGTTATTGCCAAGAATATCCTTGCAGAAAAGTATCTTGAAACTCCTACCATCATGTATCTGGAGCTCATAAAGTCACTCCTCGAAGGGCGGATTATTCTCATACAAAAGTACAAACTGGACCATTATTGCGACCGTGACCCTACAAAATTTGAGTCTCGAAAATTTAGAGAGTCGATCAGTTCTACTGTGGAAACTGCCATGTACGTTTGCCTTTGTTCTAGCAGTACCGAGGTTTGCAAAATTGCATATCAGATTCTAAACTCACTTGTTAATGAGGCTCTTGCGATAGAGGGCGTTGACCGTAAGAACAATTCTGGCTGGTCGGTCCTGCCCAACCTTGCCACTCTATCTGAATTTAGCTCATCATCTCATGTTTTGACCGGTACTATCGCGACTCAAAAGCGTCTCTTCCATTTTTTACAAACGATTCAAGTCACCACTCCTCCTATTATTGAGGCTTGGAGAATTATTAATACACGCTGGCATGATCTCACTACAGTGATATTACAACAGACATCTTTGGACCGATCATTGATTAAACTTTGGAAAAGTTACTGTGGTTTCTTGTGTTCTCTTCTGTCCCCGTTTCTTGTCCGCGAAAATGAGCCTGTTATTGAAGGCCAACTCAGTCACAGTTCCCAAAAGTTTTTACTTGAAATCATCTCTATCTTGACTTTGAAAAAGTCTGCATTTTTGCGAGAGACTGCTCGTGATGTTCTTTCCAATGATACCAGTGCGATTTCTTATCATTTTATTTTTAAAACCATTCAAGAGGAGATTGTGACTAGGCTTGGTAAGTCTGGTGGTGTTCTGGAAGAACAAGACATTTTACTTTTAGAACAGTCAGTCATGCTTTTGCGTACTGTGGTTGGTAAAATCAATAATGGTGACATTTATCTTTCTGTTGATATTGCCAGTCTGGCTCTCACAATTGTTAAGTGTCTTGACTCGTCCACTCCTGATGAGAGAAATATTCGTTTGAGAATTTATTACTGTCATTTGTTTGAGCTTATCGCTAGTCACCAAGACAATTTTAACATTAAACATGATATGGCAGTTCGCAATGACGTTGCTTTAATTTTTGCTGGCTGGCTTGACAAGTGTATTTCTACCAAATTTTCTGATGATACTGACAGTATAAAATCTGGGAACACTGGTTACAAAAGTGTCAGAAGGAAAGAGGCGGAGTATGAGCGTTTTCAAAAGGATTGTGTCTGTGCTATTGTGCAGTCATACACTGAAATTCTTTTTGATCTTCGTTTATTACCAGGGGAAGGGGTACATCACAAGGACTACATGAACAGAAAGTCACAAATGTTTGACACTATTTTCATGTTGTTCCTACGCATACTTGAAAAATGCAGAGCAGAAGAAATTGGATCTACTACTGGAAGCCTTGGTCTTGGGGACCGTCTTAATTCGCTTAAGAAAAACACTATTAACTGTGCATCCAAGCTTTTAAATTCAAACATGGATGTTGGCTTAAAGTTTGTTCTCCCTCTTGGTTTTAAAGAAGATGAATTCATTCGAGTTTCTTTTATCAAGATTCTCAATAATACTCTGAACCACAATTGTCTGAGTCCTGATGGTGAGACTGACGCCAAAACCTACGTCGAGCTGGTTGATTTCCTCATTGATCACATCGATGTCACTCTTTCTCTTTGTGATATATGCCCTGCAACCGAAGTCGATGAATTTTCAAACTCTCTAATAAACATTTTTGATTCTAAGGGCAAGTGCCTGATGCTGGTTAAGGCGGCAGTCACAAGAGAGATAGAAAAGGCTGAAACTCCTCTGGAATCATTGAGAAGAAATTGTGTGGCTACAAAGATTCTTTCTATTTATGCTCATTTAAAGGGCAACAGTTATTTGCAAGTATCTCTTGGCCCGTTCTTACGAGAAATTATTGCCAATCCTGATAAGTATGTGTTTGAGGCCAACCCTGACAAAATTCCTCCTGGCCAGACCATTGAGTCAAATTTCAGAAAATTTGATTCAAGCACCAAGAAATTAGTGAGTGCTCTTCAAAGCACTTACCAAGATGTTCCTGCTGTTTTGCGCGAGGTCTGCTACACAATTGCTTCTTCTGCTGGTGCCAAGTTTTTAAACAGTAAAAACAGTTCTGTTACTGCAGTCAGCTCATTCTTTATTCTGAGATTTATCTGCCCTGCTCTTGTTTCTCCTGAAAGTGAAGGCTTACTTAAAACTGCACCTAATAAGGAAGTCCGCCGAACTCTGCTCCTTCTTGCCAAGATGATCCAGAATATGGCTAATGGTTCGTCTTCCTTTGTGAAACTCCCCACTGACAAGCTTCATTCTGCCAACTACACTCCGGATTCTGATGCTGTCATTCAGTTTTTGCGTAACATTTCTACTCTGGCCGAAGAAAATACTGATGATAATATCTCAGTCGATTCTGGAACTGGGTCTCAGGTTGAGCAGTCTAATGTTGAGTTCATTCACAAGTTTTTGTATCATCATTGGGAAGACATCAACCACAAGATGGTCATGGATCAAAGACTGAAAGGGTTGGGTCTTGGAGTGAAATATATCAAGAGGCCAACTTCAGATGAAGATGATGACGCTAGAACCAGACAAAAATTTATCAGCCTTATCAGAAACCTTGGCCGACCTACTTCTCTAAAGCCTGCTCCTCCTGCCTCCGTTGTTATCGATAATACCACAAATATCCAATCAAGTTACAGGTTACTAGAATTCCTTAGACGCAACTCTCACCGTGACATGGGCCCCATAATTGATCGTCGAATTATTTCTCAGGGTATGGATAAAGATGGCAAACCTATTATTATTTTTACTCTTCGCAACTACAACAAAGATGAAGTTGATACAGAGCTCGTCCTCTGTAGATGGTTTCAGGTTGCAAGTAAAGTCTGGAAAGACAGGTTTTCCATCTTTTTTGATGTGACTAGTTATACATCTGAAAACGTAATTCCAAACTCTATCCGAACAATGTTCAATGCTATGGTTCCTGAGGACATGGTGAAGAACTGCGATGGTGTTTATTTTTGCAACGTTAATACCGAATATCTTCCGTTTCTCAAGGCATTGATTAAACTGCATTATTCAGGCATTTTTCTCAACCCCATGCGATATCGTTATGACTTTGTCACTTCTGAAGATATTGCAAATCGCTTTAATATTAGCACCCTGAACTTGGATCCCAAAACTACACAGGTTATCAATGATGTCCGAATCGTTTTTAACAATGTCTACCGCTATAACCCTTCTAGAAAAGATATGAGGCTGGTTACGTTTAGACTTGGAAATGAGTACCTCCAGATCAAGTATCAAGAGCCTTTTAACTACGTCAAGTCTTCTCCTGGTTTCTGCAATGACATCTTCCATTTAAAGGAGATTGCGAATATTTACAAATCCAACACCAATGGTCATCCTGATGAATTCACCATTGAGCTGAGTAAACCTGAAGGCTACAAAATAATTTTGCACTGTAGCAAGGGTTACGAAATTGTGCGGGCTATTTTAAATGCCAAAACTCGACTTCCAAAAGAAAGTATTAATGGTACCACTTCTCTTTCATCCGTCGAGACATCTTTTGCGCCCCTGGTGAACATTGCATTTTCTGGTCTATGCTCTTCGTCAGCAGAGATTCAGCAAGAGTCGTACAACCTCATGTCTTCAATCCAGAAGCGGTTTGATCTCAATTTGGGTGTTGTGCTCCGTGGTGGTAAGGGATTGAGACTTCCTGCTAACGTGTTTGGAAGAGTTAAGAAATTCAGCACGGCAATTGCTCTTTCTAAGCCTGAGTTTACTCTAGACATGTTGCAGAACATTTTTACTGCCTTTAAGTCTACTAGCGTTGATCGCCGTCAAGGTATTCTGGTCTACGCCATTCCCTGGATCAAAAATCTTTCTAAATATGTGCTTGCTGACAACAGTAAGGAGTCGGTTGCAGCTACTTATGACATTATTAGAAAGCTTCTTGACATTTCTATTGCTGGTGACCGTGACTACATGTTTGTGCTTCAGTCTATCTGGCCTGTTATTTTGGAAGACGAGAAGCTAGTTCCCATGGTAATTGATGAAATCATCTCTTTGCTCATGGATAATGGTATCTACTCTGGTCCTCAAATGGATGACATTATTTCCATTCTCACTTCTATGCCATCTCCTACTGTTTGTGGTTTGATTGTGAACCGTGTCACCAGTATGATTCTTGACGAGAATGATTACATTGGCATCAGTTTAGCTAAACATCCAAAGTTCAAAGAATTTGTCATTTTGATTTCGGTTCTTTCTGCCATTACATTTGAGAACCCTGTTGTTGTTGAGCGTTACTTTACAGAGCTTGGCCTTGTCATTATTCTTTTCCTACATACTGGCTCATACCCTTTTAGAAAGTCCTTGTACAATCTTATGGTCAATGTGTTGCATTCATTTTTGTACAGTGGCTGGGCCGATGAGGTTGGTAAGGAGCACTTGAGAGTTCTTTGGTCAGATCTCACCACTAATCGTGGTAACATGATTTTTGGTATTAGCGACGAGATGAAACTTATTGACTATGATTATCCTTCTTCTTCCCTAATGTTTCAAGTTGAAACATGCACTGGTTTCTTGTGTGATGTGTCCACGAATTTGTTTGCAACTCCTGAGTTTGCGGACAGAATGTCCCGTTTTGTTGAACGCTGCTTGACTATGAGTAGGCGGACATTTTCAGTTTTCCAGACTCGCGCTTTACTTGTATTAGGCTGTGCCTCTCGTCTCGATGTTAAGGATTCAACTGTTACTGCTGTTCTTGAGATTTTGATTGAATGTCTTAATGTTGAGGATAATAACGGTATGCGAGAAGAGTTGTTGACTTGTATCATTTTCAGCATCAACAAACTCTCTGATGGGTTAAGACTTGAATCCCAATATTTCCCTCGTCTCTTTTGGTTGGCCGTTGCTATTATAGGCACCTGCAACATGAAAGTCTTCAACTTTGGACTGGAGTTGTTGCAGACGTGCTTAAAGAGCCTTGATGAGTATGGTTCATTCAAGAATACAACAATTGCAAAATACTTGTTAAGCTACCGAGATGATAGTAGGGGAGCGTGGACTACCTTTGACAATAGTACCAAGATTAAGTTTACAGAGGAGAGTTTTGAGCTTGCCATTGCTTCGGTTCTAATGAGAGGTTTGGAAAAATCAACTTCTAGAGCCGCAACTCTCTCTACTTTTGAAGCCCTATTAACGGTATTTGCCAGAAACGACAGCATCAATCGTGAGCGTGATATGCTGGACAATATGTCGTTCAACTCAACCGTGCCCAATTCTCTTGGGTATCGTGCTAGCACTGCCAGCCTGAAGCGATGGGACAGCACTCACACTTTCTCCAAATCGGAGGTCACGACCTTGTCTAGTGACAGTATCAATATTGGGTCAAACAGGAAGCAATTTCCTGGTTATATGCCATTTCTTTTTATCCTCTACCTGGGCTCTCGGTCTACTTCTGAGCTTAAAGACTTTTTCTGGATAGCTGGTTTACCTGAAGACCACATTGAAGATGACGTCCCATCGCACATTAAAGCTTTTATTGTCAGTGATAATACCACATCTTTGATGTGCATGTATTTTGCTGTTAAAATCCTGAACCTTTGCGATAATGAGGATAACATGGAACTTCGAGTTTTGGCATGCTTGCGCCACCTAAGCCTCGTGAACAGTGACCATTTCTTCAAGGTGTATTTTATTGCTCGACCTAAAATCCAGCGGATTATTGATAATGGCCCCTTGATCATTTTGTTGAAGCCAGCTTTGGAAGTGGCACGGGCTGCGCTTTGTCATTTTGATGATTTGAAAAGGAGGGCTTATTACTTGGGTGAGATGGATAAGGTACTTATCAAACTTGGCCTTAACTCAGCGCTATTGTCCACTAATCCTAGTGCCAGCAGCGCAAGTTTGGCCTCGACGTGCGAGATTTATGGTAACCTCTCAAGTGTTGTGCAAGCTCTTATTTATTATGAAGACAAGGAGGAAGAACAAAACATGAGGGAATTGCCAGAGTCTTCTTCCTCTGAGTTTGTATTTTAAATAAGAGTGTTGCGTATCAATGTTTTCATTATTATTTATTTATCATGTAACTTTTTTTTTTCTTTTTTCTTTTTCTTTTTTTGATTGCATATATTCTCTTGTACAAGAAATTCCATTTATACGTAATTCAAACTTTCTCTCATACCCCCAAATAATCACAAACCAAACTAATTTCCCTTCATTAACTGAGACTCTTGTTCATGAAACGTCTGCGGGTAAAAGCCAGCCAGTACTTGTTTGGAACAGTTTCGCCATTGGGATAAATTCTCGCAATTAGACGCAGCGCCAGCTCCTGTCTGAATTGGGTAAGGTAGGCTCTGAGGGTGTCACTCTCAACTCTGTCTCTCGGCGGCAGGTAAAGGGAGTTGAGGGGGAAGCCGGGGTCACCGGGAATAGAGAAATGCTCAACTGCCAAGGTATTAAGTAGGCGGTTGGCTTCGTGAGGAGAGGTGTCGGGCTTAAGCTTATTCAAACAGTCGGAAATAAAAAGAATGCCATAAATAAGAGTACGATCAGCGGGGCCCTTGATTTCAAAGTTACGAAAGAAAGAATTGGCGCGGAAAAGATCTAAAATCTCGTCAATGATATCGTAGTCTTCATTGGAAGGGTATGCGGGGCCTCTGAACTGGGTTTTCAGTGGCAGAACCGCAAAGTTACCTTTTAGAATGACAGGCGGGTGTTAGCGCAAGAAAAAGTAAAAAGTAAACAAGGCCGATAGGTAATGGGGCTGTGATAAAAGGAAGCAGTGGAAGGGATTCTTACCAATTGTTCGTACATCGGGGCCATCTTTAATGAAGGTAGAATGATAAGCCTAAATATATATAAAAAAGAGAGAGTGGACTAGTTAGAGAAGTCCAGTTGGTAGTAGTTTTGCCTGACAGAGGTCGTTTGCAATTACGTTGTCAGATGCATCAGGTTGTTACGATCCCAATTGGCGTGGATAAAAAACTTACAGGCATTGTGAAAAGTATCAATTCCAGAAAAAAAAAGACCAATTGAAGAAAATAAAAACAAGTCTGGTTTCTTTGGAAGTTGGGTTGCGTTGGCAAGAGAAACAAGAGAAAGGAGGGTAGAAGGAAAAGGCCAGAAGGTTGGAAAAAACCGAGAAAATGACAACTACGCCCAAAATATTATTATTATTATTATAGTTATGCCTTAAGACTATTACTACTATTATATATACACAAAGGTTTATACCCTATGACATCAGATTTGAGCTGGTTGCGTTTATAAACCATGGCCTTGAATGGTTTTAGCACAAGTGCACATTACGTTGTGAGATTTATGCAAAAGATAGCTAGTGGGACTCAGGGGAGGGTCTCCTATGGAGTGGCTTCGGACACTTTATGGCTAAGCACCAAGCGTGGCACTAAAAGACAATGATAAATCTGGCAAATGTACCAATAAATAGAACTCCTTTTTTTTTTTAATTTGTATATTTATAGATGGAGTATATAATGGTGAATAAAATATCAGAATTTGGAGATTGAATGTTAGGACGAGTAAAGTGTTGAGCTACAAAGTTGCATGTATAATGAAAACAAGTGTATATATACTAGTAGTAATAGAAGTAACAGTTAAATAAGCTTGGTTATTAACTTGTCAAGTTTTCAGCAAAGACCGGTTTGTATTGTGTAGTTGTTAATCCCATAATGTGTATTATTATTGTCAATATATTATTTTCCTTTTTTAATCATTTTTTTATTTTTTATTTTTTATTTTTTATTTTTATTTTTGTTATTTTTATTTTATTTTTATTTTTATTTTTATTTTTCCTTTTTTTTTTCTCAAACACTCGAACTCTTCACTTTTTTTT
>Ga0160505_100647_pt1 | contig 18725 bp, 10 predicted proteins | sample DIDeMG_FD_108225 | JGI IMG/M metagenome (GOLD analysis project Ga0160505, IMG submission 108225) | Enriched chicken feces microbial communities from UW Madison campus, WI, USA - DID2874_E49_Stillage MG | ecosystem: Host-associated > Birds > Digestive system > Large intestine > Fecal ... | reverse complement strand
TTTTTTTTTTTTTTTTTTTTTTTTTTTTTTTTTTTTTTTTTTTTTTTTTTTTTTCATTCTATCAATCAAATATCCCGTATTTACTATTTATCAACCGTTCCATCTTGTTCTATTTCTGCTTTTGGTTATTTTTTTCTTGGTTTCATTTCTAAGCTTGGCCTAGGGGAGAGAAGAGCGTTTACTATATAATCACTGATTCCCGTCTGTTTAGGTTTTGTTGGTTTATTTTCAAATTAATCTCGCACTGCTTTACCTTTTGCAACTTTTTTTTTTTTTTTTAAAATCAAAGCGCACTCTCACGCAATCAATCTCATCTAATCAGTTTGATTTCTACACAACACATTTGATTAACATATATATATTTGGTCATATCTACGGAAAAAAACCAGTTTGATCGGCACTATTACTACATCCTACACCGCCTAGTTTCGTTTACAAATAATTTTTTTTTGATTTTTTTCCCTTCTTTGCATCGACATTGTCGCTTTCATGTCTTTTTATTTATATACAGCCAAGACAACTGTCCCGTCATTCACTGTTTTTTTAACAACAATTCCGCTGTACAGTTACACCTATATCGAATCTATTTACAAGTCTTGTTAGTGCTCTCTGCCACTCGCTTCTCACAAACGCCTGTTCGCATAGTAGACACTAATCTTAATCCAAACACACTAATTCAGATATACACACCAACAATTTTTTTTACTAATAGCATTCAATAATCACAATGACTCAGCTTGCTACAAGATCTGTAGACCGTGACCGCCCGTTCTACCGTAACAACCCGTTCGATAACAAAGAAACCCAAGAAAAGGTCGTCAGAGAGGTCTTCCGTGGCCGCGAATTGCTGTGGTGGTACGTTGCCGTTCTGTCGGTTATTTTTGTCGGCGTCTGTCTACATTATTGGGCCCAGCGCTTTGTGGCCTGGCTTGTCTGGCGCCGTGCAAAGCGGGCCGAAGAAAATTCACTTCTCCAACAACGCAATAATGATTCAACTGCCGCTCCCTCATCTTCGACTAGCAGTCCACCCTCTACCCCATACCACAACAACAATGTTGATAACGAAACCCGCAGCATATACAGCGAAGACACTCCGTTAATTGAAGGGCACCACGTATATCCAGTAAAATCACGCTGGTACCGCTGGTATTGCCGGCTACAAGGCATGCTCATGAAACAGTCTGAGCAACACAATACATTTGAAGATGCTGGCACCATGCTTGTGCTTGTCGTTTACCATATTTTTGCTATTGCATACTTATTCTGGGATATACCAAGATTCTTTGTCTCGTACGCGTTCCGCCTCGGTTCACTCTGCGTTGCAAACGTCCCACTTATGTACATTCTCGGTGCTAAGCATTCGCCCATTTCATTTTTGACCGGATGGTCCTATGAACAGCTTAACGTGTTTCACCGACACGTTGGACGCCTGTGTGTATTAGCATTCATTCTTCACACAATTTTTTTTCTTTTCTATTTCCGAGTGCCATATCTATTTACCCACGCATGGTCAATCATGGGTATTATAGCTGGTGTGTGCTTTTTTGCCATTGGAATTACTTCGCAACGCTGGATCAAGGGATTGGTGTTGCGAGACACTATGTACGAAGTGTTTTATCTGATCCACTTTGTGGGTATGATTTTGGCGCTCCCGGCCATTTACTTCCACTACCCAACCGCGCGCCCATTCGCGGTGCTAGCCATGCTTTCCGTTATTTACGATCGTGTGTATCGCGTGATATATGACTACCGCGCCGTCTACTGTAAAGTCGAGGTGCATCCGGGCGACACTGTCATTCTACGTCTTCCCAAGAAAAATCACGTTGGTGAAGGCAGCTGGTGGCTGTTGCGCCGCCAAAAGCCGCTAAGCTGGAAGGCCGGCGAGCATGTTTTCATCACGCTCCCCGGCTGTGGCATTTGGGAGTCACACCCATTCACGGTGGCTTCGTCTGCAAATGCTAGCGATACGCTAGACATTATTATCCGCGCCAAAGAAGGGTTTACGCGGCGGTTGTACAACCAAGAGGTAACAGCTGCAGCTGCTGCTGGTGGCGTAGGTAACCGATACCGCTGGGTGATTATCCACGGCCCTTATGGCGCACATCCTCCGTCCATGCCGGATTACAAGCATCTCGACACGTTAACCACGGCAGGCCACACTAAGCAAAAAATTGTGCTTGTCTCTGGCGGTGCTGGTGTAGCATTCACGTGGCCTCTGTACCAAGAGTATCTACTCGGCCATACCAGCAGCCGCGAAGAGCTTGCCATAGTTGACCATAACACCAAGTCCGACGATGACAACGAAGACCCTGCGACGACCGTTACGACAACAACCATAGATGGCACTAGCTGCAGCGGTAGCAATAGCAGTCTTCCACTGGCTGATCTTAGTGCCGGCCCTCTCTATTTGCGCAATGCAATCCACTCGTGCCGGTTGGAAATTCACTTTTTATGGGTAATCCCCTATCGCAGTTTCATCTCATGGCTGCCAGATCTGGCACAAGCCTACGGTGGTGATGGTGATGCAGGGTTCAAAGAACCCCTGGACACCTATGAGTATTATGATAATGGCTCTGTGCTTGTGCACAGGCACATTTGGATCACCCGCGAGGTTGGTCGTCCGGATATAAAGCAACTCGTCAAGGACATGGTTGGACCTGAAGAAGTGGATGAAGCAGACCCTGATAGAAAGTGCCAGAGCTGGGTTGCAACTTGCGGCCCGGACTACATGGTCAGAAAGGTACGCAATGCAGTTGCAGAGCTGCGACTGGAAGGCCGCGGAGAGGTCGAGTACTATGCCGAGAAGTTTGGCTGGTAAGAAGGAGGAGAAGCAATAATGACACGAAGAATGCAACGATTATTATTATTATTATTATTTTTTTTTTTTTTTTGATTTGCTGCTGATGAAAATATATAATTGCTATGACCCAGAAACGTTTATGAACTATTATGCTACACTTTAGAGTATGAACAAACTAAACTAAAATAAAATATATGATGAATCGGCCCATGGCTCTCTTTTGTTTGAGTTTAAATCCGTAATGCAGGGCAGTTCTGAGTATCTCCTGAGGGTTTGCTGCTGCTAACTCCAGAAACCATAAACGGGCTCTGACTAGAGCCTGGATCGTGGCCATGCCAAAATATAGTTTGCTTTTGAAAACATAATTACATGGAACTAATTGTACTTTTTGATGGAGAAAGGAATAAACCTTTTGGAAACAAAAGTTAGCGTTAACTGTTATTGTCATTGGGATTGTTGGCGCTATGCTAATTGACTTTTGAGACTCACTTTGGCGATAATGATCAAGGTTCGGGTGAGCTGAGTCCCTGCAAAAAAAAAAAAAAAAAGAAAAATAATAAACAAGAAAATAAAATAAAATAAAAATATGTACAGAAAATAAAAGACTTTAGCTTGAGCCGGATGCTGCTGTTGTTATCGTGAATGTTGAGGCTGCCCATAGTAGCTATCTACGAGTCAGAAATTCTAATACGGTGAGAGGCGGTCAATGGAGCTTCCAGCGGCGGCAGCGGCGGCGGTAGTCCGTGGTCCATAGAAGATGATGAAAACACCCTGGTCATGTACATGCTCTTTGTATTTATGGCTGCCTCCCGTTATTTAATTCCTCTGGTGTCCGTGAATGTGCAATGTGAATCATGGTTTTCAGGTGTCCGAACTGCAACCTGTGTTTGGACGCTCTGATTAAAAGGATCGTAATGCATGGTGAAGGAAACAAAAAAGCTAAAATAAAAATAAATGTGCACGTTGTGGACGTTATCTTTTGTTCTCAATCCAATAATTAACGCTTGCAATTAAACGGTTGCAACAGCAACATTTACAGTGGTGATCGATCGCTAAGCCCAAGTCTGTTTGCAGTTGCAGTAGTAGAAAGGGATCCTGTGTAGATTGTAGAGTGCCTTTTTATTTTGTAGTTTATATGCTGATGAGTGAGGGTTGGCCAAAATGCCAAGGGCTCACAATAGAGAAACCTTCAAGGGTGCTTGAACACCGAACGTTAATATGAAAAAAATAAATTGCATAGTTTGCTAATGATTATGACGGAACGGTACAGAAAATTAGTGATGCAAAGCCAAGTTGCAGCCTTTCGACCAGAATGGACAGTATTAGTACTATGTTATGTCGGTTGAGCTGATCAAATAAGGGCATGGTAGAAATATTTTTCACAATCAAGAGTAGTCTGAATCATCGCTTGCCAGATTAGGTGTGTTAGACAATGATATGGGTATGTTGTTGTTGTGCGTATTATTTTGTTTTTGATGAGTGGTGGGTGGAAGGCTGGGTTTTTACTTGATTGAGAAGCGTAGGCTGATTGAATAAGACGCCAAATGATCCGTATTTCATATCCGGGGAGGCAAAAACGGCTTGAAAACGTTACAAACAAAACTACGCACAAAATAAATACATGAAAAAAAAAAAAGAATTCTCATGTCGACACAATCAAACTGATACGAGCAGACAGATCCATGGAAAAAATATTTATTTTTTAAAAGCATTTCTATCTGAAAACCATGAAAACCATGCTTATGTTTTGAATGTTGATCAACTTTGGAATTTTTTAGTTTTGTTGCTATGAGTGTAGAAACTAAAACTTCGGAAGACTTTGGCGTTGGTTACAATGCTTACTATTCAAGCTGCTGTCTTTTGAAGCAGTCAACCCAGATTATTTTTAATAAGAAAGAGACGATGACAATTGCAGAGTAATTTTTTGATTGCCCATATTTACAGACAATATGTTTCTATTGATAATGATAGTATAGAAGGTTCTTGATGTTCGCTTCGTTGATTTTATTCTCTGTTGTGGTCGGTAGGTACTTTTTTGTATACTCGTCGTGTATTTTTTTTTTTTTTTTTATTTTTTCCTTTTATTTTTTTTTTTTTGTTTTTTTTTTTTTTTTTTTTTTTAATTTATCCCGTTGAGTTTCCTACTATGGCATGGCTATTGTCTTTTTTTTCCCCCGGAGTTTCTGTATCTCAATTTAGCAGGATAAATCTATCATCAGTTTTAAATGTCAACACTTTTTTTTTCTCCGAGAATTGAATTTTTCAAAGGTGAAAAAAAAACAATTGAGAATTGGTCAATTGATTTCTATGTGAAATATGGAGCAAGCCTTTTTGATGTGGGTGTTAGTTTATTGTATCTGGTTGATAGCAACTAGGTATAGCACATAACAAAAAGAGATATAATACACGCATGATAAGAGCAATGTGCGGTCATTAGTACTCAACAAGTTGATTTAGAAGAGCAAAGACTGACAATTGTTAAAATATATGATATATATAGTAACTTTCATTGTCTAATTGATTCAATAGTATATTTATGATTTCTATTATTTATTTTGGTGCAAAATGCCCAATTCATACGGTTACCATTATTCTCCCTTTCCTATTAATCCTTTCTTTTCTTTTTTTTTTTCCTTTTTCTCTGCTGATGCACCAAAGCCAAATTACACGTTTCTCCCCCATAGAAATGTGTCGCTGGGGATAAAATGCAAAAATAACAATATCCCAATCACTCAACCCAATTGATGATCACCATAGATCGAAATCAACTACAACACCATATTATTATAATAAGAAGCCGCCATGCCCAACTATTTAAGCCCCTCCAATTCCTTCTAATTTCCCTTCTTTTTCCCCCTTTCTCTTTCTTCCTCAGCCAAGCTCTCTATTTACAGCTACATCCTACACAAACTCAATCATGTCCACCAACCCTTCTTTCCTTCTCAACAAGATCAACGACGTTTCCTTTGAGAACCGTCCCGTTCCCGAAATCAAGGACCCTCATTACGTTAAAATCCAGGTCAAGAAGACTGGTATCTGTGGTTCCGATGTTCATTACTACACCCATGGTGCAATTGGCCAGTTTGTTGTCAAGAAGCCCATGGTTCTCGGTCACGAATCTGCCGGTGTCATTGTTGAGGTCGGTGAGGCCGTCACTACTTTAAAGGTCGGCGACCGCGTCGCCATGGAGCCCGGTGTTCCCTCCCGTTACAGCGACGAGTACAAGTCCGGCCACTACAACCTTTGCCCTCACATGGCCTTTGCTGCCACTCCTCCTTACGATGGTACTCTCTGCAGATACTACTTGCTTCCTGAGGACTTTTGCGTCAAGCTCCCCGATCATGTCTCTCTTGAGGAGGGTGCTCTTGCTGAGCCTCTTTCTGTCGGTGTCCACGTTTCCAAGCAGGCCAGCGTTGTTCCCGGTGATGTTGCTGTTGTTTTTGGTGCCGGCCCCGTCGGTCTCCTTATTGCTTCCTGCGCTCTCGCTTTTGGTGCCACCAAGGTTGTTGCCGTCGACCTTTTCCAGTCCAAGCTTGACCTTGCCAAGGAAATTGGCATTACCCATACTTTCATCCCCACCAAGGGCGACACCCCCCAGCAATCTGCTCAGAAGATTTGGGAGCTCCTTGGTGAGAAGCCCACTGTGGCTGTTGATGCTTCCGGTGCCGAGCCTTCTATCCAGACCGCTATCCAGGTCCTCAAGGAGGGTGGCCGCTTTGTCCAGGCTGGTATGGGCAGAGACAACATTACTTTCCCCATTGCCGACTTTTGCTCCAAGGAGCTGACTGCCAAGGGTTGCTTCAGATACGGCTTTGGAGACTACAAGCTGGCTGTTGAGTTTATTGCTTCCGGCAAGGTTCCCGCTGCCAAGCTTATCACTCACCGCTTCAAGTTCAAGGAGGCCGAAGAGGCATTCAAGACTGTCATGAGCGGCAAGGCTGTCAAGGTCATTATTGATGGCCCTGAAGACGACGAGTAAATGCACAAAAAAAAGATCTACTAATTATGTATCCTGTTTAATGAATGTTATGTTAATATGAAGAAAAGAAAAAGAGTGAGTACCTGTATTTCAGAAGTCTGCAAGCAATTGACAGTTTGGTCTGAATTATATCAGCTCGGTATTTAAAACAGCTATTATCAGATACGCTCTATATTTCTTCTGGTCCGTTTGATACTGGACTATCCGGATCTCACCAAGTGAGTGATAGGCGATGAAATTATTTCGACCTTCCCGAAACTCTGTATCTACAAATAGGCCCAAGGCTGGCATTGTAAATATACACATGAGACACATGAATAAACAGACTCTGTTACTAAAAAAGAGCGATAGTACGAGACTCAACTATTACAGAACGAGTGTTTGAGGCATCAATTGGAATTTTCACAAATGTGCTAAGCACGAGCAGAAAATGAACATTGTGCATTATTAATATTCTGTCTAAATCAAAATAACTGTCAGTTTTCAATTGTCATTTCCTCTTATTATTTTTTATTTCTCTAGTTTTTCCAAAGGTAGTTAAAACAAGATGTCTAACTTTGGTTTTTTTGATATATTATTTGAAATTACCTGTAGTTTAATGGTTTATTATTATAGCTGCTACGGCGTTGTCTCGTTTTCTAGCCCATTTAGGATCAAACAATCACCACAACAGCATAGTAAATGCTTCTGCCCATGAAATCGTCCATTTTGGGTTGTTTATGGAGAAGCACAAGAGGCCTCAATCTAGTAGCCCAATATCTCAATGGAAAGGAAAACTTATAGTTAGCAACGAGGACATATATAACAGATGCTCGATCTCCAGTTTTGTTGATTCATCTATTAGTATCATTTTGGCGCCTTTACAAGTGTTATAAAGAAAATACCTGTCTTCATCAACCATGCGGCCGCGAACAAGATCCGAGATATTTGAACTTAAAGAAAACCCACTAGAGTTGGGCAAAAACGGCAAGGATGACCCAAGGGGAATCAGTAAGCCATGCTTTCCTTCGACAAACAACCAACGCGTCAAGTCATTGGTCTATGTAGACGAAGAAGAGGTTGCAGACACCTCGTCATCAACCAGCACCAGTGATAACAACACAACTGAAACTAATAAAACTAACGAGCCTACAAAATCATCAAAAAATTTAAAAGGGTCACTGTATCATTTTGCAACATTCCCTCACGATTTTATCTTTCTCATTCCCGCATTTGTCGCCGCTCTGCTTTCCGGCGCCGCAAAGCCGGCGCAGGCCATGCTTATTGGCAAAGTTTTTACGACACTTACCCGCTATTCAAAAGGCGATTATACTACTCCGGGTGAATTTCTCGTGGCTGCCACACGCTACTGCGTTGCCATCATTGGCCTTGGTGCCGCGGGCTTTTTCTTTGATTGGACAATGCTTACCTGCTTTGATCTTTTCTCGACGCATAGCTTACTACGCGCCCGACGCAAGGTATTTGTTCGGTTTATGACCCGTGATTTTGCCTGGTACGACGCAAACAGCGGGATCATGGGCGCCCTTACAACCCTCAATCGCTGCTTTGGAGACTTTCAAGGTGCAACATCTATGTCTCTTGCACTGGTTTGCCAAGCATGCTCCACTATAATAGCATCGTTTTGTTTTTCCTTTTACTACTCATGGGCCATGACACTAGTCTCGCTCTGCATGGTGCCATTAATGTTGATTGTAAGCTCGATACTCTCGCGTTACATGTCCCGGACTTATTACCAATTCAAAGCAATCACTGAAGACGCTGGTTCACTTGTTGATTGGGCTATCACCTCGCTTACTACTGTCAAGCAGTTCAACGGCCAATCAGTAGTGTTTGATCGCTTTGTCGATATTCTCAAACGTGGCAGCCAAGTTTACTTTCTATTTTCTCACTATGCCGGTCTCCAACAGGGCCTTTCACGTTTCCTTGTGTTAGGAATGTTTGTCCCCATGTTTGTTCTTGGAACTTTTCTCGTTCACAAAGGCAAGATTGAGTCCGGTGTTGTAGTGACGGTGTTTTCTTGCATGTTTATGATTTCGGGAGCATTTTCAGCCCTTGGAATGCGTTTTGAGTCCTTACGGAAAGGTCAGGTTGCCGTTGCCAAACTCAAGCACTTTTTGGATCTCGGTATGAGTGAAAATACTTATTTCAAAAACATGATTGGCATGTTTCCCCCTTATTGCAAAGGTTCCATCACGTTTCAAAATGTATGATATTAACTTGTGACACTATTTTTTTTTTCCATTTTTTTTTTTTTGATACAGTTTGCTAACACTTATCTAGGTGGTGTTTCGATACCCATCTCGCCCCGATATCAAGGTTCTTGATCGCGTTAACCTCGATATTCCAGCCGGTGAGACCGTTTTCTTAGTGGGTTCCTCGGGTAGCGGCAAGTCAACCATCTCCAATATTATTCTTCGCATGTATGATATTACTGCTGGGGTTATTCTTATTGACGGCTCACCTCTCCCATCTCTCAATACTAAGTGGTTGTGTGACAACATTACAGTGGTTGAACAGCAGAGCGTACTTTTCAACACATCAATCGCCGATAACATCAAGCTTGGTCGGCCTTCCAAGTCAAGCGGTGAACATGCACACGCAGTCACTCCAGAGGAATTGAAATTGGCTGTTGACTTTGCCCTGTTGGCACCAGTTATAGAGAGCACTGATCGCGGACTCGACACTATAGTAGGTGTTGGCGGCTCCCGTTTGAGCGGCGGCCAACGTCAGCGTGTAGCCCTCGCGCGCGCACGCATTCGCGACACACCTATTCTAATTCTTGATGAATCTGTAAGTGCAATTGATGCTCATGCCCGTGCCCGCGTCATGCAAGCTGTCCGAACCTGGCGGACTGGCCGCACAACAATCATTATTACTCACGAGCTCTCGCAAATTGGTAATGATGAAAAATACTATATGCTTGCAGATGGTAGAGTCGTGGAGGAAGGTCACGGACGCGATTTGCAAAATGGTAGTGGGGCTAAAGCCTCAGAATCATCACCACTCCATGGAACTCCCATATCACCCGCTTCACGGATCTCGTCGCAAAGCATCGATCCTTTCTCTGATCGTTACGAAGTCTCTGAAGATACCCGTCAAAAACGCCGGTCCATGCCTGTCTTTGACAATTTCGATTCTACAAAACTTTCAAAGCCCTCTATCGCCGCTGTTTCCAGTGCCAATACTCTTTGGAATACAACGGTGCGCTACTCTAAGTTTGTGCGCAATAGTATGTTAAGGCCGCAGTCTGCACTCTTTTTTGTACCGCCTGTCCCCGAGCCGTACCACGATGACAACGAATACGATCTGACTTTAGCAATGGTGAATAGTGTTGTTGAACTGCCACCCCTGCCTGCAACCCCGGATATTGGAGTTAGTGTCAATGGTAAGATCCAGTCAACGGTGCTGGAGGTTCCCCAGAAACGCACAGTGCTTCCACGGCCACTATCAAGTCCACCAGACTACTTCACTTCACATCGGTCCGTGTTTGGCCACGAGGAAGAGTTTGTTGACCCTGGTAATAGGCGTGCACAAGCAAAGAAAAAGCTTCAGGAAATTATAAGCATGTTCAATATCAATGACCCGGATGTGACGCCCAGTCGCTACCACAAGTATATCAGCGCATCTGAAGCATCAAACTATAAAGTGTCCACTGTGCATATCCTTTTGATGTGTTACAAGCGCGTAAGATCCAAAAGACTTTTGTGGCTGGGTGTTATACTGTCGATTATCAACGGTGGGCTCACGCCATTGTTTTCATCTGTTGTTGCACGGCTAATTACTTATATGGTTACTCCTGTCAATCCCTCTGGTGTCAGCCAGTCTAGCTATCCAACACTGTGGATTGCACTTGCGCTGACACTTGCACTAGTTGATGGGCTCACCACCTACGGGCGCACAGTTGTTCTTGGGTACGTTGCGGATCAGTGGGTGTGCAATATGCGCGACCGCGCTTTGCGCATGGTGCTTTTGCAAGATGTAACCTGGCACACTCAAAACAGAATTGAGACAAACGACCTAACAGCTCTTATCATTAGCCATTCTGAAGAAATTCGTACTATTCTTACGGTACTTTTGGCAGTTACGGTCACTACCATCTCGCTCTCATTTATTTGTGTGATTTGGGTGCTCGTTGTTAGTTGGCGACTTTGCTTCATTGGAATGGGGCTTGCGTCGCTCTATTACTTTGCAGCCATATTCTCAAAGTATGTTGTTATAAGGTGGGAGGGCAAGTGTATCCATCTTAATGCCCTACTTGAGGAACATATCCATGAAACAGTCTCTGGTATCCGTACACTTCGCATTCTTGGTTTAGAACGCCTGTTTGTGCGACGTTTTGACGCGGCTGCAAGTAATCTCCGCGTAGCAAAAATCCGCGACTCCTTTTATTCCGGCATAGGCTTTGGTCTCAATGGTCTTATTTCTTATGGCGCGCAGGGCCTCTTGCTCTGGTATGGTATGAAGCTTATTGCAGACGAAACATACCCCTCGTCAAAAGTTCTGATGGTCTATTCAATTCTGTTTTTTTCAATTTCTTCAATCAGTACACTGCTGGCAGCGCTACCGCAAATGCATACTACGTTTGCCGTTTGCTTCCGACTGTTCCAAATCCTTGATTTTGACCCGAATTTGACAAGAGAACACTCTGGGGAACAGTTAAAAGTACGGTTTACTGATGGTAAAATTGAATTCTGCGATCTATACTTTAGTTATCTCTCTGCTGATGACAACTCCATTGATTTCGATAATGGTGCAGATAGGATCTCGGGTGAAGAAGAACAAGACCCGATAGCTACAAGGCGCAAAATCACCAAGATTAAGGCCCTGTTTGGTCCACAGCTGACCAATAACAAGCTTGTGAGAGTACTTGAGTCTTTCTCTGCTACAATACCCGCACGCAAGACAACTGCAATCATTGGTCCATCTGGCTCGGGAAAGTCGACACTTGTTGCACTTCTTACAAAACTTTATGCGCCTACCGGCGGCCGCATTATTATTGATGGAATGGACCTCCAGACACTGGACACAAACTTTGTACGCCAGGACATTGCGGTTGTTGGTCAGATGCCTCTAAACTTTTTTGATGGAACCATCTATGAAAATATTGTCTTTGCGCTTCCTGACAACAATGTGAAATCACTTGAAGCAGTGAGGGCGGTTTGTCGAGACTGTGCAATTGATGAGTTCATTTCATCTCTTCCAGAGGGTTATAATACACGAATTGGGGGGTCTACCGGTCCAGTTAGTAGCGGAGGCACATCACTGCTTTCGGGCGGCCAGATGCAACGCATTGGCATTGCGCGGGCTATTATCCGCAACCCCAAGATTTTGATCCTTGATGAGTGTACTTCTGGGCTTGACCAAGTGTCAACCGATGCCATCAAACGCACACTCTGTTCTTTGCCCGGTCGCATGACGGTACTTATTATCACACACCAAGCAAATGTCGCATCCATTGCCGATTTTGTCATCAAGGTGGCTGAAGGTCGTCGGGTTTCATACCAGCCGGATCCTTAATACAATTGATATATTAACTTATTTTTATCTTTTGGATTTTTATTGTTTTGTTTTTTTTGTTTTTTTGATCAGCTTCGCGGGGTAAAGTGATTTGGAATTAAATGATTTCCTTTTATATCCTTTTTATTTCATTGTGTTTTATTTTATTGTATTTCATAAATGTTGGATATTAGGATAATAAACAAATTTATTTTTATTGTTATTATCATTACCGTAGTTGTGGAACTCTGTTAATCTGTCGTTTGGATTGACCCTGCACTGCCAAAAGAAAAACTAAAAATAAAACCATAAATTCACGGCTGTAATGGCTAGCCGCACATGGATTTCAATGTAAGCGAAAAAATACCAAACAGCAAACGACCCAAATCTCCTTCCCTCTTTCTCTAAAACCATTGGATTTTTCAAGTAGCAGATATAACCATACGTATAACTGCTTAGAAGAGTAAAAACAAACATCAGTTATTTTTTTTTCAGATTAGTTTTCAAGTCCACTAAAGCCAACAAACTAGGTTCCTTTTGTTTTCAATTATTTGGCAGGGCATAGTATAGAGAGCACATATACTCACTCGTTCTGAAATGCTGCTTTACAAGTATGATCTTAGGGGATTGCTCCTAATGATCGCGCTTTGGTTTGAAAGTGGAAACTGCATTGACCTTAGTAGGCCATCAAAAGACACAAGCCTAGTATCGGCGACTGCTGAGTTCGTGCCACGCGCCAACCCGCTGCCCAAGCCGTCCTCTGTGAATTGGAGCGCCCTAAATTTGAGAGTCGATCTTGCCACGGTCCCGGAAGCCCTGACACTACAGCTTCCAGAAATGGAGGTTTCATCTTTTTCTAGCGAGTTCAAAAATCACCAGATACTGGCAGCTGCCGTCAATCGTACTCTCACGCGAATCTACGCTGACAAGTGGGTTCCCCAGGCCCTCGAAGGCCCGCCGCCTAAGTATAAAAAGTTTCCCAAATATCGGCCCCCGCTTGTCAACTCCTCGTTAATCCTTGGAACAAAGAATAATGGGCCAGTGCCATCACGAAGATCTTCACAGTTGGAAACTCTAAAAGCTTCAATGTATGGGCTAGCCAAACGGCAGTGGTTTGAAAAATTGGGGCATGTGAGTAAGGATAATCATGTCCCAAAACAGCAAGCACTCAATACCAATAACTTTAAGCCGTTAGCATCATCAAGTGCCCAAAATAAAGAAGTTCCCGGGTTTGAAAAAAGTAGCCATCTGAAAACGCTTGTCATTGAGATTGATTCGATGGACACCGAGCTCAAGCAAGGAATCAACGAAACCTACACTCTCAATGTAACTTTTCCCGTCTTGAAAATTCAAAGTCCCACAATCTGGGGTGCACTACATGCACTTTCTACGTTTGAGCAGCTGGTTGAATGGGATAAAACACAGAGTCTTCCGTTCGTAGAACGACAAGTCTACATTGCTGACCGCCCTCTTTACCCCTATCGTGGCGTGCTCCTTGACACGGCCCGCAACTTTTACACCGTTAAGAGCATTCTCCGGCAGCTTGATGCCATGGCTCTTTCCAAACTAAACGTCTTCCACTGGCATCTTGTTGATACGCAATCATGGCCACTTGAGCTTGCCGTTTCTTATCCAGAAATGGCCCTTGACGCATATTCCCCTGCTTCAGTCTACACTGTTGCAGACGTGCACCGTGTGGTTCAGTACGGATACTTTCGCGGCATCCGCGTTATTCCCGAGATCGATATGCCAGCACACGCAAATAGTGGCTGGCGCCGTGTCCATCCGGAAATTGTCACCTGCGGGGACTCGTTTTGGAATGGTTATGATGAGGATTGGGACCTACACACGGCGGTTCAGCCGACTCCAGGTCATCTTGACATTTTGCACCCAGAGACACTTAAAGTTGTTGAGCGTGTATACAATGAGGTCAGCAGTCTGTTTCCTGATAATTTTTTCCACGTAGGCCTCGATGAAATTGTCCCAAACTGCTATAACTATTCTGATCACGTATCGAAGTGGTTTCGAGCAAACGAATCGCGTACGTACCGTGACCTTGTACAGTACTGGGTCGATCATGCGCTACCAATTTTCCAGAAAACCCGTCCGGACCGTAAGCTTGTCATGTGGGAGGATGTAGTCTTGTCAAAGACCTCAGCCGTGCACAACTTATCAACTTCATCCGTTGTGATCCAGTCGTGGATGGGTGGGAAAGCAAATGTTGAGTCGTTATTATCCAAGGGGTACGATGTGATTGTGTCGTCAGCGGACTTTTTCTATCTTGACTGTGGATCAGGTGGATTTGTTACCAATGACCCCAGGTACGCTGAGCAGGAGGACCCGTCACCCGGTAAGCCTTCTTTCAATTACCATGGCCCAGGTGGCTCCTGGTGTGCCCCTTACAAAACCTGGCAGCGCATTTACAGTTATGATTTCCCCAAACTTCCAATTAACAGTGATAGTAGTGGAAGCATTCTTGGAGCCACGGTCAATCTGTGGTCGGAAATGAGCGATTCTGCCGTGGTTGATGCCAAGCTCTGGCCACGTGCGGCGGCGCTAGCCGAACTAGTGTGGTCAGGCAACCGCGACCCGCATACCGGAGCCCGGCGCACGTCGGAGTTCACGCAACGTATAATCAACTTTCGAGAGCGCTTAGTGCTTTCACGTGGAGTTCGTGCCGAACCGCTTGTCCCGCGGGACTGCATTACCCGCCCGCATAGTTGTGATCTCACCATGTCCCAATACGAGTTGCCCTAGTCCTGCTGATTATGGGCAGTGTTCTGCCTAAAAGTAACTGTTTATGTTCTAAGTGATAAATCCACAAAGGGTTCAAGGTTCTCTTTCACTTTACTTTTGTTGTTGCAGATAAATGAAGTTTAAAGCCAAAAAAAAATAAAAAATTATACACAATCCTCCTGTGGGCTTTGAACCATTTGCACTTTTTCTCTAATTTTATTATTTTAATAATTGTCTTTGTTTCTCTTTTTTTTTTCTTCCTTTCTTATAACCTTGAAATCTTGTCCTCCTGCCGCGCTTTTCGCGAATTAGATAAAAGGAACGATGGCGAATAATAGACAACATACTGATCATCTGGACTTCAGGACCCAATTCAAGAACGATGTGAGTAGTCTGCTCTCTGTAATCCGCTGGGAATATTAGCTAACTCCCGGGCTGTACCGGTCTCAGTCAAAAGAATCGGTGCTGGATTTGCTGGTAAAAGTCCAGCAGAACATTATTTGCTCGATCTGCCAGGAGGTCATGTTTGCGCCATTTGTGACATCCTGTGGGCATACATTCTGCTATACTGTAAGTAGGTGCCTTTTAAGTAAGAAATGTCAACATCGGCTAGGTACTAACTCAAAGACCATCGGCAGTGCTTGTATGAATGGTTGCAACGAAACTGCAGCTGTCCAACGTGTAGAGAGGAACTTAATCAAAGACCTGTTCTCAGTCATGGCGTAAGTTTTTTGCCGGATCATCCCATTGTTACTGGTATGTCGCTGCTAACACGCCATTCAACAGATAAAATCATTGGCATTGACCCTAGTCGAGTCTATTTCAACGACACCTAGCATAAAGGAGCGATATGAAGAGATGAAAAAGGTTTCCCTGCAAGGATATGAGACCGACATGCAAGAATACAAAGAAGCGTTCCCAGATTTGTTTAACTGGGAGGTCGACGCTGCATTTTCGGATCATTCCGACAATGTGACCCGGTGCCCGCGCTGTCACTGGGAACTCGAAGAGGGTCGTTGTTTGCACTGTTCGTGGGAGCCCTCGCAGCGAAGTAATCAGATATATGATTCTGACTCGCATGAGGACACAACTACTGACACAGAGGCGCAACTAGCTCGGGAATTCATTGCAAGCAACCTTGGTCACCGGAACCGCCTGGAATACGACCCGGAGGCATATTACTCGGCGGATTCGGATGGTCCCCGGCCTTCAGACGATGAATTCGTGGTTCCGGACTCGGATATTGAGTCTGTGTCCGACCCAGGCGACGAGGATGACGAGGATGACTACGAGGACTTTGTTTCTCGTACTCGATTCAATATTACTCAAAACACGGTCTCACAAACGCATGAGTTTACGGAATTTGGTTCCGATGATGATGATTATGACTACTCTGACAACAATGGTGTTCAGGAAAGCATGTTGTGGCGACCGGGCAGCGATCGATTCCGAGCGCAAAATGCTTCTGGCCATAATACTGGCGTCCCAGAAACCCCGCCACCGCCATATTCTTACCCAGCAGTTGTAGTTCCGCCAGTGTCATTCCAGCCCTTCAACAGCCTATCTCAGTTACCAAACCGCGCTGCTCCGCGGGCAGCTCCACGGCGCCTGCGATCTCACGAACCAGCTCATCATTTAAATCTGCCGTTCATGGAAGCCCCCCAGGATCAACAACCACAGCAGCCACCACAATTTCAGCAACCCCCCGAACCGACGCTGAGTGAGCGCCAGCGCCACGAACTAGATATACTCAATGAGGCGCCTCTTGGTAACAGCCTAGCGGAGCGTATGCAGCAGCGGCGCGAGGCTGCTGAGCTTGCACGCCGCCGCGCACAGCCTGTTAGCCAGATCCAAAGAAGACACCCTGCAGCGGGAACTACGGCCAATAACCCTGTCGATCTTTCTGCCACGCCACGGGCGCCGCGTCGGCATCGTGGTCGGCGAAATCAGCCGATTATCATTGACGATGAAGAAGAATCTGGGCACGAAGCACCTGCCGACACCCAGCCAACCGAAGCCTCTGATGACCTTGAGGGGCCCGAGGTTATCACTTACTCAGCCGCTGGTTATCTTGAGCACGACCCTTCGGATCATCGGCCCGAAGTTGACATGTATCGCACGCAAGTTGCGTACCATTCGCGCGAAAACGATACCTATGAGCCGCGCCGGATCCGCGTTTTTGACAACGATAGTGATGAAGACCCACCCCAGTCGCAACGCCAACAGCAGCAGTCCCGGATAACGGATTCTGACTCCGATGACTACTATGGAACCTATAACCGCAGATTCCGGTAGCCTAGATCTCACCACCCATATGCTTTTTTTTTTTTTCCCCAAAGCTTTATGACAAACACAAACAACTCTCGTGGTTTTATTTCGTTTACAAGTAATGTTTTTAGTTGATTATTTATTTATTAATGTATATCATTATCATGATCTCCTTGCTCTTCTTCGTCAAAGAGCACTTTAGAGCTTGGGAAGCAAGCCCTTCTCGTAAATGACAGTGTTGCTCACGGTACCAACGTTCTCAAGCTCGACAACGACCTGGTCGCCGTCCTGCAGCCAAAGGTTGGGCTTTCTACCAGAACCGACGCCGGAGGGAGTGCCGGTAAAGATAAGGTCACCAGGCTGCAGGGTTGAGCCTTGAGAGAGGAACGAGATGGCCTGGGCAACCGAGAAAATCATGTCACCAGTGGACTCGCTTTGAACAGTCTTGCCGTTGATAGTGGTTGAGATCTTCAACGCCTGAGGGTCACGGATCAGATCGGACGAAACAATGGCGGGGCCAAAGGGAGCCCAGCCGTCGTACATCTTACCAAGACCCCACTGGCCGCCAGATTTCTTGATCTGCCACGCGCGTTGAGAGACATCATTACCAACGGCATAACCAAGCACGTAGTCAAGGGCCTTCTCGAGGGGCACGTCGCGCGCGGGCTTGCCGATCACGGCAACAAGCTCACACTCGTAATCGGTCTCGTTGTCGACCTGCGCAATTCGGGGGACCACAATCGCGTCGTTGGGGCCGCCGAGCGCAGTCCGGGGCTTGAAGAAAAGCACCGGGTACTTGGGGATGGGCAAGCCCAACTCCTCCGCGTGCTTGCGGTAGTTGAGGCCAAGGAAGCGTGCAGTGCCAACTGCGGCGGGGTCGAGCGGGGAGAGCAAGCGGACGATGGCAGCGCGCTGCGAGGTCACAGTATGCTCGGCAAGCGGATTGCCAGTGATGATGAAGGCCTCCTTTGCCAGGCGTGCGTCGCTAGTGCCGGCAGGAAGGATGGCGTCGCCGTAGTAGATTTTCTTGTCGGTACTGACGAACCGGACCAGACGCTAAAGAGAAAAAAATGTTAGTATGAGAAATATCGTTGGTAGCGGTAGTTGGCGAGGGCGTTCCAAGGGGTACATACAGTGAAGTGCTTGGTAGACATGATGAGTATAGCGGTGTAAGATGGTAGAGGATGGTTGGTATTAACAAGAACCGTGGCGAAGAAGAAAAAGACGTTGCCTCTTTTTTATAAAAAAAATTTCGAATCAATTTAGAAAACAGTAGTACATCACCGGCTACCAGACGGGTATTTTAACGGCTTTTTTTGTTCTGTTTTGGAAGTTTGTCGAGTTTGCTCTTGTGGCTTGTCTCAGCAAACATTTCAACCCCGGAACATTATAAACACGATAACCAAGCGGACGGGGCGGTTATTACAGGATTAACTCCGGGTCACA
>Ga0160505_100646_pt1 | contig 18740 bp, 15 predicted proteins | sample DIDeMG_FD_108225 | JGI IMG/M metagenome (GOLD analysis project Ga0160505, IMG submission 108225) | Enriched chicken feces microbial communities from UW Madison campus, WI, USA - DID2874_E49_Stillage MG | ecosystem: Host-associated > Birds > Digestive system > Large intestine > Fecal ... | reverse complement strand
CAAGTCGACTGGGCACAAGGAGTCGCTGGACCGCTTGAGCACGCTCGTCAACTTTATCGTTCACCAGGGCTACGGTATCGACCTCGACAACATCCCCATGTCGGTGCAGCAGGCTCGTCAGGTGCAGGGTACCGCCGACGAGTTCCCCCCGCTCTCCGCCAAGGCTCTCACTGCCATTGTCCGCCATCTCGTCGTCCGCGAGATCGACCCCTACCGCCTCGTCTCTGCCTTTGAGGTCCTCAGCGTCAAAGAGTCGGTCATGTCGAGCTTTAGCTCACGTGTCGACGAAGACGACGACGACGACTTCGGGCCTGTTTCCCAGGTCTCGGACGCGCAGCAGGTCGACCTCGACCGACGCAACTGGATGGGCTTCAAGGTCAAGCAGAAGGGTGCATCGTGTGAGTTTCATGCAAGGGATACTGCGGCTCCGGACAAAGTACTGACACCTTACCTAGCCTTCTTCAACGGCTCCGCGACTTCATCATCTCCAGCAGAATCAGCAGCATCCGATGACAGCGGTGTCTTCCAGGGTCGCCGCTTCCGACTCGACTACCTCCCCGCAATCTCTCCTCTCCCCACGATCCCCACGCCTGCATCCCCCGTTCCCCTCCCATCCGCAACCACATACAACGACGAAGCCATTGTCATTATCCTCAACTATCTCCGATCCTGTGCCCAACCTCGCCTCTTCACCCACGTCCTCGAAACCGCTCTGTACGATGCCAAGGCATCCCAGGCCGCATGGTTGCCAGCATACCTGTCTTGTCCCGAGGAGAAGCGTGCCGAGCTGTACCAGCCGCTCCGAATTGCGCCCGAGTGGTTCCGCATCGCGATGGCATACAGCGCCGAAAAGAACGCAAGCTGGTCGCACCGCTTCGGGCTCGCGATCCGCGACGCTCTGCAGTGGACGCAGTCATTTGCCGACATTGTACTCGCGACGGAAGCGGCACGAGGCGTGCCTATTATCACACACAGCGCCCGTAGCACCACCGCGGCCGCCACCACCAGCAAGAAAAACGGCAGGGCAGCTAATCCCGCGACAGCGTCCACGTCCGGCCGTCCTCTTGTGCCCACTCCCGACTTTGCCACAAACCCGCAAACCATGCGCATTCTCCGCAACGATCACGTCTTTATCGTCTCTGAAGCACTGAAGAGTGTCTACCACGACTTGGATCAGCTGGAGGGGTTGACTGCTCGTGCTTCCGAGTTGGTGGCCAGGAGAGAAAAGAGGTACCGCAACTAGAAGAGATGCATCGCCCTGTCGTTTAAGTGTGATGTCGCTGGTCGTCAAGTGTCATGTCCGGTGGATCATCGACAGATCTTGGATGAGACTAATGACGAGCCAATGGGGCAATTCCTGAACCCATTGCGCTCTGACCTCTGTTAACGAGTAGTGTTTTTGCTTGCTCTGAGGGCTATTGTCAGGTTTTGAATGTCATTCAGTGCATCCACGAGTGTGCCAAGCGTCGAATCTAATGATAGATGAAATTCTGTTCGTCCTTGGCATGACATCCCCGTTTGAAACTTGGTTCCCACTCTTCACAATTGCGCCTCTGTACACTAATTCATCGTTGATCAACTACTGCCTACTACTTCTCCACAAGCGGTGGACTAGAGCGCTGCAAACTTGGCGGCCTGAAGAGTGCGTTAGCCATGCTCGGGTACGACTGGGCTCACTTATGCCGCCGATCTGAAGAAGACTAGTCGAGGATCGCTGAGAGTCGTGTGTTATCTAAGTGTGTCAGTTGATGTCGTTGAGCAGATAGGCAGGCTACCGAGATACTTACTTAGGCGATGACGCAGCCGGTCCAGCTGGGGTCGTTGGTGCCGGGGGGCTCCTGGCGGTTGCGCTGGAAGGTGTTGGTGAAGGCGTCCATTGTTGTTGGTTGGGTTGGGTTGGGTTGGGTTGGGTTGGTTGGTTGAGAGTGTTGTAAGGCTGGAGAGAGCTGTTGAGAGTTGTTGGTTTGATGGAGAAAGAAAGTCGACGGGAGGGGGGGTTTATATACCTTTTTGGCGGCACTCATCCGTCCATCCATGGTTGACCATTTCCTCAAGGCTCCACGGTATGCAGTCACCATGACGGTTTACTGCGTCTTGTCACTGAAGTTTGCCATTGTGGGTTACCATTGTGGGTTAACATTGGGCTTTGCTTCTCGAGTCGAAGTTGTCCCACTAGGCCCATCGCCTTTCTCCGCATGGTGTAACAAAAGGATTCAAAGTTGTGTTCATCTGTCTCTCCGATCCATCGGTCGCCTTTGTGGCCCCACGGTGCCTGTGGCGTTTTGCCGCATGTAGCATTGTTCTCCTGTCGATGGGTGTGTCTCCGACGTTGAAAAAGGATTGGGGTAGCATGAACTGATGCCCCTCGGTCATAGATGTGTACACCTGTCTCTTCGCGATACCGGATGGTGTTTGGGTGACCTTCATGTGCCTGTGGCGTTCTGCTGAATTAAGCACCTCCGGTGTGGGTGGGAGAACGGGGACGCTTCGATCCATGTTACACATCGTTCCAGCACTGTTCCCTTGTGTCTCCGCTTCACCCGGATGTTGCCTGTCCTCATGGTGCCTGTGGCGTTATACTGTAAGGAGCATGTCCGTGACCACCGGTGGAATCGGTGTCAAGTATAACCTGTTCCTCCTTTCTGTCGAGGTCCAAGTGCCACTCATTGTACATAAATACACATCTACGCAACGGTCCGCTGATGGCTCCGTGAACCATAGTGCCTGTGGCGTTGCACTATGAGTCGAATTTCCTCTGGCCTCTGTCCTACTGCCACAATCCGGATGTGGTATCTCTCCGATCGGTTCGGCAGCTTGTGCATGTTGCTCGCTTTTCGAGATTCCGGTTGAGTGTGCAGCCCTTTGACCAGTATAGCTGTGCAGGAGCAGCTCGCACATGCAGCTCGATAACTATAATTCCGGCCAACCTCATTCAACAACCTGACCTGCGGGAAGCTTAAACCTGGGATTGGTTTGTGTTCAATCCCGCCAGCTATTGTTGACAGCTATATCGAAGTTCATGCATTCATGCACATTTCGTTGTGTGGTGTGCGAAGCATGCTCCCTTAGGGAGAAACTGAATATAGTGGATGAGGAACCTTCCTGCTCGTTGCACATTACTGTCCGATAATATTCTTTATTCCCTTGTCCATACTTCCTGAAGTTGAGTTCGACTTCTCTACTGTATCTACGTATCCTGTGTATCTTGATGCAGCTGACGTTCATCTTCTGAAGACAGGTATCCTGTTTGGAGTGACATAAAGGTACATGAACCCTGGGGTTGCGACCGATGAGCAGTGGTGTGGTTGCCCTGTGGCGTCAAAGTGCCACATTAAACATGTAGAGGTATGTCGCAATATGGTTTCTGTAGCCGAGGCTCCAAGAGGAAAAGTATGCGGTGTATTCTGTCCCATCTGCGCACTTCTGGCTGTCCTTGTCACGTTGGCTTCTCCTACAAAACATGCAGTCCATATTAATACAGACAATGCAGCGAACCAGCGCTATGGAAGTCTAGGTGGTCTGCCGTGAAGCTATGCGGGTTGGGAAATACTGTGGCATGAACTGTCACAAAGACAAATGGTATTCTGTGGACAAGGCATGCAGTGATTTCCCGACCAGATGTTAGCTGTTCTCTCCCACTCTGTGATCCTCTGTACATACAGAGTCTGTCTCCCCTTCGCGGCGTATATGCAGTGGAATGAAGCTCGAGTTGCGCGTCTTTGCATCTTCTGTTCACAAGAGCTCGTTGGAGTTTGAGAACCCAAAAATCGACCCAGTCTACAGCGCCAACATTGGGGAATGGACGATGTCTGCTGTAAGGACATCATACTAGATTTATACAGATGAGCGCTCAGTAGGAGTCATAATACCAAGAGCAGCTGATCCGACCGCGTAACAATCGAGCTTCGACTTCGAATCACCCATATCGACCGCAGGAGTCTACAACCTAGAAGTGCCAGAGTCCTAAATGGATGTTTATATCCAGCGAGTTAACAGTCTTGGAATATGACGCACCGCGGAGCGCGCGCCGCGTCCCGACCGCCAAGGTCAACGATGTTGAAGTGGACGTAGATGTTCTGTAGTGCTGAGGAGCACATCAATTCACATGGCTTCCATGTATCTAGTCGTGTTACACCTATCAACTGCGAAGACTACACGTCATATTCCGCCGCTGTGTGAAACTTCAGACGATGCATAATTGCCTATAATAAACACGAACTGGGAGCGCGGTAACGTGTAGCATCCCACACGTTGGAAATTGGCTGCAAGGGGTGCGTCCACACAGCGCTATCTATCACAATGTATGTTGTTGGCACTGCTACAGCTGAACAGCGCTAAACGAGTCAGCGGATTAAGCGACAGGTTTCCACATACCGGTAGAGCAGAATGTACGCGACCGAATCTTCACCACCACCATCCATCGCCTGAATCTTGTCGGCCGTCACAACCGATACCTTGTCATCTGCACGGCGGTCAGCAGCAGTCAAGGTCTTGGCTCACCGTCAAACTTGTACCACTCTTCTTCGCCTGAGGGAACGAAGCCGTCATCCTTGCGCACCCATCCAATGTAGTGTCCAGCTTCGGCACTGGGTCCCTTGTGGGTGACCATTGCTGGCGCGGTTAGAGTTGAGCAGTTACGAATGGAACTCACCGCAGAGTTCGTACATGCCAGACGGGTTCGAGCCCGCCTCCTGCGATCCAGCAGCCGACACCAGAGCGTCGACCTCCTTGCGCTCTTCCTCGCGAAGTGCGTCCTCCGACTTCTCATCGGTGTCCGCACTCTTTCCCCGCGAGCGCTTGGCAATCTTGGCTCGATCATCACGGGTCTTGAGGATCTGCTTCACAGCAGAATTCACAGGCTGAAGCTTTTCGCGAAGCTCATCTGTTGTGATATCAAGGACGTCCAGCTGGAGTGGAAATTTGACCTTGCGCATGATCTTGGCCTTCTTCTGGATATCACGACGCCAGTAAAAGCGAACCTGGAGTGAGAACTGACAGAGGCAGTATTACTTACCATGTGAACGGTAAGATAGGCGGGAAGGCGAGAAAGACGAGATTTGACATCGTACAGCGCGGAGCGGCCGAGGGAGGGGCTGTTCTTCTCGATCTGCTGATCAAGGCTCTGACAGTCAGTACAGTCAAAAGGCTGCACAAAGTGCTCACGTCCATGATGCCCGACATCAGGAAGTTGGTTTGGATAGAGATATTGCACTCGAGCTTGAGAGCTGTTTCCTTCGAGACCGACGGTTGCTCATCCGGTGCATCGGGGCACGACAGCCTTCATATGTTAGCAGATGCTAGCGTTACAACTCACGTCTTCGTTAACTCAAGGGACATCCAGTCGTCGACGAAGGAACCTTGGCCCGCCTGGCCAGGCAGACTGGCACGAAGAGAGGACACGAGTTGTGTCCACGCCTCGTCGGCATCTGGGTGTTGTTAATATAACGGCCTCACAAGTCGAACAACGTGCCTTGTTGAGCGAAATGACCATGTTGATCCTGCTCCGCAAACTGGGGCGCGACGGTGCGAAGGTTTTGAATAAGCGCAAAGGGTTGAACAGCCTCAGTAGTTTGGTTCATCCCAGAGAACAGATTCTTGACCGCAGTGGTCAGCCTCCCCTCTGGACCACCTCCCGATGCGTGACTGCGTGTCAGCGACTGAACAGCACATTTCACTTACTTGCCCAAGGCGGTTTGAAGTTCGGGTACCTTGCGTAGAGCCTGCAGCGTCGAATTGAGATAGCAAGTGTTTCCAAGGTTAACAAGACCTGGAGGAATGCGGGTCTGTTTCGTCAGAGTTGCTATCACAGAACACGAACCGTTTGAGCAAGTTCCGATTCGTTGAGATCATCGACTGGGCCTGTTAATATCCATGTCCGCCTCACGTGTAACGTACGGAAGATCACAGGCTTGGGTGGAGCCTGTGGAAGAGGGTCCGCTGTTCCAATCACTGTAATTGTTTGGTTCTATTCGATCAGCTTTAGTGCATCGAGTGACTGCCTCACAGGCTTGAGGCCCAGCTTGGTCATGTCCGCGTCATCTTTTAAAATGCCTTTGATCATAACCTTCATGCGGTCTGCTAGTGTGAGCAAGCATTCATGGGCTCGTACACACCGACTGGTATCCCAGTGACCTGAGAAATGGTGCTCTTGAACGTGACCGGCGTGGCTGATATGTCTACAACAACGGGGTACATCTTGGACCCATGCTTGATTGTGACTGTAGTTGTCAGCGCACTATATACAGAATGCGACCAGCTTACCGTTCATTGTTGACGAGTGCTTCTCGTTCGTCAAGAAGAAGCAATGTGAAGTTGGACGATGATGGTGCGGTTCCGAAGTCGCGAAGACGGATCGCTGACGACACCTGGGTGGCTAGGGGTGTATGGAGAACGGCTTCAAATGTGGACGGAAACAGACGGAAACAAAATATTAGCGGTGATGCATGATGCAATGGCTCGTTCTTGAAACCCAGAGCGCCAGAATGAGGCCAGAGGCCAAAGGACTTTCAATAGTGACTTTGTATTTCACAGCTACATGCTTGCTGAATTATAATAAATGGACAGTGGAGAAGTGTATTGTCTTGAGTCAGACGACTGTCCTCTCAATAACGACAGAAATGTGGCCTGGAGGACAATGCTCAGTGTCAATGTCGCTGCCGCGTTCCTCTCCCTTGCCCTCCGTTGTGGGCCCATCGAAGGCGCCATCCCATGCCTTGCCATCCAGTGCAGTAACCCGAGAGCCGAGGGACGGATTGAATGAATCTTCCACGTTTCTACTCATCAGGCTCATTCGTCGAGTTATCACTTACCGTGAGGCGCTCCAAAGGCTGGATACCTTCCTCCACATCGCCACGTACTCTGCCACAGTTTCTTCACCAAATCCGAAGAAAATAAAGAAGACGATCGAGTACAGAGGTCCAATATAGAATGGAACTGCGATGACGGTGATGGAGAAAAAGCCGTCTTGACTCTCCTCGGGCAACTGAGAGATAAGGCTGAAGTTGTGGTGAACGGACTCCCAGCTCCTAACGGGCTTGATCGAAGCGCTGTAGTGGATGAGTCGAGCGAGAAGGCTGAAGTGAGTGATAAAGATGCACAGGAAGCTGTCCCCGACCGCGAGTCCCAGAAGTCGGAGGTAGCGGCCGGTAGTCAGTCCCGATCCCGACAGCACAAGGCGGAATTGCCTGCGTCGAACAAAAAACCATTTCGTGGCAATGGCTGCGTCGTGTCAGCGGTTTACACAGGGGACTTGACCTACAAGCGTAAATAAGGGATATGACTGCCAGAAGAACAGGTATCCCATAACGAAGGACGATAGCCAGCCAGGAGAATACGTCAGGAACAACGGGTCCAAGTGACTCCAGGAGATCGTAGCGGTGGCCTTGAACGGTATAGAGAAGAGGGATTGACAGGATGGGACAGACGACACAGAGGAGAAATTCTTGCTGCGAACGACGGCGTCGAGCTTGAGCAGTCACAAGGGGACTGTTAGGGGAAGCGACCGAAGCGAGGCGGCGCATCTGCGACAGAGAACACAGAGGCATAGCGAAGGGCATGACAGCGGTAATTCGAGACGCTAGATTGTCAGTGGTTTTGTCTACCGTTTACTTACAAATGTCACACCAGACGGGAACAACATTCGCGTAGTTGTCGGCCCAGACCAACGTATTAATGAACACAATGATATTGTAGGTAGTCAACCACGCAATGAGACAGATAGTGGACACATTGCGAGAGCGCCAATGCCAAGGGGCTGGAAGGATACCAGCGAGGAGACCGATAGCACTCCAAAGGGGATAGTCTGGATGACGCATGGTGTGGTGGAAAAAATATATGAGGAAGTGGGGAATGCAAACGTCTCTGGTTCAGAATATATAATGAGGCCATACAGCCATGCATCCAAGGTCACGCTACTGTCATCACTGGTATTGGGCGAACAAAGGACTTTACAAGGCGGCGAGAAGTGTTTACCCCCCCTTTTGTTCGCGAAATGTACACGGCTGGTGGCGGCGAGGCGCACGGCACCAAAATGGCTTATCGTTACTGCACTGACATGGTTAGCACACCACAAACGATCCGAGACTCCAACTTACACAGGGGGTCGCGGAAGTCTGCAACGGTCAGCATTCGGGATCCATTGGACAATTAGATTACACTCACGCTTCTGGTTGTTGTTACGGAAGCCGACCTTGGTCTTGAAAGCTTCACGATTGCGCTGGTCCTTGAACGCCCGCCCTTGCTTCTTTGCCCAACTTGCCTCTCCAGCGTTGCGCGCTTTGACCACCTCCAAGCCACGCCCAAAGGCACCGTGACCACCAGAAACGGGAACAAGTGCCGAGGATGGGTCTGCGAGGCGTTCCCGCACGAGTGCAACCTTGGACTTGACAGGATCATCCCCGTTCGGATCCGAGGAGCGAAGCCGCTGAGAGTAGTAGACCTTTAGAGACCTATGGCCAAGAACGCGGCCCGAGGGCAGGACGAGAGAGAGGCCGTCAGATGCAAGCGACGGCACAGTCGACTGTGTACGGTAAGCAAAGGATGAATGACGATAACGACAACATACCTCCATACCGATTCCGTCCATATCTGTGTCCTCATCGTCCAAGTCCTCCCATTCGGAACCGCCCTCGAAGTCGTAAAACTCAGCCAGCTCGGCCCTGTCTTCGTCGTTCTCATAGGCAATCTTGCAGTGGCACTTGTCAATCATGTGCTTGCGAACCGCCTCAAGGCTGCCAAACTCCTTGCCACCGTTGGGGCAGAACAGGCAGAGGTTTCCGACGGCGACCTTCTCACCCAGGTAGGCAAGGAGACCGGGGAGGTCCACGAGAATGTCTTGGTCAGGGATGAAGAAGCTGTGTACGCTAGACATGTGGGCCACGTTAGCCGTAACGTCGGAAGCGCGATGGTTGCAGAATAGGCAGTCTCCAGAACCCATACGACGCCTTGATGCGGCGATGGCCTCCTCAATGTCATAACCTTCATCATCATCGTCATCGTCGTTGTCGTTGTCGTCGTCCTCGTCCTCGTCCTCGTCCTCGTCCTCGTCCTCGTCCTCGTCCTCGTCCATGACCTCGTCGACTACCGTAGCACGACCGTCGACATTGGGGTCGGATTCGGTGTTGCTGCTAACGTGTACGGGCGTACTCGACGACGAAGCAGAACCATCGACCTCGTCGGGGACAGCAGGACGCTCAGCTGCGGACCGCGCAAGGAAAGCTTCGCGTTCACGGTGCTTCTTGGACTGGATATGGGACCGGAAGGAGTTCTCGGAGGAGAAAGACTTGCTGAGCATCTGATTAGTATGGCATGGTGGCACAAATACACTGCAACGTACTTGCACGCCGAGCAGGCCATTCCCTTCGGGTCAGGACGAACAGCATTCTGTTCACGACGTTCGATGACCTTTTCGTTGAAAGCAGAGGCAGAGACTGGGGGGAGGTTTGCCACTCGACGTTTCATGTTGTATCGATGCCAGTCGGTGCCGAAGTGAGAGCGCTGCTCTTCGGCAGTCTCAAAGGCGATTCTACACGATATACAGGTGAACATGGTGTGAAGCTTGAGTGTGTCTTGTGAGGGCCGCGTTTGAGGTGGACGATAGGGATGAAGGAGGTGGGAATGAGGTGATGAGAAATGATGAAGTGTTGCGTGTTGAGGACGAGAACAAGAGTGGTGATGTGATGTGATGGATGTTGCTCGAGTCTGAAAATCTCCAGCAACCAGGGATTGCTATAGTTAGCTTTCAGTTTTTGTACAGTCAGCACAGTCGCGTGCTCACTCACACTGTAAGATCTGTCGCTTCAGTAGATACACTGTATTTGTTATTGAACTGTGCACTGTTACCGCTGCTGGTAAATATCCTTGCATCGCTCAGACAGTCTGCATCTGCCCTTGCTGGCCTCGTCTGCCCAAAGACGGACGCGCACGGCGCACGGAACGGCGCACGGCACGACAACACGGCTCCCAAAAAATGCCAAAACTTTTTCCTCCCTCCAAAAAAGTAGTCCCGCCAGGCAGCCTCGCCACCTCCCTCTTCCTGATCATGGTGATCATGTCCTTGGCAGGATTTCCACGTGTACAACATGAATTAGTCCACCTGTCTGTGGGCTGATCGGGCTGACTTGTATATCACGTGATTTCTGGGACCACTACAGGTTGTATTTTTATTTTTGGTTTGTGAGGGTGAGTGTGAGTGTTTGCTGCTACTTGCTGGCCGCTGGGGTGCGAGTGCTCGCTCCGATCATTCGATGTCCATTCTTGTTTCTCATTCTTTCAGTATCTATCCCTCCAAACACATTCTCGCACTACTTCTTTAATCGCTTCTTTTCTATTCGCCAACATGCCCTCCCACGACTTCAAGGTCGATTGGCTGGGGAACGACGAGTCGGCTAAGCCATCGTCCAACTCCGCTAAGGCCAACTCGGCGTCGGGATCATGGCAAGCTCTTGGTACGTGTCTCTGTCTATGGCTCATGAATTCAGACTCAAATGCGATGAGCGCTGATCGTTGACAGGTGTCTCTCCTAAGCTTGTACGCGCCCTCAATCTTCGAGGATTCAAGACCCCCACCCCTATTCAGAGAGCTGCTATTCCTACCGCCCTATCCGTTCCTCCGCGTGACGTCTTGGGAATGGCCCGAACGGGATCCGGTAAAACTCTTGGATATCTCGTGCCCCTCCTTCAGCGCTTGGGCGGGGTGCGGAAGGAAGGCTCGGGTATGAGGGCACTCATTCTATGCCCAGGACGTGAGCTTGCTCTTCAGGTTCTCAAGGTTGGCAAGGATCTTGCACGTAGCCTCGCTACTGGTGCTCAAGCTCTTCGATGGTCGCTGGTCATGGGCGGTGAATCGCTGGAGGCTCAGTTTGAGGCCATGTCTAGCAATCCCGACATGTATGTGTCCGCACCGCAATCTTGCTGACTTTAGCGTCATTGCCACCCCTGGACGTCTTCTTCACTTGGCCGTTGAGATGGAGCTGGACTTGCGATCGATTGAGATGATTGTGTACGATGAAGCGGACCGGTACGTGGAAACACACTGACCGAAGGAAACAGTGGCTAATGGTGCATAGGCTCTTCGAAATGGGTTTCGAACAACAGTTGCGAGAAATCTTGCACAGGTTGCCGGCAAATCGCCACAGTTTGCTCTTTTCAGCTACACTCCCGTCCTCCCTCGCTGAGTTTGCAAAGGCTGGTCTGCACAATCCTCAGTTTATCCGTCTCGATACCGAACATCGTATCAGCCCCGACCTGAACGTAGCCTTCTTCGCTGTCAAGCCCGATGAGAAGGATGCGGCTCTTTTGGTGCTTCTCCGCGAAGTTATCAACATTCCAGTTGCCACGGAGGCAACGGATGGTAGCCCCAAAGCTATTGTGTTTGCCTCGACCAAACACCATGTTGAGTACCTTTCAGTACTCCTCCGTGCCGCAGGTTTCCGGGCTTCTTACATCTACGGCTCCCTGGATCAAATCGCTCGTCAACAGCAACTCCGTCGCTTCCGAGAAAGCCAGACTGATCTTCTCATCGTTACCGACGTTGCTGCGCGAGGACTGGACATTCCGGCCATGGGTCACGTTGTCAATTTTGACTTCCCCTCGGGTGTGCGCGTTTTCGTCCACCGTGTGGGTCGCACTGCCCGTGCGGGGCAGCAGGGAAACGCCTGGACTCTGGTAACAAGGGACGACATTCCATACCTCCGGGATCTAGAAACATTCCTTGAACGACCTCTGATCACCAACACCGATGTGTTTGGCGCGCCTCCGAGGGACAGCTTGGAATCGACGGTTGAATACATTCATCAAAGTCTTGACATCTCCGAGCCCCAGCTCCCATCCCTTCGAGAGGTGATGGCCAGGGGCCAGTCGATGTTCGAACGTTCACGCTCGAAAGCCAGCCGCGAAGCATACAAGACGGCGAAGCAGGTTCAGGCACAGGCTTTCGGCAGCCAGGCCCCCGTTCATCCTGCTTTTGGCCGCCAAGAGGACAGCAACACCGCCACAGACGTCCGTCGGCAAGAACTGCTGGCTTCTCTACACACATACAACCCGACCGAGACCATCTTCGAGATTGGATCCCGAGGACAACAGGCCGGCAACGTCCTCATGAAGCAACGCCGCCAGACGATTGCTCAACACCGAGCACGTGCGGATTCTAAAGACAAGGTAGACAACGAATCGGAAAAGGAGGACGAAGAAGCTCCTATCGGGGTAAGTGTGTCTGACTATAGGGACGGAATCCCAACTCACACCCCCAGGCCTCCCGCCCAACCTCTGCGAAACGCTCTTATCGTGATCCCAATTTCTTCCTTCCTCACGAGAACGTGGAAACGAACAGAGACAAGGGGTAAGAGGCTGTCCTGTCAGCCAAAGTTTGACTACTAACTATCAACAGCTATTCCCTCAGCGACGGTACTTCATTTGCTGAGCAGGCGCGTTCCGCAACGCTTGACTTGAATGGCGACGAGGGCGAGGCCCAACGCGCACAGAAGGCCAGTCAACTCAAGTGGGATCGCAAGAAGAAACGCTTCGTCAAGGGCGATGGAGTTGGCAGCAACAACGAGAAGATGATCCGCAGTGAAAGTGGAGCTCTCTTACCCGCCTCCTTCAAGAGCGGAAGGTTCGATGCGTGGAAGCAACGTAACCGGAACGCGCCACGCTCGGGTCACCCTAGTGCGCCTAATCATCCAAGTGCCCGTGGAGCTGGTCGTCACTCGGCCAAGGAACTGGCCACCGCGGAGACGATTTTGAAGGACCGCCGCGAGAAGTTCAAAGTACGTAATGATGTCCTGGGATCATGAACTAACATTTCAGCGCAAACAAAAAAATGGTCGAGCTCCTCGGAAGAGGGCATAGGCCATCGAAGGGTCATTCATTGCCGTGTCATTACACTGCCACGCGTCTGGTAGTATGTGTTTATTCCCACTATGTCATCTCTCCATACATTTGCTGTCTCACATAAGGGTAACTCTTCTGGTGCTTTCCTGTTACTATACAATCAGGACTGATCCCGACGATTTTGTTTTCCTACTACCGTTCCTCACAGCTCAATAGTGGTTGAAAGTGGAGTGGAACAGACCGCAGTACTGACTGTGACGCTCGACCGTCCAACCAACGTGCCCCTGTGCATCGCTGCATCAGTGTTCCCGCCTGGACTGTCTTTCACTTTCAAGCCTTTCAGAGACTCGATGAAGACACCTAGTGCTGTAAGGGACTGTGCTAGGCGTGCGTGAATGTCGTTCCTTGGCTCTGCGCATCTACCATCTCATATGTACGTGACCAGCAATGTTGATGCTTGATTATCAGCACGAGATATATATAGGTGTTGAGATGGCGAAGCGATTTCACCAGTTGCCCTTCCTTCCCTCCACCTGTCTGTCCTACAGCGACAAGTCCGGATTTCACCATATGAGCCTGAATTCCTCATCTGGCAGCGCCTGTCCTCTATACTATGTATTCATGCACCGTGTCGTGTTTTGTCAGCGATACTGCCAATTATGCAAATGTCACGCATAATGGTGCAGGGACTTCCAGGTTATCAGATAACCAAACGGTAGCTGGGAGGTTGCAGCCACTCCAACTGTCGTCGCCCTCGGGCCGGAGAAATGCGTAGACGCTCGAGTTTGTGGCACTTACAAATCTGCCGTGCCTCGATCCCTTTGTCCTGGGGGTCTCGAGTAGCCTTAAGCCACTCGTAAGAGTATGCATTGCTTGCTCGTGATACATGAGTCTGTTCAACAAGAAAAACCAGTCAACTCGTGAGTAGCGTCCACTCTTCCATTATCATAACTATCGATTCTGTCACTTCACAGTCCGTTTTCAGGCTGCATTACTCACCGTGTGACACTCTCACAGGTATTCATCAATGTCCATCGACTACTCTTCGCAGTCGTACTGGGAATCACGGCTTGCCAAGGAGCGAGATAGCGGATACGAGTGGTTAGTCTCTACTTCTGCCATTCTTCCGATTGTTTCGACCCACGGCATCACCGATAAGGACTGTACCCGAATCCTCCACTTTGGTTGCGGATCGTCTTTCCTTGGTCGAGAACTTCAACGAGCGTTTGGATCCAAAGTGGCTGTCACAGACGCCGATTACGCAGCAGCGGGCCTGCAGTTGCAGGACGGTGACGCGTGTACTACGAACCATCGAGAACGCGAAGTACCTCTGCTCGATCTCGATGTCCTGTCCCTTGCACATCTGACAGCGAGCTCACCTACTGGTGGCTGGGATCTGCTTATTGACAAATCAACGGCAGACGCCATCTCTTGCGGACCACCTCTTCCATCGCCCTCCGCACCCTCACTTGGAATCAAACGGGAGCCCATTGAAGTCCTGTGCGAGAATCTTGCGCAAGTCACTCGACCTTATGGCCGCTGGGTGAGCATTTCATATTCATCGGAACGATTCGACTTCTTGGCAAAGGGCCAGGACTCCAAGTGGCGCGTCGTACACAAACTTCCGGTCCAGCTCATCCCTCCAACTACAGTGGGATCAATGGGCATCGTGTATCAGCCTGAAACCGGCGTCTGGGTATGGGTTTTAGAGAGAGTACACCTGTAGATTCTTGCCGGGTTCTGCGCAGTCGACTGGGGCACGTTATCATGGTTCTGATGTAGACTATCATGACATTATGTCAGACTACATGTGTGTACTACAGAAGGCCGCCGACATACAGCGTCAGAAGGGACTTGTTGTGAAGGCCCAAAGCCAATTGTTGTCCGTCATTTCGCCATGCCATGGAAAGCTGCTCAGGTCAGGATGTAAATAAGGACCGAGTACATACCATCATGGGCTTATCGCGTGTGCTTTGTCGTTCGATCTCCTCGGCGATTTCTGATTCATGGACAGTATGTCCCGTCTGCCCCAACGTCAGCCGTCGCTCTTGCCAATGAGTTGCGCCACTTACAGCAACGTCCCAGATGATCAGTTTGCCATTCCAGCCACCCCCAGCAACCAGGCCCGCAGGTCGTGATCCCAACCCGATAGGTGAGAACGTAATAGACCCCGTTCCGGACTCAAGGCCAGACAACACGTGTAGACACTCTCCGGAGAGTGCGTCGAAAAGCTTGACTGTTGAGTCTTGCCCTCCCCTGGCTGGGTTAGACTTTCTCGCTATTGGAGGAACTCACGCTGCAACGATCATCCTTCCGCCGTCATGGCATGACGGGCTCCATTCCAACGTATTCATTCGCTTGTTTTCCGTCCCGCCGTTAACCACAATTAGCCGGTTGACGCAACATTCCGAACCTGGGGAGACGACGACTTGAGGGAGATCTTCAGATGCTTGCTCCTTATCGCGTGGCTGCTTGCTGGGAGACATTGACCTGCTAACCGTTCCCCGATCGGCTGGGTATTGCGGGAGCCGCCAAATGAAGACAGTACCATCGTCAGACGCAGAGGCAAGAAGGCGGTCTTGGGGACTGCGCCCAGATTGCGAGGGCGACCACTGCACGCGTGTGACGTCGTCTGTGTGGCCTTTGAAGGTGAAACGAGGGCGGCGGTCGTTGGCGCGGTAGACAAAGATCATATGATCGTTGCCACCCGAAGCGAATACGTCATCATCGAGCCAATCCACGTCGTTAACTTCATTTGAATGAGCTTCGAATGATATGGTTTTTGGTTGCTGAAGGTCGAAGTTGATCACGTAAAGACAGACTGTAAAGTCATCTTTCGCCGCCAACAGCGAAGTTCCCGAAGGGTTAAACTTGAGCGAATTAATACCTCCTCGCCCGGAGGTTAAGATGCCTTGCAGCTGTCCAGATGGCGTGAAGACGCGGCCGACTCCATCGGAAGCTATGCGTCAGTGTCAAGTCCGTAGGAGGAACCAACCTGTTGCGAAGACCGTTCCATCAGGATGCCAGACCAGTGCCGTAACCGCTTTCTTTCCAGTGTCGATCGACTTGTGGCTGATGGAGGACGGTTTCTTGACCAGCTGCAAGGCATGATACTTGGCGTCCGATTCCATGAAGTTCCAGAGCTTGGCGGTTCCGTCGCTACTCCCGGTTACCAAGACCTCCTTGTCCTTGGGATTCCAGGCAACACAGTTTACCTTTGCGTTAGCTTTACACAGAGTGCAGTAACGAGACACATACCGCGTCACGGTGCTCACTCCACGTGCCACCTCCACGTTCGGGTTGCGGAAAGCTCTTGCCTCCACTTTTTGACTTGAGTGGTTCGCCTGCAGATTGCAGGCGAGTTCCGGCTGGCTTTACTTTGATGTGATCATAGGCAGATGATCGGTCATCTCGAACGCGTTTAGAAACAGGTCCACGGTCAGTCGATGATGGCTCACCATGGCCAATCGAAGACAAACCTGGAGTCGGAGTTGAAGGCTCAGGCGTGCGGGCCACGGCTGCGCTTCGAGTTTCCCGTGACGACGGCGCTTTGGAGGGAGGAGAGGACTCAGAATAGCCCTTGCGCTTTCCTTTACCAATCGCCAATGGAGGGGTGTCACGGTCGCGAGAGGTCGATTGACGTTCGGAAACCGAAGCTTCAGAGCCCTTGGATGGGTGCGGTGTTCGAGGAGGAAAAGCCTCTGGACGTTTCGGTGGAGGAGACGCTGCTGGTTCATCGGTCGCGGAATCCTCCTTTGAGCAGACGTGAGGGACCAGCAGATGGAACGGTGACCGACATACAGCAGCGACGTTATCCTGTGTGGGTGTCAACCAGGCAGCATCAGAGTTTGACATACGCCTTGCCTGCTGTGGTGCTCAATCTCTTCCCAGCGAAGCGCTTTCCATAGCTTGCGAATCAGTTCCCCTCTCGCAATCCTGCCATTGGAGGTCCCAAATCCATCGAGGTGGGGAACCGGGATCTTGGATGCGCCGTTGGATCGATTCGAGGTTGGTTGGCCGCGAATTCCTGAGGAAGGCGTTGGATATGCCTGATTGAAGTGCTGGAACAGCGAGGAGGACGGGAGGTCGGACTCTGATAGCAAAGAGAACGCGGTGTGAGAAAAGTTGGACTCGAGGAGATACTGATAGAGGGAGAAACGGTCAGCAGCTGGAAAAAAGGTGAAAGGTGAGCGTGCTGCTCACCAGATAAATGAGAATATTGATCTCATCGCTGCTGATTGTAAGGGCGCCTGAACCCACAGTAGCGGGTTCGGCCTGTTCGTCGGGATGCATCCCGGGAGATGGGATAATGTTCAGGCGGAGGAGGTATGATGAGGCTGGATGGGGTTCGTATAGGTGAGGAGATGGATTAACGGGAAGGCCGGGAAGAGATGTTGTTTGGTTGTTTATTGTTGTTGTTGTTGTTGTTGTTGATGACTGAATGGAATTGGTGGAGAGTCAAAGTGGACGAGTGAAGTGACGGATGAATGTGGACAGACTGGATCTTGCTTGATCCTTGTGCTCTCACTGATCACTCGAGTCCTGTGGCAGTTCTCCCCGCACGCGCGCCTTTTGTCGGTTTGTTGTGTTTTGAGTGGCGAAACAACCCAGCCAGGCAGCCAGGTACGGTACGTACAAGTCACAGCCCAGGGCCAGACAGATCACTCAGAGATCAACTGACAAAGTGCCACATGACGAAATGCCGGAGAAACCCAGGCGGGCATCCTTTCCGAGCTCAAGATAACTCCTGGGGGGGTTTTATGCTCTAGGACACAAACAGTTGGGCTAGCGCAGGGGAGGCTGACTGCAGTGGAGCACAAGTCGCGCTATCCAGCCAACAGCAAACTGCAAACAGCGCCCAAGAGCGCGAGCTTTGTGCCTTGTCCTGCAGGCAGCGATGCCACCCTGGGCCCCATGCATTGATTGATTGATTATAGCTGGTTACGTATTTAGCGCGAGACGTGCTTCAAGACAAGCCACGCCCTGCACGCCCAAAACTCGCCACAGTGTTGACCTCGGTGCCCAGACACATACACGTACAGGGCACACTCGGTGCACTCGCTAGTCGACGTTTAAAACCATCGACAACACCAACGCCAGCGACTCGCGACACACTTCGTCAACTACAACTTCATCGCTCACCTTGTCATCCACCTGCAGAGCATTCCATCCCGGTATGCCTGCGATATCTTTCCTGCCCTTCCTGCACACAGTGCCATGGGGCACTCGCGCTCTCACCCTCCTCATCGTCGCTGCCTCTCTCCTCCAGTTCGGCCTTGCGTCCTTTGTTCGTAACCATGAGTCTGGTTCGCCTCCACAGTATGGCCACGAGCTTCCGTGGCTCGTTTTTCTCCCCGGTATAAGCTGGAAGTATCCGTGGACTCTCCTCACAGCTGGCTTCGTGGAACTGCACATCCTTGAGGTGAGACCATTCATTCATCCGCTCCCAGCCGCGACGCTAACTTTCTCTCTCAAGGTATTGGTGACTCTGTCCACAGTTCCTCTGGCCTGCCGCTATCTCGAGCGCCTCTGGGGCGCCCAAGAGCTACTTAAATTCTCTGCCGTCGTCATTGTAGGCTCCAACATCATCGCGTTTGGATTCGCATGGCTCGTCTACCTCGTGACCGGTTCTGAAGCGGCAATGTGAGTCGACAGTGCAGCCCAAAGACAGGCTGACTCGTCCTAGGTCTGGCTTGCCATACCATGGCATGTCGGGTTTGCAGTCGGGCATTTTGGTGGCTTTTACTCAGATCATTCCCGAGCACCAGCTTCAGTTTGGTGTCTTGAAGATGAAAGTCAAGGTATGGACCCACTTCCACGAACCACTGGCTGACCTTGACAGACAATCCCAGGCCTGTATCTTCTCGTATCAAACGTCCTCGTCATCGTCCTCGGGCCATCTCCCTTCATTCT
>Ga0160505_100645_pt1 | contig 18756 bp, 12 predicted proteins | sample DIDeMG_FD_108225 | JGI IMG/M metagenome (GOLD analysis project Ga0160505, IMG submission 108225) | Enriched chicken feces microbial communities from UW Madison campus, WI, USA - DID2874_E49_Stillage MG | ecosystem: Host-associated > Birds > Digestive system > Large intestine > Fecal ... | reverse complement strand
TTTGTTGTTTTTTTTTCTATGTTTTTTTTTTTTTTTTTTTTTTTTTTTAAACCTTTTTATTTTTTCCACGGTTTTTTTCTAAATTTTAATTCCCCCCAGCTTCTAGCAAATTTCCTTTTTTTTTTTTTTTCTTTTTTTTTTTTTTTTTGCATTGTTACTAAAGTTAAACATCGTCGAGTAGCTTCAAGATCAAAATTAATTTCAGACATTTCATCACCCAGCATTATACGAATATGTCTCCCCAGGAGCTTCTACCTTTTCAGGGGCCCTCTTTATCTTTTGCAGCACATGCCATTACACTAACATCTGTTTTTATTGTACTTCTTGTACTTCGACAATCAGAGGAATCTCGAAAACGTCGGAGAGTCGCAGTATGGGTATTCGACATCGGGCGCGTTCTAATCAGCTACGCTATAGCGCATGTTCTCCTCTATATTTTCATTCCATTTATGAGTAACACTAGTATCAGCAATAATGCTGGCAGTAATGCTGTTTCATCAGATGCTTCAAGAGCCACTATACTCGAGAAACGCGATCACCAGGGGGCGGCCATTGCGTCCCAGCAACTCGACTTGCTTACCTTCACTGCCCTGGACATCTTTCCAGGTCTCCCTCTGCTGTATGTGCTCTATACAAGTGTACTACAGGCTGCTTATCATGCTCAGTTATTTTGGTTTACGACCCTCGCACGTCTTCGCCTTCGTCGTGATGTTTCTTCCAGCTGCCTCTATTCAATCTACACAATACCACCTCCCGGCCGTGACCATGTAGATCCTGACCTTCCCAATGCTTCAGGCATAAAAACAGGATACGCTTCCCTTGTTGACGCCGGTTTTGTTAGTGGTAATTACGGGGCTCCTGTCCGCATTCAGTGGCTTGTCCAACAGACTGTGCTTCTCGCCCTCTCCATATTTGCTCTCCGCGCATCCCTCTTCTACATTGTAACTGGCAGTGCCAATGTGAGCGGAAGTGCGTTTGTGCAGGGTTTGAGATATGTCTTGTTTGAATGGCTCATTGACACAAAAAACCCTGGCCACGGCGACTATATTTTACACGCTATAGTACTCCCTTCCGTGCTTTACAGTGCGCGTTTTGTGTTTGCGGACTATCTGCTGCGTTACCGGTCGAGCATGGCTAATGGCAAAATTGATGCCGGCCTAGTGCTCCCGTTGTACAGCGACAGCGGCAGTACTGTTGAAGACACTCAATATAGAGATGCTCTGCCACAGAATCCCCTTCATATGAATCAGCAGCATGTAGACGTGGACAGTAGTCTCCAATTTACCCCAGCACTGTTGCCACAAGCAATGGCACTGAAGAATACAGGTGTTGTTCGGAGGACAGTCAGCCCGATCCACCTTCCGCAGCCAACCATTGACCTGATGTCTGAGCCTGGACCAGAGACTACACATATTTCTGAAACTGCATCTTCTGAGTTAACAATATCTGAAGCCAGCACTATTGTCGCACCGACTCCAGTGGAGAACAATATTGAAGAAAACATTGAGGCATTTGTCGGCGACATTTACGGACTGGGCCAGCAGGCGCTAACCACGGTGAAACAGTTCCCAGAGACTTCTGAGGAATTGAAACAGGCCATAAACACTGTTAAGAATACCGTCGAGAAAGCTGAACTTCAACAAAAGCTTGATGCTGTCATGAAAACTGTCGAAAATGCTGAGATCAAACAAAAGTTTGATGCCGTCAAGAAAACCGTGGTAGATAATGCAGAGATTAAACAAGCTCTTGATAGTGTCAAGAAAACCGTTGAATCCGCAGATTTCTCACAGGTCCGCGACAATTTGTCTCTAGCAGGTAGTCGTATCAAGCCGCTATTGTTCTCGAGCGCTACAAGCGTCGGTTTAGGTCTTGGTCTTGGGGGCGTTGGTGCTCCCGTGACTCATGCTGGTGGAAGTCCGCTGCTAGATAGCGGTAGCTTCCAAATGCCCGGTCTTTATAACGTCGGCAGCCGCCTTGGAGGACTTTCGTCTCGTCCACAGACCCCAACAACTCCTACCGCGTCCTTTACGCCTGCCTCTACTTCACACGATGTAATGAGTGAAACTGCGGACACTTTGGACCTTGGAATTGATGGAGTTGATACTGAAGAAGAGGTTTCCTCAGAAGATGAGGATGATGACGAGGAGGACGAATCGTCGGATGAGGACATAGATTAGATGTCTTTGCATTGCTATTAACACAAATACATTTCCAATACTGTGGTTAGCACCATTGCTATTATAGCCAACTTTTCGACAACTCACAACACTAATAATTAATTTAATATATAAACACCTACTTGTGTATTTACACAACAACTAGTAATTAATTCAATACACTCACTTAGGTACCAGAAGTATTTTTTTTTTTTCATTAGATCTGACTTAGACAAAATCAAAATAGGGTGTGAATAAGTTTTAACTGACACTACCAAGATAGCAAGATAACTGCTTAAAACTTTTCTAACAAAAAACACTTGAAAAAAAAATTGTTTATATTACATACAAGTATTTATCAGAAATTTAGGCAGCACTGCAGGAAGCAACTGAAGGGTAGTTTTGACACTTGTAATCTCTAGCACCATGAATCTTGACATTTTTCCACGACCAGTTGTAACAACTACCATCGCCACAGTACAGGGCAATGTTGTAACCCTTCTGAAGAGCAGTACCATGAATATTATCAAAGGTGATATCGTGAATCTTAATACCGTTGGTAGCGTGACCAGGGTTGTTGTAATCCTGCTGGACAATGAGGCCATAGTCAGTGATATTAGTCAGAGAGATGTTGCGGAAGGTAATGTTGCGGACCTCACCGGTTTGGCCGGATTTAGTCTTGATACGGACACCGTTCTGGGAGTTGACGATCTGAGAATCAGTGATCTCAACGTTTGAAACGACATCACCATTGCCAACAGAGCCAATTGAGAGACCATGACTACCGTAGCAGTAACCATTGATGAAGCGAATGTTGTCACCTTGGTTGATGGCCAGACAATCATCCTGGTTATGGACCCAGGCGTTTTCAATAGTTAAGTTATAAGAGTGGGCGACATCAAAAGCATCGGTGTTGTAGGCACCCTTGTTGTCACCGTCAGAGTTGTCAATTGTCACGCCGCTAACAACAAGATTTTTCGAGTCCAAACTGAAACCATGGACGGGAGTGTTCTTGACTTTGAGGCCCTCAATGCGAGAGTCATCCAGGTTATGGGCCGAAAAAAAGTGAGGCTTGGTTTTACCGCCATTACCACCATGATAATCCCACCAGCGTTCACCCTCACCATCGAGAACGGAACCAGGTGATTGTCTGACCGTGATATGTTTACCACTAACCTTGATTAGGGGACCATTCCACTCGGCATAGCCAAAGGTGGTTCTACCCTCAAATATAATGTTGGCACCCTCTTTAAGGTTGGTCAAATCCAAGCTTTGGCCAGCTGGAACATGAATGTTACGGAGAGCGATAACATCACAGTACTTAGACAAACCAGCAATTTTGTTGAAATCGGTAATAACACAGTTTTGCTGGCGACGTTCAAGTTCAGAAGGTGCGGCAGCTGCCAGAGCTGCCAGAGAAGCCACAGAAAGAAGGTTAGAAATATGCATTGCGCAGGTTAATATGTAGATAGCGATAAATATAAGGGAATAAAAAATTAAAACAAACGGTGATTTCAAGATCCTTTTATATTGAAAGCTTTGTGTAATTTTCTATTATGTATTTTTTAAAAATAAAACCAGTATATAGTCCTTTGATGTTGTGGAAGACCCCAGGAGAAAGATTCATACATTCCTACAGCAAGGGGGCAAACTCGCTTGATATTTACTATCCAGAAGGATTAATTTACCGAAGATATAATTATTTGACGCTCATCTGATGCTAGTGATTAAAGGACTCAAAAGCTCTATTAGAAAACCTGATGTTTGAGTTTGAAAATGAATACCAATCTCCATATATGTAGTACCTGAATCACTTGTACATGATGCATATACGCATAGGTTTTCCCCTGAAAAGCTTCACACGTCGCAATCCAAAAGCTTGTTTTCAGCTTAGCAGTACTTGACTTCAATAATGTGGGTTTCTATGCAGTCATACAGATTTTGGCTTTTAATAATTAAAAAATTGCCAAAAATCACCTCTTACATTTCCAATGAAACTATTAGTCCTTCTGAAAGCACATAGACAGTGGTGAGATTTGACTCACAAAACTTCAAGCTTGAAGCGTTGACAAAAAGATTCTCTTCAGTTTTTTTTCAACTTTGATTTATACCAGCACCACTCCGATTGGCATTTTCAAAAACTTAATCTTAACATACTACCCCTAATGCTTGTAACTAAGAATACATATACACTAGCGTTGTATTTCATTGAAACACAATCTATTCATTACTTCTCAGGTAGCCTGCAGTTGGAATTGAAAAAAAAACGCTTTGAAACGTAGCTTGGTTTCTTTTTCCAAGATATGGCACTTGAGCGCATGCATATAATAGATGAACGGATACCATAGTTCATAGCAACAATCTTTCACCAACTTGAATACGGGTCAATCGAAACATCATTTTGCATTTACAATCCTTAGAGAAACACTTATTTAAATTTTATTTTATAAGATAGTGGCTAAGCTACTAATGATCTTGATCTTAGTTCGGTGAATGGATTCGAAAAAATAACCAATTTCAACTCTAAAAAAAACAGTTACTTTTGAAGATAAATAGAAAAGTATCAATTAACACTACTTTCAAGCATTGTCGGTCCTCAGTTACTTGAATTTAATAAGAAATTTCAAAAAGAAAAAAAGAGTATTTAGAAGAGGCAATATAATTATGACGTTTGATAATTAGAAGGAATCACAAGGCCGGAATGTTAATAGGTCTAAAATGATTCTAATTAAATACTTGAATAGCACGGCTATATTATTTACCCGCTAAAAAAAAAAAGCAAATCAAATGCCGGTGATACTGCCATAATTTTTGGGTAATTTAGATAGGAAAACTTGCTTAAACAAAGTTGCATTGTGAATGAAAATGAGGTAGACGGCACAAAATTGTCTTCAGTTGTTAAAAGTGTAAATGACGTTCCCGCCCATTAATTTTAGTTGCAAAAAATCTTTTTCTTCAAATGTGAAACCAAAAGGATTATATTAGTGATCATCCCAGGCTTATTGGATTTTACCTTTAAACACGATGGTTTCGAAAAAAAAGTAAATAACAAGCTAAAAAAGCATTAAAAATAAGAAAAGTGACGCTGAAAGCATGAACGAAGATATACATGAAATATTATAATAACAATATATTTTTTTTCTAATCAGTTGGCTTACGGTAACAGCTATTTAATAAAATGGATCATAAACATGTATCTAGAATAGTAAACAATTTAAACCTCTATAAAGACTGATATTCTAGATAATTCCCGTTTCACAAGCTATAGATTTAACTGCTTATGCTACTTCACCATTTCCTGGGTTACTGGGAATTCTCTTGACCAATAAGAAACTTTTACTTCTGGGTGGTAGTGAATTGAGGTTTTGAAACGTTGTTTTTTACCACTTGATATTTCTTTTTTTTTTTACTTTTTTGACAAGAATTCACAAGCACTGGCCATGGAAGACTAATTTACTTGCTTTATTCAAATCAAACTAGAAACAGGGGAGACATTTAATTCTATTACTCCGTCTAGGGGAAAAGGAGAATATTGCTTCAAAATCTATACCAAGTTAAAAAGTTCAATACTGTACTGTTTTAAGCGAGAACAATATATATGTACTTTTGTCACTATTATTGTGAAAAATCAATGACCCGGTAAGTGCAAAAGCAATATACATATTCATCTAAAAATAGCCAGAAGCTCTAGTGTAAGCACAAAAGATTGAACTGATTATAATTTAAGTAGTAATTACCAAAGCTCTCTTCTATATGGGTAAGGCCAGTCATGTAGATCATTGTAAACACCATCGCTAGTACTACTCCAAGCAGAAAATAGTTTGAATTTGATAATATCAATATAGTTGAAGTATAATTGGCATTAACAGACACTGTTGATGGCGTCAAAACATACTCCCTTAGAAATATTCACAGTAAGAATGTAAAAGAGAAAAAATAGATAATAATATACCAACAATTCAACAGATAATTAAAGAATTCACAATGTTCAAATAGAAGTAGATATAATGATATTATGTTAATCATCACTTTCGATAGAGAAATGTCTCAGGGCAGCCCGGACCAAAATTTTGACTTGTTCGGGACCTGCAGAAACAGCAGATCGTATCAGATACGCCCCAGGGTTTTCTGAACTGCATGCTATAGACCTATCGGATTCTTTTAGTGGGGCGTTGCGACTCTTGAAAATATTCAGTCTTGCAAGATTTTTGTACCTACAAACGAGTACAGGCGCTGCAATCTTGTCAGATTTTGAAACAATAAAAAAGGCGGAGTTATTATATAATAGCTGTAGGAGGTGTATAATAAACTACTTATGGTTTACTAGGCTGTTTAACGCGTTGGTTAAGTTAATGCACCTGGTTGGTAAATACTACCATGACCGCTATGGTGAAACCAATAAAATAATAATAAAAAGATAATAAAAAAATAGTAAACAAGTGATAAAAAAGTGATAGAAAAATAACAAAAAATATTTAAAAAAGAGGTATCGCAAATAGATGTTTGAAGACAATTAGCTGATATAAAATGATAAATCATCACTTATCGAATAGAACGCTTATGAGTAGCGGATATTCCGTATAGTCCAAAGTGTGCAGGTGTGCAAAGAAACCTCTTTGGATAAGATGATGACTATTAAAGATTGTTGGAACATGGACACTAAAATAAGACATATTATATTTCGAATCTATTTATAGGTTGTGCTTATATGAGACAAGATGGGATTTCAAAAATCTTTTTAGGATAGATATTTAGAAGGCACATACTTAAATAAACTGAAAGATTAAACTACATTAGAGTTTATATACAATTGCAGAATACAGATTTATTTTCATATATATATTTTTTAAAAAAAACTATGACCTATCCTATTAGAAGATTAAAGATATGGGGATCGACGTAACGGAGATTGTTGACGACATCACAACTTACACCAGAAGTAGAGGCTCCTGTAATAACGCCATTAAATTCTTAGGAGTACTGTAGGTATACCACGAGTGGGCAAAATATTAAAACGCTGAATGCGATTACGTTGATAAGTTGGGTTTCTGGCATAGTAGTAGGAATATCTTGTTTATTCACGTATATATGTAATTATATGCTAAGAAGACACCAGGCTTAGCTGCGTTTGATAAAATTTGCAGCACGTTTGTACATGTAGGCGCGGAAATTCGGAAGACAGGAAAATTTCCATGTGCCGCAAGGCCTCCTCATTGATAAGACCCAGTAAACTGGCTTCAGTTTCTTGCATGTCAATCCGCATTTTACTGAAAAGGGAAAAGGGATAAGTAAGGGAAAAAAACTTGTAATTCTAGAGGAGGTGGTAGTCCCGAGAAAATTACCAAAAAAAGTCTACCACTGTTAGGTATCATTTTTAATAGCATGTTCTTGTTTGCGGAGCATGGTGAGAATGTGATATCAAAGGCGAATAATGCGATCAGTGGGATAGGTAGACTAGAAGATGTCTCTAGAGACATCACTGGCTAGACCTTGAAACTACTTATGTGATACCTGGGTCCGGTATGGCACCAGGGAATCTTGAAATTTCATAAGAACAAACTCGAAGTGATTGATAACCTGGTGTTGAGGAGAGTTTTAGGAGCTCCCATGTCAACTAAAAAATGCATATTACAGAGGGACACGGAAATCCAGTATTTTAGTAGAAGAGCAGAGACACCTGTCAAGTGCTTTGAAAATACTTATGAGTGCTGATCTAAGAAACCCAGATATGAGGCTAGTCAAAAGGCAGCAACTGACGATTGGGGTCGAGTAGGTAGAGCTAAGCTTCAATCAGATCTGTCAAATGGAGACAGATATTGAGAAGCTTTAGAGGAACAAAAGATTGCTCAGAAAGAACACCATGACCAAGAAAGCTCAGAAAGTAGTCGAGATATCTAATGGTTTTCAACTGTGCACTAAAACTGAGACAAGATCAGCCTCCATATCGTGCTACAACACAAAAGCCAACCGCAGCTTCTACAGAAAGTACATCATACCTAGAATATATGTGGACATTGGGAATTACAACCCTTTCAGGAAAGTTTTGACAAAGGCAACCTGTCGCCCGCTTAGTAAAGTGGTATAGCTGAGAACCGGTCACGGTGCCCTGGGATCAAACTCTAAGAGAGTTTAAGTCTGAGAAAGAAATAATAACTACGAATGCAGCCAACCTGAAACGACCGACCATATTCTGAAGGACTGTGCTCTCTGTCTGTCTGAATGTAGTTCGCTGAAAAAACCCTTCTTGAAACTTGATCTTAGTGCTTTTCTGAAAAGCAAAAAAAGCATCGAAGCAGTGGTCAAGTTTTTCAATTCACTTTTGCACCTACTCAACTGATGGTTACCTCAACAGCATAGCTTGTCGAGGTTTCAATTACTTGCCTTCCCACTGAGACATCAGAAGCAATTTCAAAGGATTTCTATTGACACAGAGGCTGAGTCCATGGAGAATTTGGTGTCATTGAATGTCAATCCCCCAAATACTGGTCGGAGCTACCACTTGATCAGCCTCGCGGAGAAAAGTGCTCTAGAATTGTATCTTTATTTTGGTATTTAATTTTTGTTTAGTTTGTAACTTTCAAATATTAGAACAATAAGCAGATTTATTATTATTATTATACTGAATTAGATAAAATAAGAGACATAAGGACAATAAGTTGATTATCTATCTATCTAGTTGAGTGACCGAATGGTCCCAAGGATTGACTCTATCAAAAAAGCAATAGCGGCATTGTAAAAGTGAGAAGAAAAAAACACATCAAATGGGATTTATGAAGGGTGAATTCCACCCATATCATAACCTGGGGTTCAATTCCCCAATCACCCAACAATGCATTTAAAGTTCCAAACAATATTTTGATTTAGTTCTGTTCGTCGATCAAACATACTAAATGCATTATCCAAAAGATTAGAATCCAAGATATATGCCGTCATTGAAATGTTTCACATCCTTTTATCATCCCTGAATTGTCAAAAAGTAGTAATCATGATCACTTGGCGTTCCGTTTCCTCTGTAGCCTGTACAGATAATCCGTATCAAGCTACAGATTTTCAGTTGGGTCTCACCCTTGCTCGCCTATTCGCCCAAAACTATGCAAACAAAAGCTTCCGAAACAGATCCAATTTTGAATAAACTTCATTTGTATAATGCCAACAGAGACCCAGAGACAGGTACTGTCAGATCCCTCTCTAATGATAAACATACTGGAATGTACACCTAGTATCTTTTACTGAGACTCCTGACTTTTTTTTTAAATCATTCAGTCAGTTTTAGGCTGGGAATGGGAAAGGGGAATACCAAGGACTGGGCCACGCAAAATACTTGCTTTGCCCAGAGACTGAAGTCCACCCATGAAATATCTTGTCGATTTTAGATAAAGACAATGATCTTGGCTAAGCGAGTCGGTGACGCCTAATTGGCTTCGTAAAAAAGGGTGTGTAATGGAATTGACACTAACTACATATAGGAGGAATATTTCATACTCAACAGTCCGCCGCTTTGTATTATTTGTCTCAAAGCTAAAAAAAGATGTACACTGAGTTACGGGTACCTCTGCTGTAAGTTTACTCAATTTCGGTTGCTATTAACTTTATGAAGTCTGTAGAAAAACATAAATTATAGGCTTGTCTGAAATTTTGATTGATGGACGCTTAATGATATGCACAGTATGTGGTACCTCGAGAGTTTAAATCTGGCTACAAGTGTCGATTTCGCATCCTTCTTGGCGAAAAAACAGCAGCAAAAACAAGAAAAACAACGAAAACGTTCTATTGCGGCTACACAATAAGCCACTATGCCTTCTAGTGCCAGGCCATGATGATTAGCTATAGTCGGCACTTACAGTTAAACATATTAAAAATCAGATACTGTACCATCTTGCATTGAGCTCCTCAAGACCGTAGGATATGTCTACACTACTCCTGAGTTGTCGAGGTATCCTAAAGAATGAATACAAAATTTAGCTTTTATTTACACTGAGGAATTTAGGTCGCTGAATGATATTTGCTAGATATAAATAGTAGTCCTCATCCTATTTTATGAAAGAATGTTTTTCAATTATTTTTCCCCAACTATTTATTTCAATTCATTGCCAAGTTTAGATACTGAGGATACCCTTTCTTGTTTCATTCCAGGTTTTGTTTATTTCTTGCTTAGCACTCGTTTTGTGTACAGTATATTTTAATACGCTTCAGGATTAAATTTAAAGCTGCGAATAAAGTATATACATATTCATTAACACAAACCCGGTTTTTCCGTAAGTGTATTCTACAATAAAGTGAGGGCAACCGAAAACTCCCTTCAGGATTGGGTAATACGGTAAGCCCTGAATCACCAAATAGCAAGCAACAAGTACAGTTATACTAACATAAAGCAAAAAGGAAAATATTTAAAAGCAGCTGATTTTGCTAATTTACTTTTTGAAATTTCAATTTTCTAGAAGTCTTTTCTATCATTATCATTCAAAGATCACACATCTTACTGAAGGTATAAAGGCCATCATTACTAGGGAAGAAAAAAAATGGTTTTAATCAGAAATAGCCAGATCAAAAACATTCTTTGCTTTGGAGCAATTATGGCCACATTGGCATTGGCTGCCGAGCCTGGGGTAAAGCACGAGCATGGCCATAATGTACATCGTCGTGATGACAAGGAAGTTGTGACAGTTTATGTCACAAAGTATGCCACTGCGGCCATCAATGCTGCTACCAGCACCGTGCCCACTTCTTCCAGCAAATCCTCCGCGGGAGCCAAGGAGAAAATCAAAGTGTCTCAGTCAAGTACCTCTTCTTCTGACCAGGCTAAACCTTCGTCATCGGAAAAGCCTACAGATGAATTTCACGGCGATGGTGGTGCCCGCGGTATTGTCTACTCACCTTACAAGGCCGGTGGCTGCAAGAGTGCAAAGGAGGTCAAGGATGACCTTGCTAAACTTTCTGGATTTTCTTTGATTAGAATTTACGGCGTGGACTGTGACCAGGTTCCAAATGTGCTTGCTGCACTTGCTCCCGGCCAAAAGCTCTTTTTGGGCGTATTTGACATGAACTCTATTGAGAGTGATCTCAAGACTATCAATGATGCAGTAAAGGCCCATGGAGAGGGCTGGGGAGTTGTTGATACCATCTCAATTGGCAATGAACTTGTTAATAATGGCAAGGCTACCGTTGACCAGATTGCAGGCTACCTTAAAACTGCGCGCAAAGTTCTGGAAGGTTACGGCTACAAGGGTAATGTTGTCTCTGTTGACACTTTTATCGCTCTCATCAACAATCCTGGTCTTTGTAAGCTGTCCGACTACCATGCTGTCAATGCTCATGCCTTTTTCGATGGCTACATTGAGGCTGCAGGCTCGGGTGACTGGGTTTTGGAGCAAATTTCCCGAGTTAAGAGTGTTTGCAAAGATGACAAGGATGTTCTTATCACTGAAACTGGCTGGCCCTCAAAAGGTGATAGCAACAATAAGGCTGTTCCCTCTCGCGACAATCAGAAGAAAGCCCTGGACTCCATCAAGGAGAAGGCCGGTGATAAATGTATCCTTTTCACTGCATTTAATGATCTTTGGAAAGAAGATGGCCCCTTTAACGCTGAAAAATACTATGGTATTCTAGACAACTGATTTTAAGTTTAAAATATCTTTTTTCTTTCAGAACCAAAAACACAGTTTGATATATAAATATAAATATACTTATAATACCATTTGGAAAATAAATTTGACACCAGCTTAGTTGTTAATAAATATGTTAGGGATCTGTGCATGTAGTTTACTGAATAAGAACCAGTATTGCAACTTGCGTCAACCATGGATAGATAGATAATCAGTTTATTGTCCTTACATCAAATGGTTACATACAAAATCACAAAACAAAACGATATACAGAGGATATGAAATTTCAAAACATTTGTCTCTATGAGACTAGCAAAGTAGCGGTGTCAGCACGTGCAGTAAGTTCAGACGTTCGATGGCGCCAAATTTTCCATGAAAGTATCCATGTGCTAAGGGAAACCTGAGATACATAACACCCAGTAGCTCAATACGAGAGATTGACACCCAGTAAAACCTTAACAAGCTGCTTAATCAAGCGAACCATCAGCAAAGAAGTTGCGGTAATGAATCTAAGAACTTGACTACCGCTCCAAGGCCCTTCTTGGTATCAAGATGCGTAAACCATGGGTTCATCTTTTTAATAATCGTAGACCTCGGTAGCAGCTAAAAAACAACAACAAATAAAACAATTTAATTACCCTATAATAATAATTTACTTTGATCTTACAGTCAATTCCCCTCCTAGCAGCTAGAAACTCCCTTTTTTACTTTTAAGCAGTACAAATTATAGTCTTAAAGAACCGTGTCTCGCTTCTTGCTGAGCTGTTGACGTTTCCACACAAGATATTTTGCGCTGTGACCGAGACTGGCAACTGATGACGATACTCTTTCGTCGAGATCTCCCTCCGGATTAGCCTTCTCGCCAAATCGCAGTTTGATGTGCCGGGGCACAGGATCAGAGACGTGGCGGCGCGCAACCCACACGGGCGGCGCTGGGAACCAACTAACAAGTTTAGCCATCTCTGGCAGGCCAGTGTCCGGTCGGTTTACAAGCACGCGAACTTGACCGATGGAGGTATCGGGCGCAAGCGCGGGCCGCAGCTGAGCGTCGACCGCCTGAGGAAGCGTGAACGACACGGGTTGTGAGCCAACACTACCTTGAATCGGGACAGGGGCGTAACCAGCTGAGTTTGGCACTTGGTAGGGTACCGGAGTGGGCGCATACGGCGAGCCAGCCATCACGGTAGCTGCCGCGGCAGCAGCACCGGGCATAGTAGGATGTATTGGGACGACAGGGACCTGGGTGGGAGGTGGCGGACCCAAATAGGCAGACTGCTGCTGATGCTGTTGCGGCGGCTGTGGCTGTGCTGACAGAATGATCTGCTGTTGAAACTGATGCTGCTGAGGCTGCTGCGGCACGTAGCGATGGGGCATCATTAATGTGCCGTTCTTCGGTAGCCGCACACCGGGGCGGTGACCATTGGCTGTCATCGCTGGCGTGGTGTTGATAAATGTTGGCGTGGTACTCTGCGGCGAGGCCGAAAATTGCGAAACACTACCGCGCATAGATGGCACGGGCGATGCAGACGCCGAAAGGTTATTACTTGTCGCATCAATGTTGCGCAGTAAGACGGGCGCAGGCTCATCAGGGTACTCAGGTGTGGGCTCTTCAGGTGGGTTTTCAGGGTCGTATGGGCGTTTGTACACACCACCAACAATAGGCGGCGCATTGGCAACGCCAATTTTTGGTTCCGGTTTGGGATCATCTTCCTTTGCGTTGGCTGGTAACAAGTGCTTGATAGGAGAAATCACACGACGCAAGGGGCGCTGTCGCTCAAACAGATCCATAGCGTAGTCTGTCGATCGCACCTCATCAGGGATGCAGGCCTTCCAGGTCCGAATCTTATTAAACGTCTTTTCATGCTCATTGTATCGACTTTCACAGCAATAAACGCTTTTGTTGCCAATGCCCTTAGGCCGACCACGCTGATAACGCGTGAAGAACATGACATAACACTTTTCAATAATCTCGTCAACAAGATGATCGCGGTACTGGCCGGATTTAACAACTTCATTCTCAAAAAAGAGCTTGTCATAACGATGCACAGTCTGCTCCGGACGGTAGTACCAGCATGCATTCACCCAACGCTGGCCGTCGGCACTCTGCCAGATGCGGAATATCTGCCCAACAGTGGGTTTCTGGCCTTCGTTACCGTTCTTGATATGCACCCAGTCGCCTACCCGGTAAATCTCACCGTTATGTTCAACATTATCTAGGGGCAGTCTTGCCACCTTTGAGCTGGAGTCAGGGTCCTGGTAAACTGAATCCGGTTTTGCGAGTTCATCCTGAGTGATTCTGGCCATGGTTTTCTGCAGTGCCAACGTGTCCTTGTAAATCTGCGTACCCTCCGGGTTGAGCATTTTGGCATTGTCGAACATAATGTTCATGTCAGTAATGAACGCATCAACTGACTGGTACTTTCTACGCTTGATATTTTTGCGGATCGTGTCTAGAGCCATGGGTGTTTGCACCTCCTGGTAGTACTGCGGGTAAAGCTTAGGATCGGGGAGTTTCTCAAAGGCGGGATACAGAAGACGCATGGTTTCGGGCTCTTTTGTCTTGCGCACACCACGGAGAATGGCCTTGATACGGTGTTCGTGGGGCTTATCAACGGTAGGAGGACGACCGCGCTTCTTGCGTTTGTCTTCAAGTGACTGAATTGTTTCTGCAGCCGTCTTGGGTTCTTTCTTCTGTTTCTTGTAAGCCCTGACGACACGTGGAGGCCGACCTCGCTTGCCTGACGACCGTCTTCTGTCTTCGTCATCGTCATCTTCATCTTCCTCCTCATCTTCGTCTTCCTCTTCATCTTCTTCGTCATCGTCTTCTTCCTCCTCAGCCTGCTCTTCCTCCTCCTCTTCTTCACCTTCAGAGCCCTCAGGGAGGGGACCCAGATTAGGATACTCGAGGTCTTCATCCGAAAACTGGCCAAGAGCGCGTAGCTTTTCAATGCTTTCCTTTAAGTAATTGTCGAGAGTAAGAGCATCGCTGTAGATATCACTATCTTTGCGGTTAAATAACCGAGCATTATACGTAATCTGGGCAACGTCGTGAATGAACTTCTTGACGTTAGTGTAGCGGTTGTTATTTAACGAGGTCTATAAACAAGATGTGTTAGCACGAAACACGAAAAAAAGTGAAAGTTAAATCTCGCGTAAGTAGAAGTAAACCTACCTTAATCATGAATAAAGAAAGCGGCTTCTTGATAATTTTGTAGTAGTCAATGAGCTTGCGGTCAGGTAGAGTCTGAAACACTAGCGACACATCATGACCCCTAAAAAAAAGAAAAAAAGATAGTTAATATTTGATACCACGGCACAGGACTGATATACTTACTCGGCGTCGCGTAGCTGGTAGATTCCGTCAAAGATGGGACGCAGCGTCTGGGTCAGTGGAGAGTCAACCCGTGTCGTCTTGCCATGCGATAGTTTATCATGCTCCTCAATCTTTTCCTCAAGTTTCGCCTCGGCAGCACCATCAGCGAGAGGCGAGGAAGCTGCGTTGTCGGTAGTCTCGCCGGAGTTCTTGAGCGCACCCCGCGTAGTACGCGCAGGCGTTCTGAGTTCAGTAGTCATTCTGAATATCTTCAAGGTATTTAAAAGCTGAAATTTGAGCAATAGGGTTTTTGTTTTTTTGGAAAAAAAAAAAATAAAACCCGTTAACGCAAGATGTGTAGAAAAGACTGGGCTCCGGGTGTTATTGTCGTCGGCCCTAGTTTGTCGCGATGGGTAAGAAAAGGGTGGAAAAGAAAAAAGGCAGACCAAAAAAAAAAGAAAAAAAAAATGAGTGTGTCAAGGTTAGGGTTAACACATTTTCAAAATAAGAGGTTGGCCCGACCCTGCTGCCCTGACACCCGTCACTTGCACTCATTCTGGCACCGGTATCCGATAGCTGCTGTCGTTTGTATACGCACCCACATCAATGTCCTCTGATTTAGCCTCTTTTCAAACGCATCTTCTCAAATCCAAGCGGATTTTGGCGCTAGGTAAGTAACCTTTTTAAATAAACTACAATCTCTGTTCTCAATTGGACCTTGATTAACCGGCCCCTATCTGAGTGTTCTAGTCGGTGCCGGACTGTCCGCATCATCCGGACTCCCTACATTTCGCGGATCAGGCGGATTATGGCGAACGTATGCGGCAGTTGATCTGGCTACACCGGATGCATTTTTAAATGATCCTGCGCTGGTCTGGCAGTTCTATGCGTACCGTCGTCACGCCGCACTTAAGGCAAAGCCCAACCGCGGACACCTTGCGCTTGCTATGCTAGCCCGCCGCCATCCAGAATTTCTCACCCTGACGCAAAACGTGGATGGTTTGTCAACACGTGCTGGCCATGCGGAAGACAAACTTCTCTGTTTGCATGGTGACTTGTTCACACTTAAATGTACCTCGTTCTCATGCTCATACATACAAACAAACAATTACGATGATCCCTTAACACCCGCGCTTGACTGCGAGGCACCGCCGCCGCCACCACAAAGGGAAGACAGATTCACTGGTGGCACCGATGGCTACAGCAGCAGCCATACGGTTTTTTCAGGAGATGAATCATCAACAACTGCGCCAGAGTCCGCATTCTTTTTTGGCGGCCAGGTCCCGCGGACAAAGCGAAAACCCCACAATTCAAACCACCATAGTAACAGCCATTCGAGCAGCAGCAATGGCACTAATACCAATGAACCACCACTGAAATCGCTTTCGCTTGACCAACTCCCATTATGCCCTGCGTGTCGAGTGGGATTATTACGACCGGGGGTTGTGTGGTTCGGTGAATCGCTGCCATTTTCAGTTGTCAAAAAGGCCGACGATTTTATTTCATCAGAACCTCCCGTTGATCTTATACTTGTAATTGGTACTTCAGGTTCTGTGTGGCCCGCGGCGGGTTACGTCGAACAGGTCAAAATGCGCGGAGGTAAAGTTGCTGTGTTTAACATTGACCACGACTCTCAGAGCGGCGGATTTGAAGATTGGATATTTGAAGGTGATGCTGCGGAAACACTACCTGTTGCATTGGAGCCGATAATTGGGCAGCTACGACCATCCCGCCGGTACTAGGTGCTGTAAATCCTTGTACATAACATACGACTTTTAACTTTTTAATATTATTACAATCCTAATTTTTGATTTGGAATACTACAGACATATATTCTTTGGCTATTTACTTTTTTGATATAAATTAATTGTATAAAAAGGGAGCTTCATTAAAAGTGGATGGCCTTGTCGTAAGTGGCCATGGCAGCCTCCTTGAAAGCTTCCGATAGAGTGGGGTGAGCGTGGCAAGTTCTGGCAATGTCCTCAGAGCTGGCACCGTACTCGACGGCCAAGACGGCCTCGGCGATCATCTCACCGGCGTTAGGGCCGATGATGTGGACACCAAGGACACGATCAGTCTCCTTATCAGCGAGGAACTTGACGAAACCGTCAGTGTCCAAGTTGGTCTTAGCACGGGAGTTAGCAAGGAAGGGGAACTTGCCGACGTTGTACTTGATACCGGCAGCCTTGAGCTGCTCCTCGTTCTGGCCAACCCAAGCAACCTCGGGGTGGGTGTACATGACAGAGGGGATGGCACCGTAGTTGACGTGACCGTGACCCTTCTTAATGTACTCGACGGCAGCAACACCTTCCTCCTCAGCCTTGTGGGCAAGCATGGCGCCAAAGGTGACGTCACCAATGACTCTAATGTGGGGCTTGTTGGTGCGGTACTCCTGGTCCATGACAACACGGCCCTTCTCGTCAACCTCGACGCCAATCTTCTCTAAGCCAAGACCGGCGGTGTAAGGGCGACGGCCAACAGCAACGAGCAGAACATCAGCCTCAAGGGTCTCGGTCTTGCCGTTCTTGACGTTCTCGACCTCGATCTTGACAACATCGCCCTCACGCTTGCCGCTGACGACCTTGGTACCGGTCTTGAACTTAAGACCCTGCTTACCAAGCAACTTCTGGGTGGACTTGGAAACCTCAGCGTCCATACCAGCACCAATGGCATTCTGGAACTCAATGACGGTGACCTCAGAACCGAGACGAGACCAGACAGAGCCCATCTCAAGACCAATGATACCACCACCAATGACGGCAAGTCTCTTGGGAACCTCCTTGAGAGCAAGAGCACCAGTAGAGGTGACAATTCTCTCCTCATCAACCTCAATGCCGGGGAAAGGAGTAGCCTCGGAACCGGTGGCAATGATGATGTTCTTGGCCTTAAGGGTGGCGTTCTCACCACCTTCGATAGCATCGACCTTGATCTCGTGCTCGTTAATAAAGGAACCGGTACCCTTGAAGTAGTCGACCTTGTTCTGCTTGAACAGAATCTCAATACCCTTGGTCAGACCGTTGACGGAGGTCTCCTTGGCCTTCTGGAGCTGGTCGAGGTTGACCTTGACATCAGAGACCTCGATACCTCTTTGCTTGGTATCGTGAAGAATCTGGTGGTAAAGGTGGGTGCTGTTCAGGAGAGCCTTGGAGGGAATGCAGCCAACGTTCAGGCAGGTACCACCAAGGGAACCACGCTTCTCAATGCAGGCGGTCTTAAGACCAAGCTGAGCAGCCTTGATGGCAGCGACGTAACCACCGGGGCCACCGCCGATAACGACGACATCATGCTCAGTGGAGGCTTGAAAAGAATTGTTAGTAATAGAACAAAAAAACAAAGATGGAGGGGGTCAAGGGATGATGATTTGTAACACCGATTGCCGTGAAAAGCCTAAATAGCGAAAATAGATGGAGGGGGCGTTGTGGCGCTTTGTGCTATAACTGATTTTAATTGCCACTGCCAGTGTCTGGAAGCACTGATCAGGCACCCCGGAGCAAAAGCTACGGCTATTCCCGTGGTTGTGCTGTTGCCGCTGCCATTGATGCTTCTCCCGGGAATTTTTCCCCGCCGCGTGAAAAAAAAAAAAAAAAATAAGGAGAGCCAAAAAGAAAAATTTACCCGCAAAAAAAAAAAAAAAAACAACAAAAACGCAAAACGGGCAGCAAAATACCAAAAAAAAAAGGAAGGG
>Ga0160505_100644_pt1 | contig 18769 bp, 9 predicted proteins | sample DIDeMG_FD_108225 | JGI IMG/M metagenome (GOLD analysis project Ga0160505, IMG submission 108225) | Enriched chicken feces microbial communities from UW Madison campus, WI, USA - DID2874_E49_Stillage MG | ecosystem: Host-associated > Birds > Digestive system > Large intestine > Fecal ... | reverse complement strand
TGGTGGGTAGGCGAGTTTTCCATTGTTGGTCTCTTTATCTTTTTTTTTTTTTTCTGAGATTTTTTGGTAGACTTCATCGGTTTCAAATTCCTCGCGTCTCAAAAAAAAATTAATAATTCTCGGATCTCAAATCTCTCTCTCTCTCTCTCTTTCCCCCACGTAAACACGGCAACGTTTTGCATTTTTCAACCGGTTCTTTTCACATTACTCACGCCGTCCTTTTTAATGACAGTCACGCCCAAACTTAAAACTATTTTACTGCCAAAAAAGGCCGCGTCGAGCAGTTATGAGATAGTCACTCTGGCACACCCCCGGACGCGCATTCCGACGCGTTATCTGGAGATCGTGCCACAACCTGGGAGCGCTGAGCCCACCAAGCTATTTCAATTAACAGAAGTTTCAGGCGACTGGCAAGAAGCAAACGGCGGTAAACCCCGGCCCTCGCCAGACGATTCAGCCAGGGCAAAGGCACACTCATTTCTTTTTACATCAGCCAGCGAAGACAAAACCGGCGGATTTGTAGTCGAGGAAGCAAAAATTACCATTTCTACACCAATCTCACTAATCTATTTCGCGCTGGACGTGTTGTTTGACTTGAAGGATAAAGTGCTTCCGCTCGACAGTATACACGATTTGCTTGAATCAACAAAAAATACCCCGGCAGGTTGTTCAGTCTCGATCCCTTACAAAGAATTTGAGGCCGTTATTCAACCGTTCTGCGACTGCTCAAATGGTCAGTTTTACAAACTTTCACTTGAAAAACTATTTGCCCATCTCAACCGAATTGTAACCAGGATTATCGACAATAATGGACTTCCAGCTGACATTTATAAGAGGCTTGTGGTAGACCAACTGACCCCACCAAGTTCGGAATCACTGACAGCAGAGATCCCTCAGGATGTTATTGCTCTGGCTGTGAAACAAGCGGCAATTTCACTGGTCTGTTCAAATGTTCCCGTTGATCTCAGCATTTTGTTTTTTGAGACGCATGACTTTTCAAAGTTAACCGAATACATCAACACCATCAAGAAACAAAAGGAAGCCGCAATTGTGCAACAGCAGGCCTTGCAACAACAGATTTCATCGCGCAAGCGCGGCGGAGCCGGTGTTGATGACATCCTGAACGACGCAAAGAAAGCCAAACCGATCAAAACGCGAAGCCAAAAGATGCTCGAGAAGGTTGACAAGAGCTCGATGAAGAGCATATCCAGTTTTTTCAAGCCTGCGCCCAAAAAATAGTTGGTACATGTTTGTTATCATTTATTTATAAATTCTTTTTTTGTTTGTTTTTTGATGGATCAGTCTAAATCCATAAAAGAAACCTTTTTTTTTCATCTTACATTTATTAAAAGTATACATAGGAAATAACAGCGCATTAACGTCCCCACAGACCCTTCAAGAATCCTCTCTTACTACCCTTCGTATCCGAAGATTCGGAAGCGGTTGCAGTGTCTCTAGACAAAACAGAACTCTTAGAATCGTTATCGTAGTCAACGTAATTGAATGCGATATCGAAAAATACAGGCTTCACAAACACAGGCTCAAGTTTCTGGTCAAACTTAACAAGGTTCTTAGCGATTTCGTCTACCGTCAGGTTGCTTGGGTAGGTATTAATGAAGTCAACAACAGCGGGGATGTCCGTAGAGGCATTACTGGTGTTGTCAAGCTTAATCTTTTCAGCAGTCAGCACGGCCTGCAGCTGAACAGTTCTAATGTTGATACGAGAGATCGCCGCGTTAAGCTGCTTCTTGCTGAGAACACCCTGAGGAAATTCAACCAAAGCGTCAAGCTTGGGCAGGGAGGTCAAAATTCCCAATGCCTTTTGGTACAGAGCCAAAGCCTCCTTGTTCTCACCGGCTAAAAAGTATGTCTGACCAATAAGGTCAATGCGCTTGGCCTTGTAGTAAGAGTCAAGGCTAGTGAGAGACTGGAGAAGCTCCTCGTCATTGTAAATACCGGGGAGTTCTAATAATTGGTTTGTGCTTTGTAAAATAGTATCATAGATTCTGACCAAATCATGGGACTTGTCAAAAACCTTGCGGTTGATTTTGCCGTCAGTCTGCTCCTTCTTCTTGGTAGTATCAAGTTGACTTAGCAGAATGGTGTCTCTTTGAATTCTTCTTAAAAGCAAACTGTAGCCAGCAAATGTTGAAATGATGTATTGGTCCTGAATTGACTGATCATGGGAGCTGTTGGAAGACTCGTATCTTTTGATGTTATCCTTGACCAAATCTTGAGTATCCTGCCATGATTGAAGAACACCATCAAATAAAGAAATTGAAGCACCAGCTGATTCAGTTGAGTTGACTTTGGCCTCTAACTCAGAATCCTTCTTGACAGTATCAAAGAGAGCAGCAGCGACATCGTCATCCGTAATCTTGGCCGTGTGCTTGCGCCATGTAACAACTTCTAATCTGTTGTTCTCGCTGGGGTTAAGAGATTCAATAGAAAGAACAGAGGGATCAATTTTCTGGATAATGGCAATGGCGGGGTGTGTGTCATTCTGATCCAAGGCAGCTTTCTTAGCAATGTTGTCGACTCTCAGAGGACGAACCTTTTCTAATTGAAAAACTGAGTATGTGATGTGCTCATCTACAATGGTCGAAATTACGTCAAGAAGTTGCTCCTTGATACCAGGCGTAGTGGTCTTGTTGGCTATAGTAAAAAGCGAAGCCCGGGCGACAGAGTAGTTTTTAATACAGCTCTTCCAACGATGATTCACAAAGTCGTGGTGGCCTGAGATCAAAGCACTGTACGCGTACAGCTCCAGTTTTGAAGCATCATCAAAGCCATCAACCTCCTCGGCCAACTTGACAGCACGAGCGGCATAAGTGGCAGCCTTGGCCAGTTTAGATCTAATGTGATCCTTTTTGTGGCTGCCCTCGACAGTCGTTGTGGACTCCTGAAGAGTAGTGGTGCGCAAAGCTTCAGCCCAAGCACGCTCAGCAAGAGTCAAATAAACTTTGAGCACCTCAGCATTCTTCTTGACATCCTCCAAGCTAATAGCCTTGCCGGATCGCTGAGGTTTCTTGCCCTTCACAGGTCGCTGGAGAAGATTGAATGATTTTCTTAGTCGTGCAAGCTTGCGAGTGGTGCGAATGCGGTAATGCCTGTAATCGTCCGCCCATTGCAACGGAAGCTCATTTCTGGCAAGAACAATCTCTTCCAAAGGATGTTCCATCGTTTAATATTAAGTCTGATGATCTAGTACCTGGGGTATCTGTGCGCCGGTACGGAAAATAGGAATATATAGCTTAATAGCGACAGTAGAAAAGGCGAAAAGTTTCTGGCCTTTTCTTTCCAGTTTTATTTTACACATCAGAGGAAATTTGGTGGCATCAAATCGGAAGTTTACCCTTGCCCTGGATTTGTGTTGTTGTTTTCCCCAGCCTTGCCCTGATAAAAAGGGCACCAAAGCCTTGGTTTAGCAGAGCTGGATTCATAAGCCCAGTTACCATTGGTTCTTAATATATTCCCTAATCTTGATCAATTAATTCTTGGTAATCAATAATATTACGTGTGGTAGTCTTCTTTTATCGGTTTAGGGTCCTACTTTAACATGGCATATTATATTCGGGGTTAATTGAAGAGCCCTCATAGAAAAATCACCATGCACTTCTTCTATCTTATATTCTATCTAGCAAGTCTGGAAGATTCATATGACCTAACCCTTAAGACAAGACTTAGGTGTATTGTCTGTCTAGTCCATCTATGTCCTATCTCGGTTTTCTAAGACTAGTGGGCGGGGAACCCAGCCGCCTAACCTGACTAAGACTGTGCCCTGACCAATTGTTAAACAATGCTCATAAGGTACTTCCGGTTCCTACCATCAATTTATTAAGCATATGATTAAGAGCCCCTTCTATCCATAACTAACTTACGATACTTAGTATTGTGTGTTTGTAAACCTCGGTAGTCTTCATATCAGATTCTATATAGAATTATATTCAATCTTCGAATTTAATGGGCCCTCGTGTCACCTGGAGTCTCTGATATGCTCTCACTACTAGTTGAGAGCATAATATTGGCAAATAAAAAAAATAAAAAACATTTTACATTGCAGATATCAAATAAACATTAAAAATAAGAAACAGAATATAGGCTGTCCAAAAATTCACTGGTTAGATCTCCGTTTGCAGGATTTGTCAAATCAGAGTTTTCCAAACTAGCATCATTGAGCATAGGATCCTGCGATGCTCTCGGTGAGGTAATATCAGGGTACCAGTCAGTGGATCTGCTGTCCACGCTTCTGCCGTTGTTAGCCATAGCGATCCTATAATCATAATGCTGCAAATGATTGAAACTAGTGAGTAACTTGTTAAAACGAACTTCACTGTCATTTGAGGATAGCTCCAGCGTTAACCCCTTCTGCAGTTTTTCAGAGTCAAGACTAAACGCACTTGTGCAGTCATTTCTCATACCTCGCATTCTTCTTTCCTCTCTGAGTTGGACTCGTTGTTGATGCGTGAGGTTGGAGAGATTCTTGAGCTCATCTAGAAGTGCCTTTGCCATATAGGTTACAGTCTTAAACCGCGGAATCATTGTTTCACTAACCTCATGAAATATTTTTCCGGAGAGCTCTACAAGTCGAGTTTGCTCGATGCGCTGATCTACCGTAAATGTGTCGTAGTATGTTACTAGCGTTAGAGAAAGATAGATTGCTCCATTTAAGAAGTGGGCCATAAAAATGTTACCGATGACCCAGTAGTAATTCTCTCTCACACGCTGAGCTTCGTTTCCAAAACACCACTCCATAAGATACATTAGCCGAACTGATGCTGATAAGGATTCTTCTCGGCTGCGACGGTATTTGATGTTCTCCATGCCCATCGCACCGTGCTGACGATGCAACGTGAGAATAAGACGTAAATAATCCACCTCATACCAAACGCGTTGCAAAAGCAAATCTGGAGGGCATGAACGAGTGTCTGATTTCAAAACTGATGTAGACAAATACTCAGGAGCTTTGAGAAATTCTTTCCTAATAAGTGCATGTGTGTCAAGAATTTTGTCATATTCCATTTTCACAGCATGAGGACCAACACTAGAGCTCAAATCAAGAACTAGAGCTGACCACTTCATAATTTTGTTTCTGAAGATGGTGAAGGTTATGTTGGTACGATTCGTAAATGGAAGGGGAGTAGGAAGAGTGTCGTTTTCTGGTGACAAATCGCTGTCATTAACATTGATTGGGGGATCAACATCCATTCCAGTCGGACTTACTATAGTAGGTAGACCCTGAACAATCGACATGTTAGTATCAAGGTACTGGACAACCATCCATACTTTTCTGCGTGATTCAGCCTCAAAAGGTGACATAACAAACCACTTAGGATCACGGTGTAAGCCCATCGACTGAGAAACTCTGACTAAAATACCAACAGAGGGGCAAACAGCTTCTGCCCAGTCCCAGTTAGATCTTTGAGAAGCCTGTCCTAAAATCCACAAAATGATGGCTCGAACATTATTAAGACCAGGTTTCAATCCAATCTTACCCCAGTAAGAGCAAACTTCAGAACCAGACATCCAGGTCTTCCAGATCTCCTCCGGTTTTCCATTATCTTTTAATGATTCAGGGACATTACCATAGTATGACTGCAACGCCAATATCATCATTCCCAAAAACATTGAAACCCAAACCAGCTCGCAAGAAGTCGGATTCTCCCAGAAATCATTATACTCTTTTTGAAAAGTTGGCCTGTGAATAATGTCAAAGCACGGACTAGATAAGAGAAAGTATCGCTCAATCAAGATATCACAGGTAGTTCGAGCAGGAATGGTGGCCAAAACATCAAGAGGTGACATTCCTGAGGATCCTGGGTTCATGAAAGGGAAGTCAATAGGATCACGGGTTTGCTCTTGATTTTCTAAAATTTCGCTTTCAGTTCCAGTTTCTCCTTCTGAACTTGATGTAATCGGGCATCCCTTAGAAATTGTCACTCTCTCCATCAATTCTTTGAGTAGTTCCATTTCATTAAACAGGTTTCCCCAGTGGCTATCACCATGATAAACAGACTTTCCTTTTTTGTCAAGCTTAAGCATTCCAGGAATAAGAACACCAGGATCATCGTTCTGGTTGGGCGCTTCCTTTGAGAAACAAGCATTCATCAACTTAGGAGGAGTCTCTGATTCTGAGTTCCGTGAAAGTGGTGAGTTGTCGATAGATGGAGAAGTATCCGTTGAATTTCCCTTTGAAGAAAAAGTGTCAGATGAAACAGACTGTGATTTATCGCTCGGTTGGTTCTTTTCCATCATCATGCTCAATACCAGCTTTTCCATCTTATCTAGTCGTTTTTTCAGTTGAGTAGCTTCAGATGATAAGTTTTTCCCTGCACCAACACTATTGGTAAACTTCCCATTATTATTTTGTTCCGTAAAGTCGGAAAACGTCACTGACGTCTGTGGTGCTCGTTGTCTTGAATCCTGGTGACTTGAAGTTTGCATTGTACGTGGAATAGTCTGTGTTTTCAAAACACTCGGCGAGATAGATGCTTGGGAAAAAGACATTTCGCTTCCATTTGTTCGCATTTCCATCGGAGAGATCTTTACTTGGAGAGGTGGTGAGTCGTCAGAATCATTAGCATAAGAACAAGTAGATTCAATTTTACGTTTGACACAGTTGGAACATGGATGTTGGCGGTCACACTTTAGCTTTCGTCTTCGACAGAATGAACAGTTTTTTGGACGTCTTTTACGTTTTTTTATCCCTGAATTTTCTGCGTTCGTGGACTCTGTGAAGTTTGTTTGCGTGTGTGAGTTCTGGACATCTTCAAGGTTCATATCCACACTGGGGCTCAAGCCACCATTAAGAATTGATTGATCTGGGATTTGCGATGAAATTGGTTGAGTAAAGTCGGTCTGGATGTCACCACCAAACATTCCAGAATTTATTGCCTTTACCAGATCCTGGTCTGGCGTCATGAAGTTAAAGGGGGATTTCTTTTGAGATGAAAATCCTCCGTTGTAAGGCAGCTCCATCGTTGTTTAGATTACTTCTGCTCTTGGCTAATGGATATCAAGATGCGTGTAAACGTTTAGCTTTTGAGTCCAGTAGTCCGTTATTTAGTAGTTTTAAATGAATATTCTTTATGAGCTTTCAGAAAGTTGAAAAACGTGGTGGCGAATTGTGTATCCTAGGAATTGTTCAAGGAGAAAAGAAAGAAAAAAAAAGTTCAAAAAAAAACTAAAATCGAGAATTATTTTATGGTCAGAAAAGGTAGACCATAATAATTTGGAGTTAATAACAACAAATCTGTTTACTGTCTTCATATCTAAAAACTACAAAATAGAAATAAAAAAATCTAAATAAAATAGGATATAAATAAATACATTTAATTAGTTCTTGAACATTTTCTTCTATCAGACAGATAAAGTAGTTTTCTCAACAGGTATTTGGGAGGTTCGACATTCGATGGCACCGGATGCTCCACGGACTCAGTCTGTATCAAGGGAATTTTTTCGAAGTCACCAATTTGGTTTGTTTTTGTCTCAGTAAAAGGGCAAGCTGATCAAGCATTCAAAAGCTTTGCTTTTAAGCCAATCATCAGTTGAGTAGATGTAGTAGTAAGTTGAGAAACTTTTCTATCACCTCAATGTTCTTCTTACTGTCAAGGAAGACACAGAGATCATGTTCTGGGAGGTTTCTCTCAGGGATCTATACTTAACCCTACATATGGTGCAACCAGGAGAGGACCGACCATTTTAGGCTGACCGCATTCTAAGGTCTGTGTTCTTCCTGAGACTCTTGAAGCAATATCGCAGGGTACCGTAGCCAGTTTTCAACAGTATCACTCTACTAAAATCTGATGAAAGAATAGTGCTAACAGGTTGTCATCGGTCGTCGGTTGCTGCCTCTTAATTAGCCCCATACCTGGGGTCCTCGGATTAACACCCTTAAGGGTTCTTAGGACTAAACGTTTGCTAAGCTTCTCTGCCCGCTTAAAAATAAATAAAAATAAAAAGGCGAAATTCCTGTACCCTGCTGTAATATGCATGTTGCTCACTTGGAAATTCCTAAAGCCCTTCCTAACACCAGATTGTGAACCGTTTCAAATCTGACCCTATGGTTTTTCGAGACCCTATGGTAACACACTGGATTCATGTAATACATCACTGGTTTCACTCATGAGACATAGAGCTGTCTCATAGTCTGGCAGATGATATTTCTAATGACATCCCTACCAGAGAAATGCGGTTAAATGTGCAAAACCTCTAGTTTACCCACTCGTAGCATACTTGCGGTACTTATAAAATCTTGGTAGCGTTCTAATGGATATCTCTACTTCTGATGTAGATTTTGATGTTGTCAGCAAATATAACTATCTCGACCCCGTATCTCTAGTCTTCCTGTAGAGATCACTAGTACAAATCAGAAACAATAGCCGTGAAATTGGAGAAATCCAGCCGTATGCCCGTCTCAACCTTCCTTAAAGTATGGATTTTGGAAACCAGGTAATCAGCTTGTTTCTTTATTTAAAAAAAAAAATTTGTTAAGACGACACTGGTACGTAATGCCTCCAACCGAACTACAGATTGGGCTATTTAGTTTAATGAGTTCAAATAAAGGGAATACCAAGTACCTGGAACCAGGTTTTAATTGCACGGCCAGCACTATTGTAGTATTGTTTGTTTTAAGCATAGTGCTACAAGGGCTCTCAAAACGAATATACAATTGAATACAATACTTATAAAGTCCAAATAGAATAAATATATAAAGCAAATGAACTACTAATACATGAGTTAAACCTTTTATTCGATATCACCATAAAGCTCGGCGATGTCATTAGAAGCTGCCTTAAGATCTTCTTCGTTCGCTAACTCCTGGATCTTTTGGACATTGGCCTCTACTGCGGGAGTTGTGGGTAGTGTAGAACTAGCACCATTTTCCTTGATTGCAGCAGCCCCCTTAGCCTTTGTCTTACCTCCTTGGAAGTTTTCCCTGACTCTTAGGTAGTGTTGGAGTTCCTCAGCGCTAACAGAAGGAATAAGCTCTCTTAGAGCTTTATCAAAATCAGCTTCAGTAATCAAAACATCAGTATCGGCATCTGTTGCGACATTCTCGAACCACCATCTAGTCGAAACTTCTTTCGCATCGGGTGACTTCTCCTTTAACCTGAGGTTGTACTGACGGATCTTCTCATCGACTTCATTAGCAGTTTTGGTCATGGCATTCAGCATGGAATCTGAACATAGGGCATAAAAGTCAGCACCAGTGTATGTAAAGGGACACTTTTGAGATATCTGTTCCAAAGAGACAGTAGGATGTAACTGGAATTTTCTAGTCAAAGCTTCCAAAATTGTTTGTTGCTTTTCATGAGTATCGGAAATACCAAGATACAACATCTTGTCAAATCTGCCAGGACGGAGCAAAGCTTCGTCTAGAAGATCAGGTCTGTTGGTAGCACCAACAACAAACACGCCTTCACCTCCAGAGCCGCTCATACCATCAAGTTCAGCAAGCAGCTGGGAAACAATTCTATCCATGACACCGCCAGAGTCGCCTTGGTTACCGCGCTTGGGTGCGACGGAATCCAATTCATCAAAAAAGACGACACAAGGACGGGCATCTCTGGCTTTCTGGAACACCTTTCGTACATTGGCTTCCGATTCACCAATGTACATGTTCAGAAGCTCAGGGCCTTTGACAGAAAAGAAGTTAAGCGAGAAAGTAGTAGCAATTGCTTTGGCAAGAAGAGTTTTACCGGTACCAGGGGGTCCATAGAATAGGATACCACTTCGTTTTTTCATGCCACTGCTAAACAGGTGAGGATATTTCAAAGGCATCTCGATAGTATCAAGAATCTCTTTCTTGACGCCCTCAAGACCACCTACATCCTCCCAGCTCACGTTAGGAATGCGTGGAGCACCGATAGAATCACTGTACTTCTGTCTTGCCTCACCAATAGCCTGTTCGAAATCTTCGGGAGTTATTTTGATAATGCCACCAGATGTCAAAATCAAGTCCCTTATAGAGATAGTGCGGTTCTTTTTACCATATTCTTCAAACCTACCAAGTGCTTTTTGCTTACTGGTTTGCACGATCGACACTAAGTCGGGAGGAGTGAGACCAGCAGACTGTAATGCCAAAGTTTCCAGGGATACATCGCCTCTCAATGCGTAGGAAAAATGTAAGCGGGATTTGCCGAATATCTTAGAGGTAGGTTGTCTGGCCAGCTTGTGACATAGTTGATTAAAAATCTCCTTTCTCTCAGCTTCAGAAGGAACACCAATCTCAAGTTCAAATTTAAATTTGGCTCTCACAGACTCTGACAATTTGTCGACGTCAGCAACAGTAGCTACTATAACCAGATTTTCCTTAGAAGAAAACTCGTTGATAATGTCCAATAGATTTGAAGTAATTCCAGCACCTTCTTTGCCATCTTGTTCGGATTTTTTGGCTAGGGCATCAAGGTGTTTAATCAGAACCAAGCAGGGACTGATCTGAGCTGCCCTTTCGAGTCTACCACGTAAAATTCCAATGGTTTTAGGGTCAGTATCTCCTAAAATGCTGTAACCACTAACCTCAAAAACATGAATTCCCATCTGGGAAGCTACACTTTGAACGACACTCACCTTTCCAGCTCCGCGCTTGGAAGAGTGCACGAGGATTGTAGTATTAAGTGATGCGCCCAACGGTGAGAAACTTGCAGACAGGTATTGTTTGAGTTTAGAGGCATAAATGAAGTTTGGAGTATGGCCAAGTCCTGCTTCATAAGAAGGGAATGTTGGTAATGACAAAAACTCCTTCCAAGGAAGAGTAGATGTGATGCAGGAACCTCTGACAATTCCTGACTGAATCATTCTGGTTTGAGACGGATCGATAATAAAATCATCATCAGAGCCCCCCTCCAGTTGATTGAGAGCCGTGATTTTAAACCAGGCAATGTCATTGGGCTTTCCCATAGGCAGAGTGCCTTCTTCAAAAGAATCATCTCCACCAATAGAATACATGGATTTTGCAAGAATGGTGTCAATAGGTACTGCAATCAAATCGTCGTTTCTCACAATTCTGTTGCAAGACTCAAAATAAGTTCTAAGACCTGATAAAAAAGCAAGTTGAAGAGTTTTATCTGTAGTGACAACTGAAGCAAGTCTAGAAATTGTGACTTCTTTGGCAATCTTGACATATTGTGTGAAATCATGAGTGTCTTTCCTTTCGAGTGGAAGCGTCACATCAATAATTGACGGGTTTCCCAAGTTAAAGATCAGAAAGGGAGATAGGTAAATAGTGTCACTCTCCACAGCTCTTGGTTCAGGGTAAGAAAATAATCTGATGTGTCTCTGAGTACCTGATTCAGTCGTGAGAAGAACCTAGATTGATTATGTTAGTGGAAAGAAAAAGAAATGAGATACAGAGATTAATAACATACAATATCGCCGGAAAAGCACCCAATGCTAGCAAGTTGCTCAAACCCAACAAAGCCTCGAGATTCAGGGTCATCCTTCAGTTCGGGGGACGGAATGATTCCGGAAGTTAAAACAGGCTCTTCAAGCCCTTTGACTCTCAGTGTGACAGGTATGTTTTCATGGTCGGTATTCAGATGGTTATTTAAGGAGATGTATTTTTCGATCTCAACTTCAAGATCTTCAAATGGCTCGTTTGTGGGAGTAATTTGACTATGTTGGTTTGAATGATGGTCTTTAACAACAACCAATTTTGTCTTTTTTGTCAGAATACCCTGATCCACAGGCTCACATAGTTTATAAATTCCTCTCAGAATTGGGCTGTACTCTCCTTGGCGGATGATTTTAGTAGCTAGACTGTCAAGAAGCTGTAGCATCAATTCATCATGACCCAATGAGCTAAATGTGTCATAAATCTCAGGAGGACATACTACCAAGAGTTGGTCGAGTAGAGTAGGAGAAACAGCCTGTATGATGACTCGGCTGTTTACTGGTGGTCCACCGATTAGCTTGTTCTTATTTGAGAGCAAGGAAATTTGGTCAGTGTGATGATTTGGGCTCAAATCAACTTGGTATAGTGTCCATTTTCTCGATAAAGATTGATTCTGATTGATTCCATGAATGACGACAAAGATATCGTCTTCTAGCAAGTCTTTCTCTAAACTTGGAAAGAGAGAATTGAACAGATCGGGCGAGAGCGAGACGACATTTTCAGAGATGTCATCGCTGTATAGCACTGTGGCGCTCACCTGTCGGGTATTGACTAAAGATGTTGAGCCGTTATTGAGTAGCATGCTCGACGAAACACTTTGCAGAGGGGAAGAAGTAGAAGAGTTTGAGATGAGAGCGGGCATGTTTTCAGATTTCTTTGTGTGAAAAGTTGGTGGTTTAACTGAATCTAGTTTGGCGGGCAGTTGATTGAGAGTTGGTCAAATGAAAGACTGGAGATCAAACCTACAGAGAAAGAGTAAAGTTGTAGAGATTGATTATAGCCAGAAAGAAGATGAAAAAAGAGGAAAGATCAATTTTTGTAAAAAGAGACAATTTATAAATTTATATTTATTGATAATGATGATGAATATGGTTGGAATCAAGAATTGCAGTTTGTGGGGGAGACTGGAGAGACCGGAAAAAGATGACCCTATGCACAGCATAAAGTGAAAAAAAAAAATACAACAGTCAAAATTAAATCTGATTTAGTACCTCGGCTAGTTTTCTAACCATACGTTTAAATAGTCCTCTCGAACCATTTAACAATTAATATATATATTCTGGTTTTCATTTCAACACCTCCATTTAATTCAGTTTTATTTCTGCCTTTTCTTTCGTCTTAGGAGGGAAAATTAAAGCAGAAAGTCTCTGATACATGTCAATACTTAGAAAGACAGGAATAATTAAAGTGGGGAGGTAAAAACCAAAGAGTTTGGTGAAATCTGATTGGGGCACATCCAGATAGAAGAGCTCAACCAGGCACGCAAATGTAGTTACGGCCGCCTCGACTCCATAGATCAACGAAGGAAGATAGATCTTCTTGTCTCCTACATCAAGAATTTTTGTTAGCCAACAAACTGATTCAGTAAATACGAGAACTCACCTTTAAAAAAGTAGTATGTTCCAGCGACAAAAAAGGGGATTTGGAAGATAATCTCAAGCCAGACAAAGCCTACAAGCCAAGGCTGTGGGTTGGCCACCAAGAGATCATTGTTAGATTCAATGTGAAAGCTTTGGAGCGTTTTTTGAATAGGAAAAAGATACTGCTCCGGGACAGCAATGGTACAATCAATCAACACAGTGATGAAGAAATGTTGAAAACTAGAGTAAAGTGTTAGAAGCAATTCATTCTGTGCAAGTCCATGTTTCTCCATACAAATACAAAGCGTAGAACAGATCTCTCTTTCTACTCCAAATTGATTGTGCCATAGTGCTTTCTTGTTCTTTATCGCTGATTGAATTATCTTGATTTTAGCGTCTTGGGAAATAGAATGGGACGAGGGTGGCTTTTGTTTTTCTGGTTTTTGGTTTTTGGGTTGATCAAGTCTGAGTCTGGATGGGTAATCAGGTGGATGTGAAATAGAAAGCCAGGAATCAGCTACGGGTTCATGAAAGGTTCATAAAACACCAAATAACTGGAAGAAGAACGTTTAAAATGGTTTTTAAAAGGACATAAAAAAAAAGAAAAATGCTATTGTTTTACTTGATATATGCTATAAATAAGGTGGGTCAGTGAAAAGCAGCAGACTGGTTACTTTTTCGAAACTCCTTCGAGTATGTCTCTAGCCTCGTTTATCTTCATGGCTAAATAAGGAGAACCACCTCTATCTGGATGATTTTTAATCATTATTTGTCGATGGACCTTTTTAATATTGTTTTTGGTCAAACTATGCTGGCTCATACCTTCCAGGCCGAGAATATCTATCGCCTCCGCCACTGACATTTTGGGATCAAATCCTCCCTGGAAAAACTTCCTGTTGTCCTGATAGGACCCATTTCGCGCTGCTGCTGCCGCTGCCTGAGCAGACTGTGCATCATAAAAAGCTTCTATTGGCATGGCACTCAGGCGCGCATAGGCACGTACCGCTGCGCGGCCGCTAGTAAATAATAGGGCAGCACCGAAAGCTGCGACGATTGGAAGAACCTGGAAGAGAAACTCTTTGTTAGAACATGAAAACAATGAAATTTCTATAACTATTACAAGTAGCCAAATTCAATACTCAGCTGTTATGTTGTTCGTACCATTTTTACGTTTTATCAAGCAGGTGCATAAAGTGTCTGACAAGAGAAATAATTGAAGTATTGGAAATCCAATGGTTGTTCATGGTTGGATCAGAGTTGGGAGACGCTGATGAATTTTAACAAACATGTGCAGTGGAAATAGCTGGTACATAGGTTTTTACCGATGGAAAGCAAGGCACAATAATAACTTTGAGCAAGTTCTTTAAAAAAGAAAATACTTGTTACATTGTATATAATACTTTAGACTAAACATTGTACCATTGTTCGTTTTCACATGTGCATACTTGAACATTAGCGACAAGAAATAAAACTTCTAATAGTATTTTTTATTTTATTTTTTTTTATCTAAACATGAATACGCAAATAATAAATACCTAAAACTATGAATGCACTATAGATCTGAAAATAAGCTTATACTTCTTTGTTTTACATGACCTTCTAAAGTATTTATCTTCAGGACCCCATTTTCCTTGCTGGTTAAATCATCGGTAGAATTGAAGGCTGTTTGCGCCAGTGACATATGACGCTTTGATTTCTTTGTTTCATCAGCGATTTTAAAAGATTCTACTCCATGATTACTCTTAGACTGGTCGGCTGGTGACGAGTTAATAATTGCCATAGTGCTTGAGCCTAATATCGTTTTAAGTCTTTCTAATGATACTTGATTCAAGCGCTGCTCAAATGTTGTGATCCGGGTTTCTAGCTGGTGAAGTTCTGATACTCTCATATCATAGACAGTATTGAGAGATCCAAGCTCTATATTTAAAACGTCTTTTTCCGAACGTAGCTGATCAATGTTTCCTTCCAAATTGGCGATAGTTTCTTCATGCCGGCCAATATCATTATTGAGGTACTTAAGCAACCGCATCTCATCTTTCATTGCTCGATTAGCAGCTTCGGCCTCATGTAGTCGATCTTCATTCTCGGCAAGTCTTTGCTTTAGTTGCTCATGTAATTTTGGATCAATGCTAGTGGATTCTTCTTCACATTTCTGACGCAGTTTGAACTCTAGTTTCCGAACTTTTGACTCTAGATCAGCCACTTTCTGCTCATACTGGGTAGATTCATTTTGTTGCTGGGTTTTTGACTTTTCGACCTGGAGTTCCAAATCCTTAATTCTTTTTTCCGCTGCTAACAGCTCATAATTATTTACTTCAAAGTTGTTTCCAGTGAGCTCAGTAGTAGGGTAGCGGGATTGAGAAATAGCAGAAACAACTTTAGCTACATCCTCCATATGGGTTCGACTTTCCTTTGACAGTTGTTCTAGTTGTATAGCAATAAACTCCACCAAACTAGTAAAAGACTTGTCGTGTCGATACCTCGACTCTTGCTCTAACGCCACTAATCTATCAAGAATTTCAGGTATTAGATGGTCGTGTACTGATGCTTGCGTCTCCACTTTGTTTTGATTTTTGTTTCGAGATGAATTGGCTATGATTTCTTGTAAGCTGTTATGTAACTCAACAATGTCTCCACCAAGGATTTGAAGTTGTTCGTATGTTCTTTCATTTGCTTTTTTGAACGTGCTCCTAAGCTCTGATGAGGCGTCGGTTGCTTCTTCTCTAACCAGTAGCGAAATTGTCTCTTTCAACCTATGCATATCACCTACCGAACTATCGAAGTATTCTCGGATCCCCATCAGTAGATCATTAATATTTTGCTGTTGATGTCCAATCGATTCGGAAAATTTCACTAGTTCGTGTAGAAGGGTATTATTACTATCAGATCCAAAAAGACTAATAAAGTTTGTTGGCTCTGGTACTGAGCTTGAATCCTTCAAAGTCTCTTTGGTCAAAGAAGTCTTAATTTCTCTTTCAATTGAATCGATTTTATTTATGACGTCGGCTGAGTGATCAACTATAAGTTCAATAGTATTCTGAATATAATGCTGAGTCCGATTCTGTTCATCTAACGTTTTTGATATCTGAAGAAACTTTTCAGTAAAGACTTCATTTGTAAAGTTGGTTGTCTCATGGGTTTCGTCAATCCTTTTAGCAAGTTCTGAAAACGCATCCTTTTCTTGATATGACATATGCAAGATGGTATTGAGATTAGCAGAAATACCATTCACTACGTTTGAAACTGAGTTATTCTGTTGTCTGATCTCTCTGGAGCTCTCAAAAATACTGGAAAGCAAGCTGTCAGTCGCCGTGCTAGGTGAAGATGGCTGGGATGCCATTCCATGACTAACTGTCCTAATTTTAAGCGGATTATCCGAGTTCAGTCCATTTGATGCATTTGTTGGTGATTTATTCAATCCATTCACAATTGAAGGAACTAATTCATTGTCGCTAGAGTTCCGATGTTCTCCTTGGTGTTCTTGCGGTAATCTTGCCGAGGGATTCCAACCATTTGCCTCTATGCTCTGTTTTCGACGACTCAAGGGACTTGGTTGTAGCGGAGAATATCGCTGCTGGTAGATTGTTTCATTCTGATACTTATGTACCTGAATCGAGCTTGTTTGATTTCTCTGAGGCGTTCCTGAGGGTTGGAGTAAAGACGTGAGACTTTGCAAAATTCCTTGCGATGAGGGTTGTTGGGCCATGTCGTTACAGTGCAGTCGTGTCGATTATCAAATGCCGCAAATATATGTATATATAAAACCGATCGAGAGTTGAAGTTTCAAACGTTCAACTACGCTTGTATGTATAACCCAAAGGATTAAAAGTGTGCTTCAAAAAGTAGTTGATTTGGTCTTGAGTATATTGGCCGTTGATAATAGAAATGGGGTCTGAATAGAGTTATCTTAGCCATTGTTTTGTTTACTCCCGATTGCACGTTTCCTACATTTCCTCCATTCTTAAACGAAAGCGAGCAGCCCCCAAGGGCCCTTTGATACTTAGACTCACGTTAACAGTTTGTCACGTGTAATATTTAACAGCCGTATATCACGTGGTATTTTATGATAGATTAACTAAACTTTCTATATTGGGACATTAACAGTCACACAGAATTTAGTGAACTATATATTACAGAACTAAGTAATACTCAGAACGGCACTTACGTTCAACACTCAATTTTTCATCTCTCATATTAAAATTGCCTTACTCATTTAACATTGAATTATTATTAACATTGTGTGTGAGGCTTAGTCAAAATGTGGTTCCTCACACAAATTTTTCCTTCCAACTCAACCTCCAGTTTGATCTCACTTTTTTTCTTTTTTTTCCTTCCTTTTTGAATAAAATTTTCCTTCCACCTCTTAGGCATCATCGACACCACACGACGACATAACACAATGGGATCCAAATTTTTGAAGCCTGGCAAGGTTGGTATGTTCAGCTTAATATTTTAATCTGTGTTCTTGTTATAGTTTGAGTATTGAAGACATGGATTGTCTGTGGTTTGTTAAAGCGGTCGAAATTGTCGACAAGGAAATTTCAATATTGCAACAATTTTCATCCTTCATGATTTTCGAATGAAATACATATAACTACAGTTCAAATTTTCAGAATTATCAGTGTTAGCTTTATACAGAACTCTTACGAACTTTTGGCCTTGTTTACCACTTCGTTTTCATTTCACTTGCAGAGGGGTTTGGCTTTTTCGACAGCTGTTTCCCATAACGAATCTGCTCTTGACATTTCGCTGTTCTTCAATACTCTCCCAACTATACTCAGAAATTTCTATTCTCCATGGATTCACTTGCTAACTTTTAATAAATAGCTATCATTGTCCGCGGACGTTTCGCTGGTAAGAAGGTTGTTATCATCAAGCCCCACGATGATGGCTCCAAGTCTCACCCCTTCGGTCACGCCCTGGTTGCCGGTATTGAGAGATACCCTTTGAAGGTCACCAAGGCTCACAGCGCCAAGAAGGTTGCTAAGAGAACCAAGATCAAGCCTTTCGTCAAGGTTGTTAACTACAACCACTTGATGCCCACTCGTTACACTTTCGAGCTTGACACCTTGAAGACTGCTGTCAGCACTGAGACTTTCAAGGAGCCTTCCCAGCGTGAGGAGGCCAAGAAGACCATCAAGAAGGCTTTTGAGGAGAAGCACCAGGCTGGCAAGAACCAGTGGTTCTTCACCAAGCTTAACTTCTAAGCTCCTTGTATAAACTTATCTTTATTGTCATGCCAAAAAAATAAAAGAATTTATTCTAATGTGATTAATCTGCCGTAATTTGTTTTGCTCTGTACCTTGTTTGGTGATTTCTTTGTTACTCAAGACTAGCTGTTTGTAACATGCTTCTTGTGGTAAAGAAAGTTGCTTCCATAGTTCAAATACTCGTAACTTACTACGCTCATAAATTGGAAATTTATACTCAGCATTTTCTAACCTGATGATCATAGACTTTTAAAATAACTTTCCCAACTTGACCAACAAATATGGTGGGGGAGCTTAAAACTAAGCAATCGCTATAAATACAAATGTGCACCATGTTCCAAATTGACATCCCAAAATTGCTGGTAAATTTCTATATTTGAATTAAAAACAGTTAATTAATTAGGCTATAGCCATGAGCTGCTATTATTGACTAGAAAAGGTCGCTATCTTACATATGTATATATACAAAAGTAAGTTATAAGATGTAAATCTTAAATTGTTAGAATGAGTAAACTTGAACGTTCAAATCAGAGTGAAAAAAAAAAAAAAAAACCACCAGATTTTTTTTATATTTTTAATTTTTT
>Ga0160505_100643_pt1 | contig 18770 bp, 9 predicted proteins | sample DIDeMG_FD_108225 | JGI IMG/M metagenome (GOLD analysis project Ga0160505, IMG submission 108225) | Enriched chicken feces microbial communities from UW Madison campus, WI, USA - DID2874_E49_Stillage MG | ecosystem: Host-associated > Birds > Digestive system > Large intestine > Fecal ... | reverse complement strand
TTGATTATATAAATGAAAGAAATTAGAAAGACAATTTTTCTGTGAATTTAAAAAAATAAAAAAACCAAAAAAAAAAAAGGAACAAATCACAGTCTCAACAAGAATAATACAGATCTGAACTCACTTTACACTTCGAGTTCTTGAGTCTGCCTTGAACTATCATAATCGACTTTGGAGTTCTATCCTCAAACAAATATCATCAAGGCACCAGCAAACATACCAAGCCAGTGTACAGCATGTGAATCTGATCCAATTCCTGAAGATGAAGATGAGCTAGTCCCTCCCGTGCTAGTTGCACTACCACCACTTTCATGAGTGCTTGTTTGCCCTGCTTGAGTGGAAGAATTGGCTGAAGTATCGGCTGCAGTAGTCTGTGTAGAGTCATGACTTGTTTTTGAGCCAGATGTGGTGGAGCCACTGGCTGTAATTGAATCCTCAAATGTGCCAGTTTCGACTATGTTGTCAAGACTGTTAAAGTTGTAAGTCAACAGATAGTCGCTATCAAGCGTCTCAAAACTATCAAAGAAGCCCTTCGAATACTTTGATTGGGGCTCGCCCCAATCTCCGCTTTCGTCGATATCAGATTTGTCACTAACCACTTTGGGTGCAAATCCTATTTTGGAATCTGAGCTATTCAAGTTATCTCCAACAATGTACATATGTTTCAAAAAGTTGTATCCAAGCTGGACATCAGATGAAAATGTATCAACTACCACTTCAAGCCGGCACTCTTCAGACAGTTCGTCCTTAGAAATCAATTGCAGGAGGGGACATGTCAAATTTCCTTCGTTTGTGTAGAAGCTGATCTCCACTGGGGATTCCTTCATTAAACAATCAACATAGGGATATCTCAACGACGCGTCAAGACCAAAATGATAAAGAATCATATCTGCAAGCTGCGGAGCTGAGTATGGATTGACCCAAGTTTCGTTAATGAAGGGCCCAATGCGAACGTCAAGGTTGCCAAAAAATTTGCTATCTTGGTCACCAAAACCAGTCACACTGATAATACCGGGATAATCATATGTGGAGAACCACTGGAGCTCACCTGAGTACTTTGCATGGTCTACTGCTCCAAGAAGTACACTGCCATCGTCTCCATTGTCGTCACCAAAATAGACTGACGCAGCTGCCCGAGTAATTTGTTTGTCTTTAACTAGTCTATCCATAAAAAAGTCCCATTGTAAATTCAAATCTGTCAGAGCAGTAACCATTGAATAGAATTTGGATGTTGATAACCCAAGTACTCCTTGAGGAAAATATTCACCGGTCTCATCCTCTAGACCAAAATAGAAATCTTCAAGTTTGACGTCACCAATTTGCATTACATCACTTAATAAACTCCCATCCAGAAGCTCTGTTTGAAAATTCGCTTTGGACATAAATGTGCTATTGGCAGTGCTGGATAAAGAATAATTGTAGCTCAGAAATGGACATGTGATATTGCCTATGAATACTTCATCCGCATTCTGGTTTTTGTTCATTCGAGCACATTTTCCTTGGTTGGTATAGACGTCTGAACTTGAGAAGTCTACTGTGAGCTTCACTTTCTGCGCCGGAGTTCCAAAAGCTGCATCAACATAGAAGCCATTGTACTTGAAGTCACCGTCATCCTCAATTGAATCTCTCTTTTCGAGTTTGGATTGATCTAACTTGATATACGCATCGACTGCCGCCAAGCAAGCAAGAAGAGTAACAATATTCATTGTGATGTATTATTTACATAGAACTTTCTACGGATTTATACGAATGGAGGCTGGTGGGGACTCTTGTATATTACGCAATGCATATTGAGCCCTGGTGATAATTCCAGAGAATGTAGAGAAAGAGCAACCTGAATGAACTCTGAAGACATTTATTCTATCAACTAGCGGCTAAAAGGGTCTCTCGAGACTTTCTGGTACATCTTTTGCCTTCAAGACAAATTGTAAATGGGTAAACGAATAAATCAGAGAGGCTTACCTCAAGCAGAGAGGCTTACCTCAAGCAGAGAGGCTTACCTCAATCAGAGGCTTAACTTTGCGTATATATTCCAGGAAAACGCTTCTAGTACAATGTATTTATAGTGATAAGAGCAAAGTTACTACTTCGCCATGAAAATAGAAAATTCCATCAGTTCAAGCTAATCGATCTAGAAGTTTCAAGTGGACAGAAACTTGACATCTGGGAGCCAAGGCCAATTAACCTGTCAGTTGATCCATGGAGCTTGGCTAACTGTATGCAAGGTGTTCCACTATTATTATGGCAGGTCATGCACATTGCTGGATTCAGGTCATTTATGCCAAGACCAACATGCCTTATCTGGGAATGTTCCCATTGACAATATTCAATTGCGACAGAAGCCATTCTGAGACAAATTAACCAAAAAGATACATAAAAAAGTAAGCCCGATGCGGGGCTCGAACCCGCAACCTTTTGATTGACCTTATGAAGTTTAAGAGTCAAATGCTCTACCGATTGAGCTAACCAGGCTTGTTGTTTGCAGAAGTGGACCCTGTATTATATGACTATATGTTCAAAAGAAACCTTTACCTCCCAAATGTGTTTTAGTATCTAGTATTCAGTTGTTTCAAAAGAAGAGGTTTACCCTTAATTAAATAATTGTACTCGAAAGAAATAAAGAATTATTTAAGCAAGACAATTAAATCAACATAATTCAGCGATACTAAAAACTAACTGAAGTCGCCTTTAACTTTATCCTACAAACTAATCTATTCTCTCTCTTGTTTGTCTAACACCTTTAGTCGTTGTCAGAGTCTGAATCCGAATCTTCTGCAAATGGGTCTAAACCGTTATAAGCTACCAAATTCGTAGTATGCTTCTTCCCACGCAATGATCTCCACGACATCATGTTCTCCGTCCCCATCTCTAGGAGCTTCTCCTTCACTTCAAAAGGAGAAACTCTCTCGCTCAACATATTTGCAACCAACCCAGCGATGATTGGGGAAGACATGGAGGTCCCCGAGAGATACTCCGGAGAATCAATGTTTTCGATGTTCACACTGGCAATTGCCACTCCGCTTGCGAAAATATCAACACACAGACCCCAATTGGAGAACTCTGCGATCCCCAAAGTTGAATCATCAATGGCTCCAACAGTAATCGCCTTCTGCGAACTAGCAGGCAGTGTATAACAAGCATCTACGTTCAGATTTCCAGCAGCGACAACAACGACAAGTCCTGTGTCACACGCAGCATCAATGACTCGGTTTAAGACGGCATTCTTGATTGCACCCAAGCTCATGTTGGCAACTCCAGGTAATTTCGTCTTCTTTCTATGATTCACAGCAAACTCTATCGCTCCCAAAATGATGCTGAGTGACCCTTGTCCAGACCTGTCCAAGGTTTTTACCTCGTAGAGATTGGCGTCTTTGGCGACTCCGTAAGTTTTGGAGCCCACGATGCCTGCTACATGAGTGCCATGGCCATTTGTGTCTCCACTGCCTTCTCCAGTAAAGTCTTTGCCCTCGAACGCTCTCCTTTCAAACTCCGGATGGTCTAACTTGATTCCAGAGTCGATAATGTAAACATTGACATCTTTCCCACTTGCTTTGCTATCGTAATAGTATGATGTTCTCTTTGAGTAGTAGCTGGTCTGCGAAAGCCTAGCTAAGTGCACAGGGCTGTTCTTCTGCTCTTTAATCTCCAACGCCCTGAAAACAATATCAGGAGTGACTTCTGCTACCATTGGACATTTCTTGAGTCTTTCGATGGTCGCTTTGCTGAAGTTTCCGGAGAATCCAACAAAGTTCCCAATACGGAACGACCTGGTGATATAGTCCCGCACCCTTTGTGCCACCGGGAACTTCAAGTCGTATTTTAAGAAAGATCCGACAGTTTCGTGGGGCTTTAAGACAACTAAGTGATTCGCTAACACAAAGTTAGCGATACAGAGGAGATAGGTGAAAACTTGGAGAGTGAGCATAGTTGTTTAAGAGGTTTACAGATGCGCCTTAGATAAATCAATTAAATATATATAATCACCAACAACAACAAAAGCAACGATACAATCCAACTGACTGTCAGTATTAACCAAAATAAATGTAGAAACAGTTCATTAAATGGACATTAAGAATCGTTCAAAACTTACAAGTTCTGAACGAGCTTGTTCTTCTCCTCTTCGGGCAAAGAGGAGATGTACTCTTTGATAGCAGCAGCAGCAGATGAGGAATCTTCCTTCAAGAGAGCGTACAAGTCGTTACGGCTCTTCTCAACCTTCAATTCTTCAATCCTCTCTTGCAACTTGGAGTGATTACTCTCGATATACGAGCTGACGGCTTCGTCATCGTCATAGTCGACAGTAGGCATCCAACTCTTCAATCTAGCGACCTTCTCCAACTTAGAGTTGGTGTTAATGACTTCGCCAATCATCTTCAACAAGTACTCCTCGTTCAAACGACGACGTAAACGCCAGAAGAAGAAGCGTCTAGCACTTGGCCAGTCAATTTCCTTTCTGATGACACCCTTAGCTAACATACGACCAGATCTGTCGTGCAAGTCAGCAAATTGGACGGACACTTGAGCGTAGATTGGCATCAAGAGTCTCTCACGAGCAACCAACTTGGCACTCACTTGCGAATATTCTTCCTGGTCCAACTTCTCATTCAATTTCTTCTTCAACTCGGCGTAGGTTGGGTCCAATCTTTCCATGGTGGCTAACAACTTGTCACGTCTGTACTTGATACCAACCATACCTTCTGGCTCCAAAACACCGGCTCTGGAATTAACGTCAGCGTACATCTCCATCATGTCAGGGTTGATGGTTGGGTCAACAACAACCCAAGAACCACCTCTCAATTCACCGTGTGGAGGAATGTAAGTGAAGATTGGTTGCTTAAAATCAACCAATGCGTCAACAATAAAAGAACCGTACTTAAGAACCTCATTGAACATATCACGCTGACCACCGGAGAAACCTCTCCAGTTGGCCAAAATGATCAATGGCAATTGCTCACCGTGGTTGAAGTCATTGATAGCCTGAGCAGTCTTGAAAGCAGAGTTAGGGTACCAAACTTGACCAGCTTCCTGATTCAACATCTCAGTGGAGTCTGGGTTAGCTGGGTCAGCTGGAACCAAGTTGTCAACAGTTCTAGTCTCAACACCGATAACACCGATTGGAATACCACCAAGACGGGCTCTACCGACAACAACACCCCTGGCCCAGCCAGACAAGGTTTCCTGGAAAGAGTCCTTGTCGAAGAGACCAGACTCAAATCCACCAGATTCCAATTCACGACCAGAAATCATCCATCTGACATCGTATGGCTCGCTCTTTGGTGGGAAGTACTCGATGTCTCTGTCCCATGGGTCTTCGCTCTTCAAAATTGGCACAGGGGTGTCACGCACAGCTGGGATGTAAGACATCCAGTCCATGATCTTCTCAACACCAGCCAAATCGTCGCTGGCCGTTAAGTGAGAAACACCATTCTTGTACATGATCTGAGTACCACCCAATTGCAAGTTAGAGGAGTAAACTTCTCTACCCAACAACTTGTTGATGGCAGGAGCACCAGTCAAAATAATTGGCTGGCCCTCGATCTGAATTGCTCTCTGACCCAATCTGACCAAGTAGGCACCAATACCCACCGATCTACAAGTCACCAAGGTGATTGTGAAGATGTCCTTGTAAGCTCTAGAGGTTGCACCAGCAATCAATCCGGAGCCCTTAAGACACTCAACACCCAATCCATCCTCAGCACCAACAATGGAAGTGATGATGTGACGCTCCTTACCATTCTCGACAACTCTCTCAGTGACAAGAGTCTTACCGTTGCCAGCCTCGTCAATGGTTGCCTTGTCCTCCGAAGTTAAGTACAAGTACTTGAATCCCTTCTCAGGTATACCCTCTTCGTTCCAGGCGACCTTAAAGTATGGAAGCAACTCCTCAGCAATACCAATTCTGGCACCAGAGTTAGCAGAAAGGTAGACTCTTGGGATACCCAAGCTTCTGGCCATTTCCGTACATCTGTTGAAGAACTCATCTTCCTCAGGACCGAAGGAACCGATCTTATGAGTGATATCGTTGGCGACAATAATGAACAGACGACCACGTGGGTACTCTGGGGTCTTAACAGTCACCTTGAAACCGACCATACCAATTTTGTTCGATCCTGGCTCTCTCTCCACAGCAGTCAATCCTCCATTCTCATCTTGGATCAACTCCAACGAAGCGAAGAAATCCTTTGGAACCTTGCCGTCACCATGCTTCTTCCATTGCGCAATAGTGGCTTGGCGGAACAACTCTGGGAAATCGTACACGTAGGTGGTTCCCATGTTGTGGGCCTTGTAACGCTTAGGCTGCAAGGACTCCTTGGCAGCGTAAGGGGTCGAAATCAGTCTCAAGTGCATGGATCCTGGAGCACCAATCGACTTGAAAACCCAGTCACCCTTGGTGTTCTTGATCTCCATGTACAACTCGGACTTGACGACGTAACCCGACACGTTGGTGATGATAGCACGCAATGGGAAAGGTTGACCAGATTGAGGGTCGATACAAGAGATACGAATCTCGGCACCAGTAACTCTCAATCTCCACAATCTTCTACCGAATCTCTCCAAGAAGGAGCCGAAGGCAGCTTCGACCTCCAGAGGCAAGACGTTGAAAACGGCAGAGAAGTTGATAAAGATGTGGTTCAAGTCGGAGTTCGAAGTGTCAATAACTTCCAAAGCATCCAAAATATCGGTCATCAAACGGTTGGACTCAGAGATCAAGTACTCACTGATACTGATCTCTTCGTTAATGACACCGGTTCTAATAATACCTCTAGTAAAGAATCTCTTGTCAGATGGGGAGTTCTTACCGACAGCTTCGTAGACGTGAATGTTTCTGTTGTCGGTGAAAATTGGCTTGATGTCAAAGTTCTCCAATCTTCTCAACTCCAATTGGAAGGCCAAAGCTGGCTCAATGTGTCTAATAACATTGTTCTCCAAGTAATCAGGTGCTGTGTAAGTGTAGTACTTAGGATAAGATCCAACAGTATTACCAAACACAAAGGTAATACGACGGACACCAGCGGCCCTCAACTCCTCTCTATTGTCCTCAATAATCTCGGCGATTTTCTCCAAAGCTACTTCTTCGGTATCATAGCCCTCAATACTGGTGACGACAACGTTGACAACATTGATGCATTCTGGTTCAGCACCGGCCTTGAAGGTAATGGCGTCAGATGGGTTAAGTCTTTCGAGACCAGCGAGAAGCATTTCATCAACATCGTCAATGTGCTTAGCTGGAACCAAGATACCGGATCTAGCTTTCTGGGTGGACTTGCTGTCGACAGTGAAAGACAAGTCAGAGACGGACGCAGCTCTGTTCATAGAAGTGGAGTCATCTCTTCTGAGGTTCTGAACAGAGTGAGAAGAGAGCAGAGGCAACTGGAACTGCCACTTGATGATTGGCAACTTCTCCTGCTCATGGAAATCATAGGTGATTGGGCCCAAAGAGTAAGCTCTGTAAGAACGACGCACGTAAACCTCGGCAGCTGCCATGGCAACCCATTCATCTTGGTTCACCAAAAACTGAAGCAAAACATCGTACACAGTGTGCTTGGAGTCGACAACCTCACGAATGATGTCGAAGTTGGGGCTTCTGTACTTGGCGTAAACCTCACCGTAAGAAGTCTGCAACACTGAGGATCTCAAGATGTGCTCCAACTGGTCGGACCTCTCCTTAATAGATGGCAAGGAGCACTGGATTAAGACTTCTCTGGCCTTCAAGGAAACCTTAGCAGTACCTCTAGACTCCAAATCAACGATGTTTCTCAAAGCATCTCTAATTGAAGATGCAATAGTGGCAGATTCCTGCAAGATTGGCTGGTAGGCCTCAATGATAGCCAACACCAAGTTGTTCTTAGAGCTGACCTTGGAGTGAGACAAGGCAATTTGAAGAACCTTGCTCAACTCAGTCTTGTACTCGTCTCTTTGCTTCAAAATGACATCCTCCTCACGGTTGTTTGAGCCAGAGAACAATTTTTCAACATCGTAGTACTGGTTGAGCAAGCTGGCAATGAAATTAAACTCGTGCTCAACCAAACCGTTGGAGTACTTGTTAGCAACATCGAGCAAAGGAGCCACAACTGCGCCAAACAAAGAGTCATCGGACTCCTTCTGGGCCTTGTGAATGAGCTTGAGAAGTTGCTTGGCAGGGAAGTCGCCGCCTCTACTCTGAGTTCTCTCGATTGTGGCTGTCAAGGCCTCGTCCAACTTAGCTGGCAATCTGGAGTGCAAAGCAGAAGCATGCAAAGCCCACTCAGAATATGGTAATTCCTTCTCTCTCAAGGACTCAATCAAGTTCTTCAAAGTGGAGTTCATAATGACTTGGTTATCGTAACCAGCCAAAATGTTTTGCAAGATGGAAGCGTACTTGTTGAACTTGTGAATTGGCTTGGAGCCACCAATAGATGGCTCACCTAAGTCAGGCAAAGTACCCTCGAATGGCAAAGCGTGCTTGACCTTCGATGGGTCATCCAAAGCCAAAATGGCCAAGATGTCACCGGCATTGACAGTAGATCCAGGCTGTTTGATAGTCTGGACGACACCATTCTCTTGAGCGATCAATGGCATGCACATCTTCATGACCTCGACCTCAGCATAGGCCTGACCGGCAACGACATGCTCACCACTCTCAACCAAGTACTTCACCAACTTACCTGGAGATGGAGTTCTCAACTGGGTAGGATCGTTCTCGATCTCCAACAAGCAAGTCTTACCATCAACGGACAATCTGGTAGCAGATGGCTCCTCCTTCCAGTAGATGGCGTGTGACTTACCGTCAATGGCACACAACAAACCACCATCGGACAAAGAACGAATACCAACAATGGCTCTGGTTCCGTTCAAGAACAAAGTGTATGTCTCCTCAGAAGACATAGTGGCGGTAAACTTGTACTTGTGGCCCTCGTAGATGAACTCAATTGGGAAAATAGTTCTCAACAAGGATTTGTTTGGAACTTGACCTCTCTCCAAGGAGTTGGTGTATTCCAGCTTATCTTCTTGAGAGGCGATGTAAGCCTTGGTGGCAGCACCGCACAAAACAGCGAGGATAGGGTCAGGTCTTTCCGCAGTCAACTTCTTAGAGATCAACTCATCCAACCATCCGGTTGTGATTGTGTTATCCTCGAAGTCAGGGGTCTCCAACAACTTGATCAAGTACTCCACGGTGGTTCTGAAATCACCTCTGATGGACAACTCCTTCAAAGCAACCACCATGTGCTTTCTGGAGGCTTGACGGTTCTCGCCGAAAGCAAAAATATGACCAAACTGAGAGTCGGAGAATGAGTGGATTGACGATTGGTTACTGACCGAGAAGTAACCCCACACGTTGGACGAAGATCTGAAGTTCAACTCGTGCAAGTTACCACCAGAGGGCTTGAAACCTTCTCCAGGGTCCTCAGAGGTGATACGACAAGCGGTACAGTGGCCCTTTGGAGCAGGGCGACGCTGGGTAGTCAAAGAGTTCTCGTTTTTGAACTCAAAGTCAATTTCTGTGGAGGTATGAGGGTCCACACCGTACAAAGTTCTGATGTCTCTGATTCTGTGCATAGGAATACCCATGGCAATCTGCAACTGAGCAGCAGGCAAGTTGACACCGGTGACCATCTCGGTGGTAGGATGCTCAACCTGCAACCGGGGGTTCAACTCCAAGAAGTAGAACTTGTCCTCGGCGTGAGAGTACAAGTACTCCACGGTACCAGCGGAAACGTAACCGACCAACTTACCTAATCTCACGGCGGCATTCTCCATGGAGCGGAAAGTTTCCTTGTTAGCAATGGTAACAGGAGCCTCCTCGATGATCTTCTGATGTCTTCTCTGGACAGAACAGTCTCTACCGAACAAAGAGATATTAGTACCGTACTGGTCAGCCAACAATTGCACCTCCAAATGTCTGGCACTGCCAGCCAACTTCATGATAAAGATTGGAGAACCTGGAATCTCGTTAGCAGCCTGGTTGTATAAGGTAACAAAGTCTTTCTCGTCATCGACCTTTCTGATACCTTTACCACCTCCACCTTCGGAGGCCTTGATCATGACAGGGAAACCAATTTGTCTGGCCTTCTCCAAACCGTCTTCAGGACTGGTACAGCATCCCTTGGCGTAAACTTCCTCAGAGACAGACACCAAGTTGGTGGAAGGATCCACTTGGACCTCGTCGACACCAGTTCCAGACCATGGGATACATGGCACTTCTGCGTGCTGTGCGACGATGGTAGAAGAAATTTTGTCACCCAATGATCTCATGGCCGAGCCTGGAGGACCGATGAAGACGATCTTTTTGGGAGAAGCTGCCAACATCTCAGGCAACATTGGGTTCTCGGAGGCGTGACCCCAACCGGCCCACACAGCGTGTACATCAGTTCTCTCGGCGATCTCGACAATTAACTCGACGTTGGCGTAGTTGTTGTTGTTGGTTCCACCAGGAACCTCCACGCACTGGTCAGCCATACGAATGTACTCGGCGTTGGCAGCCATATCCTCAGGGGTGGCCATAACGGTGAATTGAACCGCTCTCTCGTCGCCAAAGGTTTCATAAGCCCATTTTCTCACGGATCTGATTTCCTTGACTGCGGCAATACCGTTGTTGGCGATCAACACCTTGGAAATGACGGTGTGACCTTGGTGGTTTCTGACAAAGTCAGAGACGGGGCCGGGCTCGGCTTCACTTACGGAATTCAAGCCCTTAAAGTGGTCCGCCAAGTTCTGATGGAGCGACTGATAGTTTGTGTCGGACATTAGAAATGACTTGACGTTGTTGTAGATTCGGCGGAGCGAAAACGACAGGTGTAGCGGGGTTTTAGTGTGGAAGCTGTGAAACCTCGATAAATAGGGGGTATGTACAAAGAACGGTCGTAGGGGTCTGTGGTTAGTAAAGGTGCTCCAAGCACGCATAGGTGGTGATGGAGAAAATGTTGGAGGTGAGAAGATATCCGGGGGTTATAATCCGAGGGTGAGAATGGACAAGTTGGAAAAAAAGACAAATGGAGGTGTTGGGTTGACAATTGATTTGATTTCATTGTGGATATCTGAGTTTCGATTTCATTGTGTATGGGAGAATTCATCAATGAAGGTGTTGATAAGGCTCTCATTGAGATACCTCAAGTCTCTTCAAAACTATCCAAATACTTCAATGGGAGAAATTCTCAATTCGCTCCAGAATTCACTTTTCCAATTCAATTCAATTCAATTCAAATCCCATGGTATCAATCTGTCGAATTCTGTAATTTCCATCCTTCTTTATCTCCACTCTTTATTGTTTGGGTCTTGCTTTGTCTGTTTCTCTCTTGTGGGTTTTCTCACTCATCTCATCCTCTTAATATCCCCATAGTAAATGATCTCTCCATGTATCTCCATATCTATTGTCATTTCCATGATTTTCTCCACCTTCTCTATCTAAATCTCGATTCACATACTTATAAGGCACCAAACGACACACAGAGGCAGATATTGTTGTTGTTGTTGTTGTTGTTGAACTGCTCTGGTTTCTCTATCTATCAATTTACCGGAAGTTGGAAACCTTATAAACGGGCATTTTCGCAGCTTAGGGCCACTGCTGTACACAGGCACTTGGGTCGATTCGCACTGTCCACTAGGAAAATGGGCCCCAACATTGAAAAAGTTGGCCCAAAATAGAGGCGTGTGCATACCAAAATCTCTGCACCATTCTTGACGTAACTGACAACCACGAAGGGTTTGGGGTTGGTTGGATGATACTAAGTGCTTTTGGGAGACATGGTGCACGGGTTTACTGTCTACATTTTCCAATTTGTAATTTAATTTTTTTGTCCTTTTCTTCGACGTCAACACGGTGAGGACTTTAAAGGTTTTCGGACTACGCGGACTTTTTGGCTTCAAAATTAGTCGATGTTTTCGCGCATTGCGTTAGGTGGATATCTTGAAACTTGATTTTCTTGATAAACCGGGCTAATTCGGGATCATCTCAATATACACAATCTAGACCCCTTCCCTTTTTTTTAAATGGCTCTTATCAGTAGAAAAGCCCAAGCGCTTAGTTGTGGTTAGGTTAGTTTCGGCGATTGGGTTTTTATAAATATTTTTATCACGTGACCAATCATCACGTGATAATTGAGAGCCAATTAAACAAGAGAGAAAACTTGCCAACATTCTATTTTCTGGTTTCATCACTGTATAAGCATCATCTTTATCAACGTCACCCTTATTACCTAAACCTGAACATCCAACAATTTAAATCAACGTTTAAGTCAACAGATTTGGCATCAGTTTATTTATAAACAACTCATTAAACGTCAAATTATTTATCATCGGATTTTTACCAGCAATATTCTAACAATCAACTATAAAATCAACTATACTTCCTGAGATCATCTTCAACTTTCTGAAATCAACTTCCCAAAAACCACTCATTTAACATAAAACGTTCAGCATCACTTTTTTAGCATTAACATAATCAACACCAATATCAACTGTCTCAATTCCACTCCCTAAAGTAGATTGTCCAGTATCATCTACACCGACAGGGTACGGGTGTTTTTCTTTATATCTGCTACTTATATTTTGGCACCTCCCTCTACTTCCTGTCTCTACTTCCTGTCTCTACTTCCTGTCTCTGCTTCCACTATTTCCTGTCTTCCTCTGCTACTTGCTTTACTCCTGCACCTTCATCCTACTCGGACCTTTTTAAAACTATTCCGTATTGCTATCCAGTGCTCAAATCAATTAACCAATGTGGAAAACCCAGCTCCATGTAAACATGAGACTAATTTTTTTATTTTTCCCAGTTATAACTCCGAGGTTTATTTTCCTCGTAAAGTAACTATCTGTCAACTTCGCCTATTTCTTTCCAAACCTCTCCATCTGTCTAAAACTTCCCACTGTCCCATTCCCACCGTTCTTACGCTTCCCCTTTCTCTTCTGACACTTTCCACTTACTCTATAATTTCCAATTTCACTTGACAGCATTCACCCATGTCAATCGGTTCCAATGCAACGTCGATCCTCCACGGCCATATGTCTCATGACGTAATATGTTGCCCCACATGTCAATTGCTAAACGGCACCTCATAACCTTTTCTGTTACTTTGCGACATGAGAACCGTGTTCTCCAGGTTTGAAATGTGGGGGAGAATCTTCTGGATTCGACTATAAATGTCTAGCATAATGCCCTTGTTTCACAGTTTTATTTCATTGCATCCTCAATTAAACTTTTCGCACCCAATGTCCAGCGAAGAAAAATACAGCGAAGAAGAATATAACGATGAAGTGCCCACCTTCTTGGGCTTCAAAGGTAATCATTTAAATGCTGCCGTCACCGTTATGTGTGGTGTGGGCTTCCTTTTATTTGGTTATGATCAAGGTGTCATGGGGTCGCTTTTGACCTTGGATTCATTTAGAGGAACTTTCCCTAAGATCAATACCCAGCTTCATCCAGAGAACTCCACATTGCAAGGTGCAGTGATTGCCTTATACGAGGTGGGTTGCTTAATTTCTGCATTGTCCACCATGTATTTGGGAGACCACTTTGGAAGATTGAAGCTTATCTTCACGGGCTGTTTGATAATGATAATTGGCGGTGCTTTGCAGGCTGGTTCTACGAATGTTACCTTTTTGGTGATTGCCAGAATTTTTTCTGGTTTAGGAAATGGTCTCCTTACCTCCACTGTGCCATTGTACGCTGCTGAGTGCTCCAAGGCTCATAGCAGAGGTCGTTTGTTATGTATCCATGGCTCATTGATTACCTTAGGTATCTGCATTTCTTACTGGGTTGATTTTGCCTTCTACTTTACTGAAAAGTATGGTGAAGTATCATGGAGATTTCCTGTCGCTTTTCAGTGTGTTTTCCCTTTGTCTATCATTGGTTTTATTTTCAAATTGCCTGAATCCCCCAGATGGTTGATGGGTAAAGGAAGAGTTGAAGAGGCAAGGGTGGTGTTCGCCGCACTTTATGACCTTCCAGTGAACCATCCTGTTGTTGAAGAACAGGTGATGGAAATTCAAGAGTCCTTAGCAATAGAAGAACGTGCTGGGGCAAACAAATTCAGTGTCAAAGCGTTACTCAAGCATGGAGAAAAGAAGAATTTTCAAAGAGTCAACTTGGCCGGCTGGTCGCAGGTGATGCAGCAGATCTGTGGAATAAATCTAATCACATACTACGCTGGAACTATATACGAGACTAACATAGGAATGTCTCCGTTCAATTCTCGAGTTTTGGCTGCTTGCAATGGTACGGAGTACTTTTTGGCGTCTCTCATTCCCATTTTCATTATTGAAAAGGTTGGCAGAAGACCTCTTTTCCTCTTTGGCACCACTGGTCAATTCTTAACCATGCTTTTCCTTTTTGTTTCCATGGAAATGGCAGAAAAGGGACATAAGGGTGCTGCTGTGGGTGCGGCGGTGTTGCTATTCATCTTTAACACCTTCTTTGGTGTATCACTTTTATCCCTTACATGGTTGTATCCACCTGAGATCTCATCTTTAGAAGTCAGAGCACCTACCACTGCTATTTCCACCGCCTGTAATTGGGGTTTCAATTTCATGGTGGTGATGATCACTCCTGTCTGCTTTGAAAGAATTAAGCATCACACTTATCTTATCTTTGCTGGCATTAACTTCTTGATGATTCCTGTGTTCTTCTTCTTGTATCCAGAGACCAAGGGTCGGACATTGGAGGAGATGGATTTGATTTTCGCCAAAACACCAGAATGGCAGCCATGGAAGTCGGTCAAAATTGCCAGAGAAATGCCATTTGCACATTCTGGACTTGTCGGAGATGTGAGTAAGTACAAGCCTACATCTGAGCATTATGAGGATGCTATCTTGGAGAACCTGTCTACTTTCAGCATGGAGTGAAGAATCTTAGGCATTTGCAAGATTGTTAGAAGTCACATTACATAAATATGATTAAATGAATTGCATCATTAAAGTGAGTGTCCGATATGATACTAGAAGTAAGGTAGAACGCCAGTATTGGCTAAGATGCAAATGGGTAAGTTGAATAAAGGAGTGTTTCAACAAATTGTATGCTATAACTTCGACCTTCTTCCTTTAAAGCTATGCAACATGAAGATGGATGATATCGACGAATAAATTCAACAGGGCTATGTTAGTGGTGTATAGATATATGGAGGTAACAGGGTACGAATACCAGTTAATAGAGATTTCTGTAATTCCTACTGTTAGTGGCGATCAGATAGCACATCAGGTACATCGAGACCCAAAAAAGAAAAAAAGAGAAACAAAAGTATCAATTCGACTCTGACATTTACAAGTGATCATATAATAAAGTCAACCCAAATTACCATAACTTTATTAGTCACAAGACTCTTTTGAGGTTCACAAGACCTTGAGTTTCTCAACTCAAATCTTGATGAGGAAATGATGCTCCTGACATTTACAATGTAAATTTTAAGAATTATAATGTACAACACAATTGACATTGTCGACTCGAAGCTTGTTTGCCCACCTTGTCTTCATATACATTTCTATCTCTTGTTCCTTTATGACTCTTGCCACTACTGCACACTCTGGAAGCTTCTTATCATCAAGTACAAAGCAGACAACGAAGCCAGAAAGGCCCAAAACTCCCTGCTAATCAATTTAAACATCCATAATTGACCCAAAACTCTTTAGAGCATTTTTATGAATATAAATTAATATTGTCCTCAGTTATAGATAGTCTTCAACTATTAACTTCCCCATGATATATGTTCCTCAGCTATTATGGCACTCGCACGACAGCAAAAAAATCTTGAAAAATTGCACTCACTGAAGTTCAAAACTCATCATCATGTCGTGGTTGTTCGGAGGAAAGTCTCAAGAAGAAAAACAACAGGATAACCTCAAGCAGACGTTGGGCTTCGATCCTGCCCAGGTGGCCGATGTGTCCGCCATCATCAGCGCCCCAGGAGTATTGAGCTCGCAGAAATTGCACCCTTTGGCTGGTTTGGACAAAGGTATCGAATACATGGACTTGGAGGACGACAAATTGTCGGAGATGGAAGGTGCACAGGGTTTGTTAGCATCCAGATCATGGTCTGACGACTTGTGTTACGGAACCGGTTCCGTTTACTTGATTGGCTTGGGACTTGGAGGAGCATACGGACTCCAGGAAGGTTTGAACAACTTACCACCCAACTCCACGTCCAGATTGAAGTTGAACACCGTTTTGAACCACATCACCAAGAGAGGTCCATATTTGGGTAACTCGGCTGGTGTTCTCGCCATGACCTACAACCTTGTCGATTCGTCAATCGACTACTTTAGAGGCAAGCACGATGACTACAACTCGTTGGCTGCTGGTGCCTTGACTGGAGCTTTGTTCAAGAGTTCCGCTGGTGCCAGACCCATGGCCATTTCCACCTGCTTGATGACCGCTGCTGCTGGTGCATGGTGTGGCTTGAAGCACTTGCTTCAATAATTGCATGGCTATCTGGGTTTTGTCTATTAATGTTTGTAAATAGTTATTACGACGTCTGTTGAATGCTTGCGGCCCCCGCGTGTACCAATGTATCCGTTCCTTTTTGTAGTGACCGACTTTGTTCGGTATATTCTACCCGTTGTTTCTTGTCTGTTGTGGTTTTCTCTTCCACAGGTCTTTTTTTGCTGAAAAGGCCCTCGAGTTCCTCCTGTGAATACTGTTTGTCCTTCTGCATGATCCGAATAAATATGTTTTTGCCTTCATCTCCGATTTGGTTGGCAATCTCAAGAAATTCTTCGTTGGTCTTGACTTTGCAGAACATCTGATAAAATTTCGACTTTCCCGGCACCTGGTTGAGCAAAATGTATTTGGTATTACTGGGATGATTTTGAACTGAAATGGATGTACGGATGAACTCAGGAAGAACGTCTTTCCAGGGTAGAGGAGAGTCACTGAATACGGTGGGGTTCAGCTCGGCAGCCTCTGCCATCATTCCTCCAATTTTATCGTTGCCCATCGTCTTCTGGAACTCGACAATCTCCTTTTTGCACAAGAAACCGCCATTAACCACCAACGAGACCCCGTGCTTGCTGGTAATATCGAAAATCTTCTGAACAAATTCACGAATGGGTTGCTGTCTATTTCTCATGTCTCGAGTCCGACAATGGACTGTTAAGTTGGCAACACCAGTAGCACAGATTTTCTCTACCAAATCAAGCGTTGGCTTCGGGTCAGAGGGGTCTAACAACCGGATCTTACAACTGATGGGTTTGTCATAGGGTTTTCCAACATTCTCAACCAAATTGGATAGAATCAGAGTGAGAAGCTCGGGTTTGGAAAGCAAAGCTGCGCCCATTCCTGAATGGGTAGAAAAGGGTTTTGGACATCCGCAATTGAGATCAATTCCATCGACATCATTCACCACTTTTAGAGCACCTTCGACTGCTATTTGAGGGTCTGACGATCCAAGCTGGAAAATCAACTTTCCCTTCTCAATTTCACGGTTCGTACGGAAAATTAAGGAATTTTTCTGGCCTGTTTTTCCTGTTTCAACAAAATCAACGGTTCCCAACTCAGTGTTATCGATTCTTGTACAAGTTCTAATTTTGCGGTCGATGATCTCCGGAGACCAAACCAAGTCTGCGCCGTATTTGAGCGCCATGAGCCTCATGGGAAGCTCGCCGCTTCGAACCATTGGAGCTAGACATAATTTTCCTGCGTATTCCGGCATTTTTTTGGACCAGAACTTGAAGAACATGGAGAAGAGGTTTGGGAGAGCTTCATAGTTCAGAAGGTGATGAGTAGTCACGTGCATAATGGTCATGTGTTTATAATCACGTGTTTAAAGGGTGTGTGTTGTGAAGTCACATGATCTACAGAGGGTTCAAGGTAGGAAAGTTAAAAGGGTGATCACCATACCCATCATCACGTGCTGATAATGATTTCTCACGTGAATCGGTCATCACTCCCAAGTCCGAGGAATCCAACGCATGATCCTGGTTGCTTCCAGAAGATTCCCCGATAACTGCATGACTCACCTAATGAGGAAATTTGCTGTGACATAATTGACTCCCGTAATTGGCACAGGGCATCCGTGACATAATTGCTTTCACTTATGGGGTAAGAAGCAAGATAATGTAGCCAGTCAGCGTAGACATGAAGGTCAGAGTGCGCGAGAGTCACGTGATGTGGTCATGATAAGATGAGGAGGAAAATGACATAGAAGCTCAGAGAAAACGTACATTCAGAAGGATATTTTCAAGAAACTTGATATGAGGTTATAGCGAATCATCAGATAACTTGCCTACTCCGGCAATTGAATACAATCGCGCTAGCTTCAAACCCAATTGCACAAACAGTTCTCATCAGCCGTTAAAACAAGAAAAAAATGTCGGGACCAGATTTCTTTTGGTCGCGCAGAGTGCAGATAGACATGCTTTATCGATGGTCATGAGGGTGACTGCTCACGAGACAATACAACGTACAGAGGGGCAATGGACACACAAATGAAAGCATTAGTAGATCCCAACTGGTCACTGATGGCAAATATCTCATGCTTGGCTATTAATACTATGGGGTCAACATGGATGTTGACAGAAGGTTCCAAAGGTAAACATGGAGATTCCGGCATGGAACTGCAGGGCGCGCATCGATCGGGGAGGTATATGCCGTCGGCAAGGTGAACTCATGCAGGTGGAGATGACTTATTACAAACATGAAACAGCCATTCTAGAGCGTTGAGATTTAAGTTTACGGAATTGTGCGAAACAGCCATACAATTGGACCGGGTCTACACTATAGACATGTGAGCAGGTGCCCTTGGGCTCAGTAAGAAGCACCAGGCGACTTCGGGGAGTGTCCGGGGCATGCAGGTAAAAAGAAATTT
>Ga0160505_100642_pt1 | contig 18806 bp, 10 predicted proteins | sample DIDeMG_FD_108225 | JGI IMG/M metagenome (GOLD analysis project Ga0160505, IMG submission 108225) | Enriched chicken feces microbial communities from UW Madison campus, WI, USA - DID2874_E49_Stillage MG | ecosystem: Host-associated > Birds > Digestive system > Large intestine > Fecal ... | reverse complement strand
TTTTTTTTGTGATAATTTATTTTTTTTTTTTGGATAATTTTTTTTTTTTGTTTTTTTTTTTTTTTAATTTCAATGTCTATTTCATTTTGTTTACGATTTGTTTTATTAGATAGTTTTTACTGTGGCCAACTGACTGGGCCAAAATACATTATCATTATTAACAACATTACTGACTAGTAAATCTACCAATTCCCTTCTAAACTTTAGTTCATTGGTATTACATGCTTGTTAATTATTATATCAAACGATAATACGTTCTGTACCTACCGAATATAAAATATTTTGCCATGGTATAATCACTGTCAATTAGAAATATGGTGTCTCAGACTTGGACCTCGCAAAATGGGCACGAGTTAACTAGGCCCTGAGCCCAAAGCAGAAATCGTCATACGCGCTCGCCTTTCAATTCTAGTCTATTCACCAACAGGAGTGTGATACTTACACAGCAATATCAGTCACATATCGTATGATTGTTATTCAAAATACAACTATACTCATGTACGACTTTGATTTTACCTGGTTCTTGTGTATTGAATTAGGATTGGCTTTCGGGATCAAGATCAGTGCTAATGCCTATAAACTTAGTACTCCTAACATACAACTCAAATAGCCAAAGTCTTAAAACGTAAACTGAAAACATGATCTTGTAATCCAGACGTTCCTATTCTTAATCCTACAAAAGCCACTAACAATGATACAAAATACATAAAACATATTATTTGAAAAAAAAACTGTTAAAAGGAATTATTCATTTTTATTTTAGGCTTTGTTAATAGTTTCGTGGTGTAGAACTTTATGAGCAAGAAACTGGGATAAAGTTTTGGAGCTAAGCAGTCGAGACAGTCGGAAGGAGCAAAACTTTGGACTTGAGGTAGACTGTTTTAATCCATGTCATTATATTTTTTTTTTGTTTAACGAAATCACTAGCTTTTTCTTTTTAAAAAAACTTTTTACTATTACCAGTAAATAAGACCCTTGTTTTACAACCAGGGAGCTGGAGAATTCGGCATCGTGATATGCCAGAACCTCAGGTATGTACTGAGACAACAACTAGACTAGTAACACCAAGGAAAGCGTTCAAGAGCTCAATTTTATAAATAGCTCTGATATTTTATTTGCTTTCACTTGATTCCATTTGGCAGCTTTTAGATATTAAGACAATAAAAAGATTTATTACCATTGCAATTAAGAAAATTGCATGACAAATTCACCGTTAGGGCCTGTTATGCTAAATTTAGCATTAACAATGACAAGAGATTATGCCCGATGCACTTTAAATTGCCTCGTCTACACAAGACTAGATCACTGAGTATTTTGACTTCAAGGCATTTTTTTGGCTTACGTCCTTGAATATCCTCTTTTTGGCAAATGGCCCCTGATCAAGATTAACCGAATGTCTTCCCAAAATATATTCAATAAGAAAATTTAAGGAATAAAAAAAAAGCATTGGCACCGTTAACTAATATTCAATCAAGTTTGGCGTTGATACCATCAAGATTATTTCAAAACTTTGTGTAGACAATTTACTTTTTGCCTTGATATCTAAAAGCTGAGCAGCATTTCAAATTCTTATGCAACCCATAGGTCCCCTTTTTTTGGTGGAATAGTTATTCCGTTATCATATCTATTCACTGCAGCCAAGTGATCAGTAAGTGTCTACAAGAGATTGAGCACCTCAAGACATCAAAATATATCATGGTTGTTGATAGCTATATTACAAAGTAATTTAACGGGTAAGGCATTAATTCTCGGTAATTCCAAAATAAAACTGAAGAAGTGTTGTAACATAGACATATAATGTGTTTTCACGTTTTCTCTCCTTTCCTTGGAAAAAGGATATAGGTATTAGTTATAACGGTCGAGGAATTGAGTTGGCACCCAGCCTTTATAATATGTTGACAGTTTCTATTTTAGGCAGCATTAAAAAAAAGAGAACATTCAAATCTCCCCTTGGTGGGTATTAATCATTTGTAATTAAAATTATTGTCTTTCGACAATTCTTCAAGAAGTTTATCCTTTGGATAGTCTCAGCAGACTACTGTATTAGTGTAGCTGTTGCTTTGGTTGTATGAGAGAATTTCTGGCACAAATCAATTAACAGAATGCATACTTCAAAGTCAAGAGTGTTGTTTGAAGTCCTGATGTCTACATATTCAATACTAATTAATACTGAGGCACTTTATTCTTGCAACGAGGCTGGTGAGACTGGTAGACCCGTGGAATCAAAAATGAAACTAAGACAAACCTGGAACTGAGCACAGTCTATGCAATATGTGATGGCTATCTGTAGACTAAATTAAGTCTACATATACAAAAAATTGGTTTACATTCAGGATCAAGGACACAATTATTCTCTTCGTATAGCTCATGCTGGTTTTATTATGAGACTGGAAAGTATTCATTGTCAATACGTTTCTTTTTTAAACGTGGAATAAAATTGCCAGAGCATCAAAGGCAATTGAATTGGAAATGAAATAAATTTGACATAGTAGCTCAGTTACCTGTTTACTATTGTTTAATTTTTAAAACCAGGCCATGACAGGCAATATCAACTAAATATTCTTTCCCATTTAAAAACTATTAGCTTGAATCCAGAATCTTTTGGTCCTTAATTGGGGAAAATACCAGAAAATAAACAATCTAACTTCGTTTACTTAAGGCAGAATCGATTATTTTAACTTATCACAGAGAATTGGACTTCTAATAAAGAGTCAAGACCCCAAAAAAGTTTTTATATTAACGCGGCCCTTTGAGTCAAGATGAAATATAGTACTGTCGACTCATGCAAAGAGAGCATGTGTGTGAAGAGCGGGGATTCTAAAGCTAATTATTTACAATCGAGGGTTTGTTACATCAAGGGTCGCCATCACAAGCCGAAATGAGTAGGGGGTCAATGATGTTGACTGAATTTTTGAACAACAAGTTTGTCATCTAGATAACCTAGACATGATTCATGTAATTATTAGAATAAAAGTTCACTAATCCGATCCCATCAGTAAAGCCCTTGAAAATCTGAAATAGACTTAAATTATTTCTTTTTGACACAAGTGAGAAACTAGACTACCAGAAAACTGAAAGGATTGGGCCAGATTTAGTCCCAATTAGAAAGAGTAGGATGTTAATTTCGCGCAAGTTTTCAAAAAATCATTCATTCTTCTTAACATTCGTGGACTGCAACCTGCAGAAGCAAACGTCAGAGAAGGAGCACAAATTGGAAAAATAGATAGTTTGGGTCTAGAATCCACACAACACAGTCAATATGAAATATGGAAATTGGTCGTCTGAAGGTTGGAAATTGGTCATATATGATCCCTGGGTTTTATCACCCTAACATGAGTAAGCGCAGCAAGCCACAGCAGCTGTGTATATGGAGCGCATAAAGTTGGGCATCTGTGCCTGGAGCACCGACATTCTGCACACTCCAGGACCAGTTGTGGCTGGTATGAGAATGGTCACCCACTCTTTATACTCACTTGAAACTTTAATCGTCCAAAACGGTACTAATGCATCCAAAGCCATGCGCAAACCAGGGGGATTAGAGTATGGTAAGTTACATACTCTAGTAACATCCCTATTCATGAAGCGATGAGAACCATGGGCTGATCTGCAATTTTTATTATGATAAACGTGCTACAATCTAGATATCTGATTGAAATTGAACAATTGTATTGTTATGCTCTTTATGTAACAATACTCGAATTTAATGTTCATGGTTGTCTGTCATTGTGAATACAGAGTAGGGGTACAACGAATATCAACACATGTTGAGAGTAACGACCTCAACGGCTTCATCTCAAAGCTAATCAGCTAGAAATAAAGGTCCCAGTCCAACTTGTCAAGGAAAGGGGAGGAAAAGAAGGAGAACGCACATACATTACACATGCATCACACATGTATTGCACACACATGTATCTAGAGTTGATATTTTACGCCTCGCATTATTGCTGCTCTTCCCGCAAACCTGGTCAGGGAATCTCGATCGCTACAAAGTATCAATCTGCCGGTTGGTTTGAGCTGTAAAGATTCCGCTGATACACTGTATATGACTGTATAAACGAGAAACAGCTTTTCTCTTTGGGTGTTTCCTCCTCTTCTTGCTAGGAACAGTGGAAGATCTTGCTTTGCTCGCAAGATTATATGTACATGGTCTACTCTTTAGGTGTTCCGAGAGATTTTTTACCTCTGTTTCTAGGAAAATCTTACCTCTTTCTATTGTTTGTTTATTGATATAATCTAGTCATAGAAAATGAGAATTTCTATCAAAGAACAAAGACAACAATACTTTAACCAGCTCAATAGCTCGTTCAAGTCTGCTTTGCCTCTATATCATTCTGCGAGGGGGGCCTGTGAAGGCATGTACCCTGCATGTCTTGCAAAACGCGGTCCAGCTTGTCATTTAAAACTTTGAATTTTCCTCCGAAACACACTTGATAATTTTATAAACTGTCAATACTTGAAAAAAAATTCCAACAAGCATGCAAAGTGAATGAGAAATGAACGGCTTCGCATTGAAGTAACGGCATGGCAGCTGAACGAAGAAAAAAAAAAAAGCTAGCAAATCAGGGGGTGGAGAAGGAAACAGCCTGTACGTATAGGACGAGCATTACGATAAAAAGTAGTATTTCAGTATATGAGCCAAAAAAAAAGAAAAAAATTAAAAAAATAACAAACTATTACGCCTGGGATACATTATAGTACATAAACTGAATTTTTTTTTTTTTCAAAAAAGGGGGCATCAAATAAGAGGTAATGTGTCGCAAGTGCTACTTGAAGAATGTAGCTACATATTAAAGTTTTGTGTCGCCAGTTGCGGGACTTAGGTAATGGCTGTTTAATATACCAAATTGGCCAGCCTGAGGACGCGCAGAAGAGTTGTAAATAACCACTTTTGTCCAAGAAATACCAATGAGAAAATTACGAGGGCTGGAATTCAAATTTGAACAAGGAAAATAGAGCTTGTTAATAATAGAATATTAATTATTATAAATTTACCTATAAACAGGTTCACGGAAAAAAACATTTGGGAAATGGATTCCTCTGTCTGTAAGAGACCCAACACCGTGAAATTATCTGGAGAATTTTTGAATTGTCCCGGCTTATGTAAAAAAAAAAAACCGGGTTTGTGAAAAAAGTCATAATTTTTTCTTTTTTGACTATGATTTTGATGTTCTCCTAGATGTTGTTGAAAGCAATTCAAGATATGCTAGCTAGGTCGTCTCAGGGTCTCATAGAACTTTCTTATCTGACATTAAGACTATGAATTTCTGCTCTCAATTAGAAAAGCCTAGAATTCTTTTGCCTTACCAAGCAGAGGAACCTACAATAGTACCGTCAAAGACATGAATAAGTGACTTAAGATTAATATCAATATTCAAAACAAGGAATTAGAATTTTTTTTTAAAAGTCGCTAAAGTCAGAAACAAAATAGTAGATCCCGTTTGGTAAGAGTGGTATGACATCCTTAATCATATACGTTATTTAAAGATAAAATACTTTTCAGGAACAAACCGGTAATAACTTCTGGTAGCTAGAATGATAATAACAATAATAATAAAAGCAGGGCCATAATGATACGAAATTCATCTCTACCAAAAATCTGATTCCCCGCGCCTTTAAAAAAACAACGACCCATTGCAGTTCAATGGCTGACTGGAAGAGGCTAAACTTATCATGGATTGAAAGTGTAACATAAAAAGACAAAGGTAGAGACTTAAAGGTAGTGCCATTGAATCGAACACAACGTGTTAAATCGTAGTATTGCGACTCAAGATAACTAGTGAATAATAATCATTTCATTATGGTTTCAATGCTATGAGTGATTTTCAAACTTTAAGTATTCACGAAAAAAAAGCCAGAATCAAAAGCCAGAATTCTCTCAAGATGTAATTGTATTTACTTGAAGCAAATTATAAGACACCCTTATCGGGAGGTTTGCGTCTCATATAAGAAGTTATGGCCTTCCTAATTATTGCGCATAGTGGGTACAAGTGATTTACAAATAGTCCTAGATTTGGCCAAGGCGGGTATCTTTTCTGAACCTAAAAAGTATGGAAAATGTGAAACAGGTAGCTAGTGATAGTAAATAAACATATCCTTTTAAACTTTTTGTTCATACGGGTCTTTGACTGCTAAAAAAACAACAAAAGCCCTACCAAAGAAACAAAAAGTCTTGAAGCGGCAAGCATATATTATAAGTTGACTTGAAGCTAGGGCTTTTGCAGATATTAAAAAGAGACGTTATTAATAATTGACAGGGCTTGAGCAGAAATAAAACAATAAAGGCCGTGAGTAGAAGGTGCTTAGTTCTAACATGTATAGTAAACCTTTGTAAGTTGGTTGATACAGCAAAATAGCCCTGATTAAACTGTATCTGGTTAGAGTAAAATATATACAGACAACTTAGCACAGTAAAACAATAACAGTTACATAAAATCCTGTTTTTAAAACTATCTGTAGGTGTCAGTGAAGGCTGCTTGTTGACTTATTGGTCTTGTAGGAACCAGCAAAGATGTGAAGTTAGTACAAGTGTTGTACTCTTGACGCGTAAGTCACCTCTCGATATTGACAAGCGGGGCAAGGCGTTAAAGACAAGTTCACAATTAAGAATTCTCGAGTAGGAAAATAGAGTAATTGATTGACAATGTTTATAGATTCAGGTCATTTAGTTATGTCCGGAGTCTCAATAGTCTTGGTCGCATACTACAACTATTAGTTATACTTTTTGTGATTGAAAATTTCTTTTTCTAAATCATTTCATTTCAAACATTCCCCTTTTTTAATCTGCAAGTTAAAGTTTAGTGTTTTCTAAAACGGAAAAAGAAATTATGCATATTTTGTCACCTAAAATTTATTTTATTTTGGAATTTTTAAACCTGAAAGAATCAAGCCTGAGAGAAACATACAGCATAATACCATGAAGAAGCAAGTTTGGTCTTTCAATTAAAAAATGCTTTAAAAAATACTGATAGATGGACTCTTAGACCATTGCTATACTCACGATTTTTAATCAAGCATCCCAATGAAAAGGGACCAAAACTCAATGTGCGGCAACCGTTGTAGACAAGCTGCCATTAAAGACTCGGAACGCGTCTCTTTGGCGAAAAACCAACAAAGCAAAGCTAAAAACAGAAAACCTTTGAGGGACCCGTAATAAATGTCTAAAAGTGACAACGTAAAATCAAAACAAAAAAAGCCTTAGTTTAAGTACGTTCATGGCTGCTCTTATTCTTCATCTCCTTTTTATCTCGTTTAATTCAGTGTTTGTCTTCTGCAATTGCCCTTTTCTTTGTGTCTTGTTGGTGATATAATTCAACGTCTCTGTCGCTTTTACTGTCTTATTTTACCAGTCAGACAATTTTTTTTTTGGTTCTTTTTCCTTTTTTTGGCTTGGTTCTCACAGTAAGTAAACCACTACATACTTGTTTCCCCTTTCTCCTGCATGGGCTCGTTTCGTGTGGTGAACGCTGCAAGTAAACCACCTGCACAGATTTCTACTTTTTTCCTCCTTATTTAGTGTTCTTCATCACAATTCCCGTTTCATAGAATATAAAACCATCATCATTCCTCCTTCCATTTTTTTTTTCCTTCTTCTTTCTTTCTCATTAAACATACCTTAACAAAATTCTGATATAGCTGGTCTATTCAAATTCTTTTCTATTCTTCTTGTCGTTCCTTACTTACTTTTCTAAACAAGCTTTCTCGTCGTTCCTTCAACCCATTTCTCTTTCGCCTGTCTATTCGAACCTTTTTCGATTTTATAAATAACCTTTACAAATATTTCAATCCTATATCAAAATGAAGTTTTCTCAATTAGCCGTCTCCGCCTTTTTGGCCTCTGCCGCTGTCGCCGTTCCCGTGGCCGCTCCTGATGTTGTTACCGTCGTCGAAACCGCCCAGGAAGTTGCTTATGTCACTGACGTTCAGAACGTTTATGTTACTGTCGCTGCCGGTCAGGAGCCCTCTGCTGTCGCCTCCGCCGAAGCCGCTCCTTCCGCCGAAGCTGCCGATAATTCTGGTGATGGTGTCACTTACGTTGAGGCCACCGTCTATGTTGATCAGTTTGGCAACGCTGTTACTCCTGACGCCGAGTCTGCTGCCCCTGCCACTTCTTTCCAAGCCTCTTCCAAATCCCAGAAGGGACACGGCCACAGACACAAGCACAAGACTACTCTTTCTTCTGTCAACACTGCCCCCACCCCTTCTGCTTCCTCCGACATTGCTGTTGTCACTGTCACCTCTGCCAGCCCTGTTTCTTCCGCTGAGCCTACTTCTTCCTCTGCTCCTGTCACCTCTCAGGTAGAGGTTGAGTCTTCTGCTCCTGCCCCTGCTCCTACTTCTTCCTCTACTCCTAATGTTGTTGTTGTCACTGTGTCTCCTGATGCTCCTGAGACCTCTGCTCCTGCTTCTGTCACTTCTGAAGTTCCTGAGACCTCCACTCCTGCTCCTGCCACCTCCACGGTGGAGGAGGCTTCTACCTCCAGCGCCTCTCCTGCTGATGTGGCCCAGTCTGTTGAGACGGCCGAGGACTCTGCTGCTTCCGTTACCACCTCCGGTTCTAGTGATCTTGACTCCTTTGCATCCAGTTGCGTCGATCTTCATAACAGTCTTAGAGCCAAGCACTCTGCTCCCGCTCTTACCTGGAACACTACCCTTTCTGACTATGCTCAGAGCTACCTGAGCAAGCAGAACTGTGTTTTTGAACACTCTAACGGTCCTTACGGTGAGAACATTGCCATGGGCTACTCTGATCCTACCAAGGCTATTCAAGCCTGGTACGACGAAGTTAAGGACTATGACTACAGCACTGGCACTTTCTCTATGAGCACCGGTCACTTCACCCAGCTTGTCTGGAAAGATACTACCCAAATCGGCTGCAGCAAGGTTGACTGTGGTAGCAGCGGTGCGTTCTTTGCTTGTGAGTACTTCCCTTACGGCAACGTCATTGGTTTCTTCATCGAGAACGTTCTTCCTTAAGCTATAAGCTATGTCATGTAATAATCGTGTATGAATATATTGGAAATTTTTTTTCCCATGGTGATAAGTGTACTATAATAGATAGATACTTAGTTTATTGTCCTTGCATCAAGTAGTGACAAACAGAATGTACTATTTTTTTTAAGTTAAACTTGTAGTGGTGTCAATATATTAGAGCTTGATGGTCTACAAAAAAAAAAAAAAATCAGGTTCAAATTTGTTCAAGCTGATGAAAACTAATTTGCAATTGTTATCGAACCGTTTCTAGAGACTTATTAATTCAAATTGTATATAATATTTTATAACTCTAAGGACATCAGTATATTCAAAGAAGGGAAAAAGACTGGCCAAACCCAAAAATATATTGTTATTTCACATCAGCCTTGCGTCAAACCAAAAAAAAAAAGATGACATCCATAACTTATTGTAATTATCCTTGAGGTAGATCCCAAAAAAGGAAAGAAAAAAAAAAAAGGGCGTGCTACGAGATCACCTTACACAGTGCGATCAAAAAAGCTCTGGATCATGCCCTGGTTCGTCTCCGGGTAGTCACGGAACTCAATGTCAGCTGCCGTGGCCCCCGAGGCAAACGTGTTGGGCTGAATAAGCTGCTTGCGCGGTTGTTTCTTGGCCAGCACCACAGGACGGAAGCGCGCGAGGTCAGCGGCCTCAACATCAGACATGTGAGAATAGAGGGCCCGGCCACGAGCCACGTCACCGGCACACTTGTAACTATGAATATCCTGGAGGTAGCGTGCGACCGCTGGGTGCCCGGCCCCAGGAGCAATGGGGAGCTGAGTCCGGTCAAGCTCGATCACAAGATCCGAGAATCCAGTTTTGTCAGTGTAAACAATTCGCGCCAGGCCCGCATCAAGGAAGCACTTGAGAATGGAAAACCGTGCCTGCATATGGGCCTGGCCCCATTTAGCAGTGGCGGGGTCCCAGTATTCAAGGGCAAGCAGGCCCGCCCGGGCCATCTGTAGATAGGCAGCGTAAGCAACGTCACTCTGGGCCTCGGGCGTGGAGTGGCCAAACGTCTCAAGGATGGCAGGCTCGGTGGCTAGGTACATGGCCACAAGCTCCGCGCGGCATTCCTCGTAGCTCGCGGCAATGGCGCCAAATACCGAGCCCCACGTTTCGCCGGGGGCGTAGTGTGTCGTCACGGGCTCGCCGCTGCCCGGGTGCACAAGTCCTGCGGGGGCAGGCGCCGTGAACAGCCGGCCGGTGCCGTGACCGAGCAGCTCGTGTACGCCAACTTGCATTTCAAACGCGTCCGCATGGTACTTTTTATAAAGCGCCTGATCAGCCTCATGTAAGAACGTAATAGCCTCGTCCGAATCATTCTGCTTGGCGCTTAGGACATTGCCCAGCGACACGTTCTTAAATCCAACGTCCTGGCGGATATCGTCGTAGTTGGGAATGTTGATGCCAGCGGGGATGCCGGAGCCCGCAAAGGCAAGCACCTCAAGGGAAGTGAAATCTGGGGCCGTAAAAGTATCCTTCTCAAACTCGCGTGGCCAGGGTAGTCTGGCGATATAATCTTCGGCGTCCCGGACGAGCTTTGAAAATTTGGCCGTGCGCTCAGCATTAACCATAGCCACAAGGCCCTCCCATTCACCACGCACGCCGGCGGGGTCACGGTACGTTTCGATAAACCCGACATTGGTCTCGACGAGCGGCTGTGCGTCGTGCACCCACTCGCGCTGCGACTGCTTGTGCGCCTCCATGCTGCCAGTGCGGAAAGCGTCAATGTAGGCGGCAAGCATGCGCGCCTGAGTATCATTGGCAACATACGCCGCCGCAGCCTCAAGCTCGCGCACCACGAGGCCCATCTCGCGTGCGTGTGCTCCGTGCTTGAGAGTGACCCGGCCGAGGCCGTTGGGCAGCTCGTAGAACGTGGGGGCAGCAGTAGTAGTAGCACCGCTGGCGGGCTCGGCGCTCGCAATCTGGAATTCAAACTCACCGGGGGCAACCTTATGTACAGTCGAGTTCTCTGGCAGGATACCGTGCTCAATGGTGACTACAGCCTGGACGGCGGCGATCTCACGCTGCGTAATGGTCGCGACGCCGGGGGCAGTAGAATAGTATGTGGTAACGTGGCCCTGGTCAAGATGGCCCAGAAGATTGGCTTTCTCCGGGATGGTACTGTAGAGCGGGTCCCTGACAGCATCAAATGCCTCAGCGGCATTGGCAGCTGCTGCTAGCGCCCGAAATGCTTCCTGGCTCACGCGCGGCACAAATTTGGTGTCGCCAAATGATTTGTAATTGCCAAGGTTGCTCAGAAACTGGCTAGCATAGTCGAGATACTGCTGGACTTGCTCCTTGCTGATACTGTCATTAGCAAAAACTGCAACGTAATCGAGTTTGCTCGGTGAAGAGGATGGGGAGGCTTGAACGTGGGCATGGATCTTCATGATGAGGTCATAAATGGCCTCACTCTCGGCTGAGACCTGGCGGAGCACGACGCGGGTGCCAGCATGTGCCGCACGTGCCATGTGGTGCGCATATTTGCGTGCCTTTACCGTCGGCAGTGCCTCAAAATGTGACTGAACTTTGAGAGAGCAAATGGGGGCCTTGGCGTCGGCCAGGTACATTTCGCTGACAGGCGAGGCCGCATTAGAAGCAGAAGCAGAGGAAGAGGAGAAAAAGACGGACGTGAAACGAGAAGGGCTGCCGGTGGCTAGTGCCACACGGGGTAGTCGAAGAGCCCGCAGTCGTGAATTGGTGTTTAGTGCTCGTAACATTAGTATATGATTGTGCTGGTAGACTGAGGCAAATGGATCGAGACTAGGTTTTTTGCAGAGTTTTAAAGCTGGGAAACAATATTGAAGATTTCAGATCGGGAGGTGAAATTTCATCACCAGCCTATAGTAAAACAGATCAGATACTTTACACTCAAACACAGACTACAAACTATTATATTTCACAAAATAAACCCAACCAGTAATGTATTACCATTGATATTAACAAAAACAAACAGAAAGAAAAAATAGCCAATAAAACACAAAAAACTAAAAAACTAAGAAACAAACAAGTAATGGAGCAGAACAGATCAGCTCATCAGTAGGTTCACAGCCCAGTCGACCGACAGCGTACGCAGATCAGTGTACGTCTGGCCAATACCGACAAACAGCACGGGAATACCGGTCGAGTAAGTCATGTTGACCATGCTACCAATCATGTCGCCAACCGTGTCACACTTGCTGATAAGGAAAAAATCGAGATTACGGTTAGGCCCAAACGACGCGTTGAAGTTCTTGGCCTGCTGCACACTGTCCGTGCCAACAAGTGCCTCGCCAACCATCACAATTTTATCTGGGTTCGCCAGCTTGCCGAACTTCTCCAGCGAACTCATCAACCGTTCATCATTGTGGCGACGGCCAGCAGTATCAATCAACACAATATCAAACTGGTGTCTCTGTCCGTACTCAATTGCCTTCTGGGCAATGACAGCTGCGTCCTTGCCATAACCCTCGTCAAAGATTTGCACCTCACCACTACCAAGACGCTCCGTCAACTCCTGCAGTCGGCGAACATGCACCTTAAGCTGCTCAACAGCACCGGATCTAAACGTGTCGCACGCCGCAATAAGCACACGGAATTTGTTTTGAAGCAGCCAAAACGCAATCTTGGAAAGGTTAGTTGACTTACCAACACCGTTGACGCCAACAACAGAAATGACATATGGACGCGGCACATCGCGGCTCTGGCTCTTATTAGCCCGTAGCTTAGCATGGATCTCATGCAGCAGGTCCGCGGAAGTGTTGGGAGTCAAGATTCTGCGAAGAGCCTCTGTCATGGCCTCGCGGACAGTGGTCTCGACAGACGTCCAGTTCTTAGTCTTGGAACCAACAAGACTCTTTTCAACGGTCTTACAAAGATGCTCAGCTACCTCATTGGCAACGTTCTTTTGGATTAAATGGGTCTGCATAGCAGAAAGGGTCTCCTCCAGCACATCGGCACTCATTGTCTTACCACCAACAATGTTCTTCAAAAACCCGAAGGCTTTACCAGAAACAGTGGCAGTGCCGCTGTTAGCGGTAGCATCATCATCCTGGGTTTCCAACAGCGAGTTGAGCTCCTTGACCATGAAATCACCGTTCTTAGTTGCGGAGCCATAGCTAGCCAGATCACCAAGATCTTCAGTAGAGTGTGCAAGACTGGCGCTAGAATCGTTAGCGTTAGAGTAGTCAAGGACCTCAGTGCTGTCGACCTCGGCGTAGCCGTCGGAACTCCACTTTCTCAGTTGCTTGGTTGCAGTTTTCTTCTTACTCTCGGCAAGAAGAGAATTCTGCTTGTTTTTAGACCTTCCACCTCTGCGGGTCTTCTTCTGCAAGCTAGATGCGGGGCTGCTATTCTCCGATCTATCCGGAGTGGCGGGTGCGGTAGATACAGGCGACACGGTGTTTGGAGTATCGACCGCAGAGGTGAGATCAGGGGTTTTCAGATCGCGCTGCGATTCAAGTTTCTGAGTATCACCAGTAAGCTGTTCCAAGCGCAGATCAAACAGACTATTGAATTTTTCAAAATTGAGTCCAGTGGGGAAGGGATCGCCAATGGTCTTGCTCTGCTGGATCTGATCCTTGAAGAGATTGAGAAAAATAGTCTTAATGTTGGCAACAAACTCATCGACGTACTTTAATTGTAGAATGGACTGATAAACGCACTATAAAAAACTCAAATGTGTTAGAAGGAGCAATGATATTCAGCGGGATGATGTGATTAGACATACAACAAAGATCAGGCCCAGCTCGTTAACGACTGAGTACTTGATAATGTAGTTTTCTTTGCGATATAGAATGCTCTCGTTGACCTTGTTCTCGATGAAAATATCTGAGACAAGAGCGTTGGGGATCGCCTGGGAAACAGCGTCCAAAGACTTGTTCCAAAGCACGATGCCACCCGTGGTAAAGATAGAGAAGAGATCGATCATTAGATAATGGGTAATTGATGGTTGATATTAGAGAGGAAGAGAGAAAGGGACGGCTTTCTTTCAAGTTTCCAAGTCTTTTCAGACTGTGAAAAGGCCACTGCGAACGTTTCCGATTTCAGTTTAGACCGGAGCGGGTCCAAAAAGAGAAAATGCCCTAACCTGATATCCAAAGGGTTAGGGGAAGCGCTTCTGCCGTGTGATCTCAAAAAACCCCAAAAAAATTAGAGCAAAAGAGAGCAAAGCAAAGGTGGTGGTAACTAAGCAGAACTTCAGTATTAAAACAGGAATCAACAAGTACACTAATAAGTAGAAGACCCAGCAGAAGGAGCACACAATACGCCAATTAAAAGCCAATTGCAGAGTCAAAAATCCACATAGAAAGAACAGATAAACAGAAGCATTTGAGCTTCACAGAAAATTTCAAAATACACTTTTTTCAACAGTCTATCTCCGTTCTGGTTTCTTTTGCACATTCTTGAGGCCTCTCACTACTATATTCTCTATCCTGAATTGGTGATACTTTGCGAAGGTTGGAAATTGTTTTGTCTCAAAGTGGCAAAAGACAAAAACCACAAAAAAAGGTAAAAAACAAAAAAACAAACACGCGTCTAAGCTATACGGAACACTGTGTGCTCCGCCACGCGCACCGCCCTCTGCAAGCATTCCTATCATAGATAACGCACATCTGGAACAGGTCTTCGTCGCAGGAACTTTGCCACCTAAATTTTGTAAGGTCTCCCTCACCCAAAAGCAGGTTAATCTATTGCGTTGTTGCGGGGCTCTATTTTTTTTTCTTGTTTTCTTTGGTTTTGTTTTGAACTTTTTTTTTGTCCACCAAAAATTTTCATTTTGCACCTTCACCACATTTCTCGCCGACCAGACAAATATTCAACAACCACTACGACTATCTCTCGGATCATACCCTAGTCATGTCCAACTTGCGAAAACGTAGCCGCCAGATTCACAGCGACGATGATGACATCGACGAACAGGGTGAACTACCTCGCATGCCCGCTAATACATCTGGGCGAGCGACGCGAAACAGGTCCATTCCCTCATATGCAGAATCAAATTCAGACCCTGAGACCGAAAACGAATCCGGAACCGGTAAATCCAAAAGTACGTATATTTTGCTTGCACCTAAACCTTCTATTTGACTGACATTTCTCTCCCTCTAGAACCAGCTAGGCGCCAACGTGCCATTGCCGACGATGGCCCCAGTAATGACGACTCTGGTAAGTATTCAAACACCACGAATAATTTGTTCTTTTTCGAATGATAAATATTAATTTTCTTTTTCTTTTGATACATTAGTCCCGACAAAAAGGTTAAAACGTCGACTGTCACGATCTTCGCCGTCCAAGAACTCGCGCCACCAGCAATCTAACTCCTTGCAAGATGAGGACGAGGACGAGTATCAGGAGCCAACCGACGACGATGAGAGCGAGGATTTTGATGATGAAGATGTTGATGATTTGCGTTCGAACTTCAACGAGGGTGATTTTATTGAATCCGATTCGGAGGACGACACTGATTCATATCGTAGGAAAAAGAAGAGCCGCTCAAGACGACAGCAGCAGAGAACACAGCCCAGAAGAACCGGCTTGCGCAACTCAACTCGCCGCCGCCGAAGACACTCTGCGTTTGATGATGATAACGATGCTGACTTTGACACCAATCGTCCTCTGACACTAGAAGATGAGCTTGCAGAGCTAAAGGAAAACTCAACATCTGAACTTCCTAGGAAACACCTCAGAGCACGCAAAGAAATCAACTACCAAATTTTACCTCCTCCCCCTCTGGATGAACCTCTTGACTTAGTGGTCCAGGGACCACGCCCTAAACTAGGCCCCATTAAGCAGCTGTTTAAAACCAGTGGACCATTTGGTGGGGCGGAGACAGAGTCAATTTTTGGAAACAACGGGTCCAATGCATTAACAGCAGCTGGAGGTGTCCTCGATTCCGACTCTTCCGACGACGATTTAAAGCCCACATCTGGCAGTAATATCACTGGAGCTACTGTCAAGGGTAAAAAGTCACAACTGGCTGACTCCGATCCTTTAGGTATCGATACTAATATCGACTTTTCGGTGGTTGGTGGTCTCGATTCTTACATTGACCAATTGAAAGAAATGGTCACGCTTCCATTGAAATATCCAGAGGTTTATCAGCGATTTGGTGTGACCCCGCCTAGAGGTGTCTTGTTTCATGGCCCTCCTGGTACCGGTAAAACACTTATGGCGCGTGCACTTGCCGCCAGCTGTTCATCAGAAGGAAAGAAAGTGACTTTCTTTATGCGTAAGGGTGCAGACTGTCTTTCCAAGTGGGTAGGTGAGGCTGAACGCCAACTTCGTCTACTTTTTGAAGAAGCAAAGAACCAACAACCAAGCATTATATTTTTTGACGAAATTGACGGATTAGCGCCCGTACGCTCGTCTAAACAAGAGCAAATTCACGCTTCTATTGTTTCTACTCTCCTTGCATTGATGGATGGTATGGACAACAGAGGGCAGGTTATTGTTATTGGCGCGACTAACAGACCTGATTCTGTCGATTCCGCGCTACGCCGACCGGGTAGATTTGACCGTGAGTTCTACTTCCCGCTACCTGACCTGGAAGCCCGAAAAAAGATTCTTTCTATTCACACTCGCAAATGGGATCCTCCACTCAAAGATTCCTTTATAGAGCACATTGCTAGGGTGACTAAGGGATACGGTGGTGCAGATATCCGTGCATTGTGCACAGAGGCTGCATTGGCAGCCATTCAGCGCCGATACCCACAGATCTATTCTTCAAAGGATAAACTTCTTATTGATCCTTCAACTATTCATGTTACAGCTCGGGATTTCATGAAGTCTATCGACAAAATCGTTCCTTCATCAGCAAGATCTACTGCATCTAATGCTGCACCCTTACCACCCCATGTCGAGCCGTTGCTGAATGAAACACTTCAAGAGCTGGAAGCCAAGGTTGACAACTTTATTCCTAGGAAGAAGAAGATCACACCGCTAGAAGAGGCACTATTAGAGGACTTTGATGACAAAGATGGCGGGTTTAAAAGACTTGAGGCCACCAGAGAGTTCCAGATTTCACGAGTGTTTAGGCCGCGATTGCTTGTTCATGGCGCGTCTGGAATGGGCCAGCAGTACCTTGGAGCTGCCATCTTGAATCATCTAGAAGGGTACCATATCCAGTCGTTTGATCTTGGCACTCTTTTGAGCGACTCAACAAGAACCCCAGAGGCCATGATGGTCCAATTGCTGGTTGAAGTTCAAAGACATACCCCTAGTGTCATTTATATTCCAAATATAGACAGTTGGTTTGCGACAATGTCGCCTACAGCAAAAGCTACTTTTATCAGTTTTCTACGAAATTTGAAACCGACAGATTCGATTCTTGTTTTGGCGCTGATGGAAAACGAAGACCTTTTCAACTCTGATGTGAATTCAATCTTTGGCTACTCAGGAGAAAATGTTGTGGGGATCAAAAAGCCTTCTAGTGAAGCTAGAAAAAAGTTTTTCAAACTGCTCATCAAGTACGTCAAGTCCAAGCCAACGGACTTCCCTGACCCTGCGACTAGAAAAAAGCGCAAACTGGAGGTGTTGCCAATTGCTCCTGTCGAGGAGAGTACAGTAACTACCGAACATGAATTAAAGCAACGCAAGCGAAAGAACATGCAGACCAAAAACAAGTTGAAAATCAAGCTTAGCGCCATCATGGAACCGCTCAAAACTCGTTACAAAAAATTCAGGAAACCCATTATCGACCCAGCTTTACTTTTCCACCTGTTTGACACGGGCATTCCAGTTCCTGCACAAGAACCGGCTTACACAAAAACTGATGATGACATGATCAAGGAGACGTCTACTGGCCGCAAGTATTACAATATGGATCTTGATGTTATTGAAGAGCGTCTGTGGAACGGATACTACTCGGAGCCGAAGCAGTTTTTGGCGGATGTGCGCAAAATTTACAAAGATTCCCAAACATCTCAAGACCGTGATCGCGTGGTGAAGTCCTCAGAAATGATGACCAACACTCAGGTTTATATAGATGAGATTAGTACCGACACGCAGTTTTTGCTAGAATGTCAGAACCTGCGCAAGGAGGAGTTGGAAGAAGCAAGGGAAGCAGAAAGGAAGGCAAAAGAGGAGATTACAGTCAACGGTAAAAAGGATACAGAAGAAGTTTCATTTACGGGTGACACAATGGTTACCGATGAAGTGTCGCCTTTCTTTGCCAACGGTAACGCCAGTTCGACATTGCCTCAGGAGGATAAACCAAAGAGTCCTTCTCCAGCAGAGGAAAAAGGTAACGAGGTGATTTCTCAAAATATTGAACCTGCAGCTCCTTCTGATCAAAAAGAACTGCAGGATACCACGCCGGAGCCCGAGTTGCAACTAAACTCGAAACAGCTTGCTACATTTTACGAGCGCCTAGTTGATAAGACACAAGACTTTACAATCGAGCGTCTTGAACAGGTCAACTCAGCGCTCATCGACGTGGTCTGGAATCGCCGCCAGGAGTGGAACCGTAATCCCATTATCGAGGCCCTTGACCAAAAACTCACGACTGTGCTCGCGGCGATCTTCGAGAGTACTGCGGTTTTGCGGTCAATCCGGGATGTAGAGCAAAAGCAACACCAGCTAGAGGACTTTTACCGATAGTAGCGCTGCTCACAGCACAAAAGAAAAGAAATATAAAACAGCATCAAGGAGGTATTGATAATCTGATAGAGCAAATGCTGCCATGAAACTTAGTTATTATTTTGTATTTTGTGTTATTATTATTATTATTATTATTATTATTATTATTATTATTATTATTATTATTATTATTATTATTATTATTATTATTATTATTATTATTATTATTATTATTATTATTATTATTATTATTA
>Ga0160505_100641_pt1 | contig 18845 bp, 9 predicted proteins | sample DIDeMG_FD_108225 | JGI IMG/M metagenome (GOLD analysis project Ga0160505, IMG submission 108225) | Enriched chicken feces microbial communities from UW Madison campus, WI, USA - DID2874_E49_Stillage MG | ecosystem: Host-associated > Birds > Digestive system > Large intestine > Fecal ... | reverse complement strand
TAAAAAATACACAAAATTAAAAATAGAAAGGAAAAAAAAGAATTCAAAATTTACATCGTAAAAAAATCCCTCTTTTTTTTTTTTGGTCAAACAATACCCCTCCGTCTTATTATTGAGCACTCTCTCTTTCTCCCCCGGGCACGTGATCTGGGGCCCGCCAAACACAGGGCGAAGCTGCCCACCTCCACCATCTACAAACTACCATCTTTCCAAGGTCTCTCTACCACCTCTTCCAGGCCCCTGTGCCACAATGAGACGCGCTGTATCCAAATTCATCCCGAGGGCCAGACCGGCCTCGGACCCGTCCACTTATAAAATCGATCAGTCTAGCGTGGAAGATTTCTACATTCTGCTAGACGACCCCCATAAGTCCTGGCTTCCAGGAGAAGAAATTCTGGGCCAGGTGATTCTTATATCGCGCAAGAACTTGGCTAATATCGCAATCGTGTTTTCGCTAACGGGTTACGTTAAGATAAATGCCCTGCACCACTCCAAACTACGGGCAATGAAACATGTCTTGTTCAACCACAACATCAAGATCTACGGGCCCGACACTGACCTGCCCACAACCACTCTGGACGACTTCGTCAACGGTTTATACAAGGGCGAGCATCGTTTCCCCTTCATTGTCAAACTTCCGAACAAAAGGGTATACACTTCTTTGGACTTCGGTAAGGGCTCAATAGAATACGTATTAAAGACATCACTACGGTCTGCCGACGCCCCTATGCTTCCAGAGGTCCATCTGCCAGGTCCTATTCCGAGCCCGACGTCTTCAGACCTACTCTGGAAAGCGAAAGCTTTCTCTAAGTTCCACACTGCAACCTTCAAGTCGGAAAAAATCATCAATTTAGTCAACCCGATTGATGTGGCCCAGCTACCGCCACTGAAACCGAAAAGACTTATTATCAAGGACCCCCGGCACAACAAGAAGCTTCTGCGTGTTCAGTCGTCCACTTCTACCATCAACACCTTCTCTACGATGTCATCCAATAATTCTGACAACGAGAGCATCCAGACGGCCCACACAGGCATGGCTCCGGGAGTTTCTGCCAACACGCCGTCTCTGCTCCTGAATGCACACTTGAGTCTGGGAAATGCCTCGTCCAATGGGATTTCTTCACCTCTGATGGATCACAGACCCAACCATATTAGAATAACAATGGAAATAGGCCAGCGAGGCTTCTTGCGAGGTGAACTTATTTCCATCAAGCTTAGCATCAACCACTTGAAGCAAATACAAGACTCTCGTGGCATAATCGTGACTTTAGTCCGAGTTTGCCGTCTAGACTATGGTCCTGATGGTTTCTACGAATCTTTCCGCAAGGATCTTCAGCAACTGGTTATTCCGCTCTTTGTCGATCCAAATACTTTCTCACTGGAGATCAACACAAGCTTACGTGTGCCGCCAGACGCATTTCCAACCATTCTGGGCTGTCCCATGGTGTCCTTCCAATATTTCATTGAGGTCATGCTCAACCTTTCTGGAAAGTCTTTAAGTTTGGATGGTCCGAGTGAACATCCCAAGTCCAGCATCGGCCCTCATGATGATATACTCACTTCTGCGCAGGGATCCACGCCTGGTGCTGTCCCTGCTGCCAACTACAACTTCCACACATATGCCACTGCACAGAATCGCTCTGAGTTCATCAATACTGACAAGTTCAAGAGGCTGAAGAAATTTCTCCAGATAACTTCCGAAGTGGTGATCGGTACTCATCGCCTGGAGAAACCCGCAATTGCACCATCTCCCGATCCGAGCCATTCATTCGCAATCACTCCAAGACGCTCTTCTCTGGGCTCATCCAATGCCAACTCGCCAGCATTCACTCAACCTCCTCCTGCCATACGTGCACAGCTGGGAAATATCGATGTAATTCCAGAGTCTGGCCCCATGGACTTTTCTATTCCTCCATATCTTGAGTCAACAAGCACGATCCATTCGGCGCGTGCTCCAGAACCCATCACAGCACCAATATATGAAGATATATCGGAGAGAATTCCGATGCCACAGCAGCCCAACCTATCTGAAAAGGAGAGAATGCGCTTACATGAGGCTAGTTTGTTGCCTTCTGAACCTCACTTCGACCATTCAGATGGTGAAGACAGAGAAACGGTCAGTCCCATGGACCCCAGTAATGATATTTTGGATGAGCTTATTAGCCAAGGGAATCTGGAGAGTGGGAATGGGGTGGGCTCTGACCGCGATATGTATTTTTCGTCGATTCGTCGACCACCAGGAGAGAGCCCTCAAGCTTTCCGAGAGGCTGATGACTTGTATGATCCACCAGACATCCACGAGGGAATCGGACTGGAAGGTGCAAAGGAATATGTACCAAACTATGACAATTCCGGAAACGACAGGTTAGTTATTACTGGTGAACAGGAGAACCAATCTAACTAGGAATAAGCTCTTTTCATCAACACATTTAATGACGTAATATACATTTTACTAACAGTAACTTCAAGCGTTGCCGTTGCGGGCTAAGTATAAGTCCTTTTTCAACGATGACACTGTGTCGGTCAACTGGTCCCTCTCCTGCTTCAATATGTACAAGTCTGCTTCCAAGTCCTTGAGCTTCATATTGTAATGAGCACTTGTGAATCCTTCCTCTTCTTCGTCAGCCTCCAGAGCAGGGTTTGCAAAGCCTGGCGAAGACTCGTTGACTGGAGTGGAAACAGCGCTCGAGGCTCTCTTGGACACAGCACTGGCCTTCTTGTACAACTTCAACTCATTATTCTCCTTGATCAACTTCTCAATCAAAATCTTTTGGCTCTTCAACTCATCCTGTGTCAAATTAAGTGCCTTACTGGTATTGTTCACTGACTGCAATGCATCCCGGTAGTTGTCTTCAAAAGTACGCAAAGATAATAATTTGGCCTGCAATTCAGACTCCAAAGTTTGCACTTCTGCAGAAGCACCTTCTTGCTGCTTTTTAGATGACAACAACAACTCGTCGACTTGTTTCTGTAACTGAGCGACAACGGGATTGTCAACAGTATTAATCAGGCGAGTGTCGGCATCTGTGGCATTAGTACTCTGCCACAACAGGACCAAGTTCTCCAATTGTGACGAAATCTGTCTAGTTGATCTTCTTGTTGTTCCGCTTGTGGCAATAGACGCATCACCATCGAGCTCGCGAGTTGCAAGCTCCTCGTCATCACTGACCTCAACCTCATCATGAATTGCACGGTAATTTTGGAATTCTAGATCCAAGTTCTCGAACTTGTGCTTCCATTCAGAAATTTGCTGGTGTAAGACTGACTCCAGTTTAACTTGCGCAGTCAACTTCTGAATACGATCTTCCTGGCCCTTGATGACCTTCTGCAAAGTTGAAATCTCACTGATTTGATTGTTCATGAATGGCTCGAAACGTGCAAATTTTTCCTTGAGGTTGGCATTCTCGTTCTCCAAGTACACCATTCTGTTGGACATCTCCAAACGATTCAACTTATATTTGGTCAACTCGGTGAAACCTCTCTTAGAAGTAGCAATGCTACCAGTCTCCTCTCCTTCACCAATTTCCAAGTCCTGAGGATCGACAGAACGCCGGAGCTCTTCAATGAGATTATCCTTCTCTTGTACTTGACTGGTGAGGAGATTCAACTTTTCATTGGCAGCCAGATCGTTGTTAGCTTGTAATTCCTTATTTTGCTGCTCCAAAGCCTGTATTTTCTCGGTGGCATTTTGCATCTGTTGTTTTGTTGAACTCTTCAATTGAGTCAACTCTGCATTCAACTCTGCTATTATTTTCTTCACCTTAGCATCAGCTTCATTGGCACCCTGGTTGGTATGTGTGATTCTGGAGCTTCTGCCTTTACTAAACGTAAGGTTTTCGGTCTTCTCGTCGCTGATGGTATTGGCTGCTCCAATACCTGCACTTGCACCAACAGCACCTCCTAAACCCGTGAATACCACCTTGTTCGAAGTTGGAGACGAGTTGGTAGGAACTTGCAGTACAAAGCTTTCGTCCCTGGCCCTGTCGTCTTCATCGTCAACAGAGTCAGAAAGGTGAGCGAAGTCCCGAGTTAGTATTGGAGTTGCTGTATCAGTTCTCAATTTCTCAGCCGAATCATTTCTAAAGAGTGGCGCATGGCCGTTGTGGTATGTGGATGGAGCAGCTTCCTCTGCGTTGTCGCCGGCGATATAACGGTCACGAATATCTTCCATCTCGGTAGTGACATCCTTCTCGCTCATAGCAGCAGAGGAGGGAATATCAACATCCACGAATCTTTCTGGAGTGGTGGTTTCCTGTTCAACTTCATTTTCAATAAGCGTTGATTTTGGATCAAGCGATCTTGGGAACTTTTCCATGGAAGCATTTGGAGTTCTGAAATCTTCAATACCACCGCTTAGGCTCTTACGGTGACGGGCAAGGCCATCCTCAGAAGGCAGAGGCGAAGGAGCTCTTCTATTGAGTACACCAGCAGCACCACCAGCCGAAGCAGCTAACTTCTTTGGCGCACCACCTCTGAAGAAGTGATCTGCAGTTGGGATATCCAATGCATAAATCATGGTACCCAACTCCTGACCATCAAAATTCTCATACGTTTCGAAGTTCTCTGGGTCAGAGTAAATGAAATCGTTCTTGTCACCACCCATTATGATCAATTGGTTCAACTTGGGGATGTATGACATTGAGTGACCACAACGAGGGCCAGGGCCATTGGCTGAGAGATCTTTGCTCAACTTGGACCACTTGAAGGTGTGAAGATCCAATGAGTACAAGGTCTCATAAATGGCTCCTGAAAAATCGTTACCTCCGTAGACGTACAAACGATCACCCACAATGGTAGCCGAGTGCTCGTTGACAGGCAAAGGAACATCTCCAGTTGTAGGCACTTGCACCCACTTGTTGATCAAAGTGTCGAAGCACCACAAGTCGTTGCACACTTTCTCGTTGTTGTAGACACCACCAAAGATGTAGATCTTATTCTTGTAAATGGACATGGTGTGGTTGGTAACAGGAGGAGGTTTGAAGTTGTTGAGCGGCTCCACAAGCTCCCAGCGTGCCTTGGGCAGCTTGAAGTTGGTCAATTCGAAGTAGTATAAGTCATTGAATACGTCGTTCTCTAATTGACCTCCAAACAAGTAGAGTCTCGAGCTGGTTGCACTCAAGGATGCTACACCAATCAGGTGGCCGTAGCGACCGCGTGGCTTGCTCAAAACATGCAGAGGAATTGTGTACTTGTAGTTGTTGATGTTAAACATGTAGAAGTTGTCGTCAGGGTATCCATTGTAGTCGGTGTCAACTGTGTCTCCACCATAGATGATGAAGGCGTTACCACACAAAACAGAAGAGTGACCCACACGGGCCGGAGGGAGGGTGCTGTTGGCAACCTCGAGGTGTTGAGCTGTGAAGCCGCGGATGATGTTGCCGGCGCCAACTTCGGGGGTGACTTTCCATGTGTCGCCAAATACCGAGCCTTCTTTCAAACCTCCCATTAAGAAAATCTCATTCTTGTCGGATGAGATCGCAGAGGCTGCATGTCTGTAACGAGGGAAAGGGGAATCAAAGATCTTGAAGCGTTTCCAGGGCGTAGTGGCCGTAGGGTCAGCCACCTCAGGTTCCTGGGTAGGCAAGTTGTCCAGTGATTCATGAGGAGGTGTTTCCACCTGGTTCCTGGACAGGATAGAAGGCCTGCGAAGGTACAGGTGGTAGGTGGGCGAGTCATCGACGCTTTCGGAGGTGACCATTGACGAGTCGGGATCCGATTCTCTCTTTTTCTTGCCAAATCTGAAGCGAGCCATGTGGTTATCGTGAATTGAGCAGGAGAGACGGACGTAAGGAGTTTGAGGTTGTAGCGGTTGAAAGTTTTGCAATTTCAACAGATGAGTCCAGTGATTTTCTGAATCTGGAGATAAATTACTAGCTTGAATTGCCTGATATGTTCACCCTGAAGTCGAGGTGGATTGTGACTTCTGTGGAGAAAACGGCTGTAGGCAGGTTTTGACAGTCAGTGAATGTGATTAAATAATCCGAGGTAGGCAATAAGTCAACCCAGGAATTAAAACCAGTTTATGGAAAGAAAAGTGTAATAAGAAAATATCCACGACGACTAGTATCGAAGATGAAAAACAAGGGCTGCAAGTGTCTGTAAGCAACACTTCCTACTTTATATCTTCTCATGCGATGAACATTCACCTCCACAAACGGCAGGGTGCCGGAGACTGGAAACCATTTTCCTGATGCGGGAGTGGAATATTCCCCCATTAGGCAAGTTCGATGAGTTGGCCTGGATACTTAAGGCGGGGGGCCACAGCCGAGGATGTGATTGGATTTTAGAAACTTGACATGTACCGATTGGGAAATGCATTTTTTGTATCAACTGTTCGTTTTTGAATGTGGTAATCTAGTGAGAGGCTGATGGGTGGACACAGTGACTGGTTGCGACTTGGAGTGAGAAAATGATGACCATGAGATTGAAGGTGGGAATTTTTGAAGGGGAAAACAATAATTGAATTGACAGGTATATTGAGGTGAGTTTGCGGGCAATAAATTTTGAAATTGTCTAGTTTGGGATTTTTGTGGTGGGTTTATGCATTTTTGACAGTTTGGTGTGAAACGTTAAAAGCTGATAAAAGTGAGAATAGTTTGCGAAGTTATGAACCCAGTGAGTATGAAGTTATGATTTTTGCTGTTATTTTTTTTAGTTTTTTTTTTCTTTATTTTGTTCTTTACTGAATGTTCAGATTTCAAAATTTTCCTTAAATGTTTTCCATTGTTTGTCTGGTTTACACTTTTCCAATTGTAGCCATTTCCCCTTTTCAAATCTCCCACTTCAGTAGATCACTTCTCGCTATGGTTGCAAATGCTGGACCTCGCACGACCAGCCCTCAACCCAAATCACCACTACTTACATCTAACTAACTAACCATGGGCTTCGTCTACGATCCAGAAATCCAATTGGCCAAGCTCTTTCCCTCTGAGGATTCGCTCGGAAACCTAGACGCCGTGCTAGATCACATCCAGAAACAGAAGCTGGCCACTAATGTCAGACTCCGCAATGAAATCGCCGCATACAAGCATCCTATCGACTTACACCACGACATTGGCGTGCTTACGGACTCGTTCAGGGATATCAGACAAAAGTCAATAAACACACAGGCCACTATTTTTCAGATGACATCCAGCATTCAGCGATTGGATACCACAAAGCGTAACTTGGTGCTCTCCATGAAGATCTTGAAACGTCTCCAGATGTTGGTCAATGCGTTCAACAGTCTTACCGACGTGGTGCTGACGCGTGATTATAAAGAGATAGCTACATACCTCGGAGTGGTCAAGGAACTTATGGATTTCTTCAAACCTTACAAGTCCATCGATGAGATCGGAACACTCAACCAACTAATCCACAAGACTCAAAACAAGTTGGTGGACGATGTATTCATTGATTTCGAGGACTCTTTCACCAATAATTTTACCAACGACAAACTTGTTTATGGCTGTGAGATCTTGGAGTTAGTCGATGCAAAATATAAGGACAAGCTTTTGTCGTGGTTCTATAACCTCCAACTTAAAGAGATTCAGTCCATTTTCAATACCACAGACGAGGCCGGCAACATGGAGAATTTGAGTCGCCGATACATCTTTTTCAACAATATCCTTACGAACATTCGCTCACATTATCTTAACGTGTTCCCTGACCTGTGGCAGGTGGACTTAGAACTTACCAAGTTATTTTGCAAGGTCACCAAGCAGGACTTGACAAATCAACTCAAGGGCTCCAACATTCCATCCTCAGTGATTCTTGAGGCATTGAAGAAGAGTCTTGACTTCGAAAAGTCGTTGAATGACACATATAAGACGGACGAATTCACCAAGATCATTCTGAGCCTGTTTGAGCCATACTTGACCACCTGGATCACGGAACAGGATTCCTTGCTCAGCCAAAAATTCATGGAGTTTTATTCAGCCCCCAAGATACCAAGTGAGCTCATCACCCCTCAAACAGCCGACGATTTATTAGCGGTCCTCAGGGTCAATAGTGTCCCAAATTTTGCTGCTTCCTCAGTTGAGTTATTCAAGACGTTCCAGAAGCTTTTGGTCCAAATCATTAAGTTGTCCACGGGCGAAATATTAATTGACTTATCGAAGTTATTTGCGAAATACCTTCGCGAGTATCACTCTAAGATTCTCATTCCTATCTTGAACCAGACCAATTCGAATCCCAAAGGAATTGAGCCCCTCAAATACTTGACTATGATTCTCAATACCTCTGACTATGTGATCAACAATACGAACGACTTGCAAGATAAAATGGAGAAGCTCATCGATGTACGTTACAGACTGAGGATAGACTTCGAATCCGCCAAGAACTTGTTTTTCGATTTAATTGGAAAATCTATCAAGGCTGCCGTTCTGAAGGTTTCTGTTGATCTACAGTTTCTGTGGAGACAATTCGAAAACAACGGGTGGGACTCTATGGAGTTTATTGCAGATACTTCGACCTACATTGACGACTTTGTGTCCTCCTTAAGAGAAAATAACAGAGTCATATTGCCACTTATAATGAGGGAAGGCTATTCTCGGACTTATTGTGATCGTTTGGTGGAGATGATTGTAACTACCTTTATGAACAAACTCACCTTGATAAAGCCGTTAAGCATCATCAATATTGAACAGATCCTCTTGGATGTGTCGGTTCTCAGAAAATACTTCTCTATTCTTCCACACTATGCGGACCCCAACTTTGATGAATCGAGGCGAAATGATGAAACTGAAGTTCCAATCCCAAAGGCTTACACCAGATTTTTGGGCAATCAGTTCACAAAGTTGGAAACTTTGCTCAAACTTTTGCTTACGCCTACCCTCCCGGTTGATAATATAGTTGAGAGCTACTTCAATCTCATTGGCGATAAGTCTGTGCCAAACTTTACGAAGTTCTTAGACTTGAAAAGCATAGAGAAACAGAACCAGGCAAAGTACATCGAGAACTTCAAGCTCCAACTTACAGTTTCTAACGACTTAATTGACGAATCACCTATCTTTGCAGTGTTCGGAAGTGAGGGTCATGCCAATCAAGCGCATCCATTGGCTCAGCCAACTCCTCAACCCGTGGACTTTAAGGATTTGATTTCTAGCAAATCTCCAGAACCCAACCTTCCCGATTTCCTCAAGACCAACAGTGCAAAAATCCAAAACATCAAACTCAACAATCCATTAAAGGATTTCACACTCAATGGAGAGCAACACGTTAACAAGTTTAATGAGAATTTCAAGAATATTGGGAAGTTTTTCAGGAAAGACTTCAATGATTTCGACTAATAAACTTGGAACAACCTGCACATAATCGGCTTTATCAACATTATTTGTTTCTCACCTTTGTTATGTGACTAATCCAAAATGTCAAGATTGATTAAAATATGTGGACTACGAACTGCTGAAGCTGCAGAAGAGGCAGTCAATCTGGGCGCAGACCTCCTCGGGGTGATTATGGTCCCAAACAGAAAAAGAAGTGTGACACCTGAGGTTGCCCTCGAAATTTCAAAGATTGCCAGAAACAAGAGAAAGCAATTAAACCGGAAATTTCAGACTTCGAAGGAAATATTGGAGTATGTTCAGAGCCAAAAGTTTGAGCATTTCGATGAGTATTTTAAGTTATACCGTCAGTTGGTAGTCGAAAACGGCCCATTCCTCGTTGGTGTTTTCAGAAACCAGGATATCGAAGAAGTGTTCAGACTAGCCAACGAATATGAGGTTGATGTGATCCAGTTGCATGGTAGTGAAGATGTGGAAGAATACTTGGAGCGCAACGAGGATGGAAATTACGTGATTGTGAAGAGATACGTGATTCCAAACAATATTCAAGCCATGTCGGATTTCTTTCATAAATTGACTGGAGTACCAAGTAAAGGATTTGCCTTTCCTCTTTTGGATTCAGAAGCAGGTGGCGAAGGAAAACCGATCGACTGGACGCTTATTAATGATCTCGAGGGTAAGTTTATTTTGGCGGGGGGTTTACATCCCGACAATTTACATGAAACGCTACCCTATTCCAAGAACGTGATCGGATTTGACGTTAGTGGAGGAGTTGAAAATGTGGATGGTGATAAAGACTTGAACAAAATCAACCTGTTCATTGTCAACGGCAAGCAGTTAGCATAAAATCTAAGAACCGGATACTATTATTGTACATAACCCTAATCCTCCTGATCCCAGTTGCCTGGTCTTCTCTGCTGAGGAACTTGCGGACCACCAGCTCTCTTGGCCATGATAATCTGGTCGATAGATAAGATGGTGGTAGCAGCATCGGTAGCAAAGTCAATAGCAGACAGCTTAGTGGACAAGAGATCGTAAATTCCCGCCTGAGTAACATCCACGAGACTATCTTCAGTCTCACCAGCAATGTCAACACCAATAGACAAGCCCAGGTTATCCTCAGCAGAGTGAGCAGCATACAACTTACTTAAGACCTCGGAGGAGTCCAAGCCCGAAGTTTCGGCCAACACACGAGGAACAACCTCAAAGGCCTTAGCATAGTTCTTGATGGCAAGCTGCATCAAACCGGGAGTCCTTTCTCCATGCTGGGTAATCAATTTGGCCAACTCTATCTCCACAGCACCAGCACCAGGCAAAAGTCTGTTGTCCTTGACCAAACCTTTGATGGCATTGACACCGTCGTCAATGGCTCTCTCGATATCATCCAAATTGTTCTGGGTAGCACCTCTAAGAACGATGGTAGAGGTTCTAGAGGTAGACTCTTCGTTCTGTCTGAAGATAGTTACACGGTCACCACCAATCTCCTTTGTTTCAATCACGTCGATAGTTCCCATTTCTTCAGGCATTGGAGCACCCAATCTAGGCAACGGCGTAGCTCCACAAACCTGACAGATACGACGAACATCAAACTTAGAAGGCACCTTAAGGACCAAGATATTGTACTTGTCAAAGTAGTGAAGAGCCAATTCACCGACACTGGAGCCGGCCACAATCACACGCACACCGGAGTTGTAGATCTCTTTGCACATCTCATCCAACTGATGCTCCTCGCCCTTGGAGAAATCCAACATCTCCTGGGCATTATGAAGCAACACCGTGCCTTTAGTCTCGGTGGTGGAAATGTCGATTGGGCATGTGAAGACAACAACCTTCGATTTGGATGAAACGTTCTTAACGTATCCCTCAGGCTCACGAGGAAAAACCATGCCCTTGACTACCTCAGAGTTGCTTAACGAAGAACCCATAATCTTTACCACACGAACGTTGTCGATGTTGAATGCCTGCGGATTCTTAGGGTTGAGAATCAACTTAACAGCTTCAATAACCAACCCGGAGATGGTATCCTCTAAGCCGTATTGCTTGGCGGCGATGACAGGCTTGATGACCTTGAGTAGCTCTTCAGATTCAACAATATTGTCAACCTTAGTCACCACCAACTTCTCCAAAGATTCCTGCAAAAACTTGTTGGCCAACTTGAAGCCTTGGACAATCTCCGGCACACTCAAACCAAGTGTGATTAACTTCTCCAGGATATTTAGAAACTCACCAGCCAACACTAATACCAAGTTGGTATTGTCACCCATCTCAAACTCCTGCTGCTTCAGCGCCATGATCAACATCTTGACTGCGGGATGCACGATGTCCAACTCGTTCAAAATGGTGGCAGCATCGTTGGTAATGAACGTTCTATCGTGTTTATTGACGAGAATCTTATTTCTTCCACTTGGACCCATAGACGTGAGTACAATGGAGGTGATTTCTCTAACAGCTTCGATATTGCGGATGATGGCACCATCACTAGCCAGATACAGTGAGTAACCTTGTTTGAAAAGGCCCGCATTAGGGGCGGAGGGCAATTTCAAAGACATTGTAGGGTAAAAAAAATGGAGGTTGGAGTGGTTTTTCGATTTGAAGGTCTGGGTGCGTGCAGGACAGAAAATTTATGGCCATCTACACTGTGTAATAGAGATACCATAGTGATTGATCTTGTACATTGTTTATTTCCATTGGTTTTCTCTTTCGTTTGTTTGTTCATTGCATGTAAGTCTATTCTTTCTTCTGTATGATAGTCATTCATTTTCTCTCGCAATCTCAGTCTGTTGCCACCTCGACTGTTTCCAGTCGTCCTACATCAAAATTGAATCACTAAAGCTTCTATTAAGTTCCAACCACTGTCATTCTTACTCATTTCTCCAAGCTGGTCAACGAGATATCGTCAATCCGCAATGTAACTAGCCCACGGAGAGGCTCAAGGCTAATGTCCGACCCCGTTTGGAAGTGCTGGACCAACGCCGCATTGTAAATGCTGAAAAGCTTCTCATACTTCTGTAGCCGCTCCGTCTGATCCTTAATCTTCTTTTGTGATTTGTCCATGTTGTCCTGCAACTGCTGCTGGGCATGCTTTTTCCGCTGTCGACACTTGGAAGCAGCGATCCTGTTGCGCTCCAAAAGCCTTTCCTTCTTCCATGCAGCGGTGCCGGGGATGGGGCCGTTGTTAGGGTTGTAAATCACCTCGTTGTTATAAATAAGCTGGTGGTTGGGGGGAGGGACCCCTGCCATATCCTGAGAGGTCTGTGAAATTACATCAGTGGGGCCAGAGCTGGGGCCCGGCGTAGCCAGATTGGATAGGTGTCCATTCTCCTGGAACTGGCGATGACCCACATGCTGGTGGCCCTGGTGGGCCGTCACCACGGGACCCAGGGGCGGTGCTGGAATCTGTCCATAGGGCTGCAGTTGGGCCGAATGAGTTTGGGAGTGGGAGCCTTCCACATCAAAAGGCATAATGCGTTGGTCAGGCACGCCGCCTGAGTTGGGCCCATTCAGGTTTCCCGCATAAGGCGAGAGGTCGTTCAAGTCGTCCAACAGGTCTTCGTCCAAGAAGATGGCTTCATGGTTGACTATCTGGCCAATTTGACCATTGGAGATGGAGATGCGCCGACGTTGAGTGCCCAGATCGCCGTAGGGAAGGACCGTCGAGTCGAGTATTGGCGGATTAGTGATTGGGTATGAATTCATATCGAACGGGTTATGGAAGGCTAAACCCGTGAAGCTTCCAGAGTGGCGGTAACTGGGCCGCAGATGACTTGAGTGGTGGTGATTTTGCGTCGAACCATTCATTGGCGCCAGTGGGGGGATCTGGGCCACTTGAGCCACCGAGGCGGGAGGTAGACCCACTGAAGGTAATCCCGAAACGCCAGCGGCCCCACCAAGGGCCATTGCTGGAGGGGGATGGTGCAGGTCGAGGAGGTCCATGTGTTCGAGTTTGATTGCGCCGTAGTTCAGGAGCAGGTTATGGTCGATTTTTGGCTGTTGCATGGACATGGCGACGGGCAGTTGAGATGGGGTTGGAGAAAGTCACCTTAAATTGGGGAAAGTGAGGGCCTTGCGAAATGGGGCGGGAGGGATGAAGGGTCCAGGAGGGATGGAGATGGTATTGGCGAAAGCAAAGTGGTGATTTGTGGACCAAATAGAAAACTTATAAGCCAACAAGAAGATGGCCCGTGGAAAGAGGTTGTTAAAAAAAAAAAAAGAAAGCGGCCTGTACTTCTTACTATATCGGCAGGTTAATAATCCACAGAAAAAAACGAGGAGTGGCTAAGTGCGCGCAGGACGTTGGCCCGCAGAAGAAGAAAAAGAAAAATGGGCAGATTCACACATGGGTGCGAGAAGTAGAGTAGATAATTTAGTGGATGGCAGAAAGAATGGCGAGTAGATGTTGAGATAAAAAGGGAGACAAAAGACTTGGGAAAGAAAGGTTGAGAGGAAAATTTCGAAGAGATGGGAAGTTTTAGACGAATTTAGGGAACAGGGTCCGAGGGATATACAATGGGAGAAGGAGAAATAGCCGGAGTCAAGCTAAAAAAATATATGCTCTGGAGCAAAAAGTAAAGAGCGGATTTGGAGCGTGGGCCGAAGCGTGGAGGAAAGGGAAGAAAGAAAATACGAGCGGAGGAGACAGGCCGGAAGAAAAAAAAAGAAGAGAAAAAGGAGAGGGACAGGAAAGAGAGAGAGAGAAAAAAAGGATGGGAACATGCAGATGAACGAGGTAGAAATTGGGGAGAACTCACTAGAAAAGCATCAGAAAATTGATTGAGAATGTGATGAATTCTCCGTATTACTAACATAAATGAGTGTACCAACAATGTCCCAAGAAGTAGATGTGTAACGGGTAGGAATGCGACAATGCGCCTTAGCTTGCATTGCAAATCCTAACACTCACTGACTGCAACAGAAATGTCTTGAAATCTTCTATTATTTCAACCTTTTCGTGGATCTGAATATCTAACGTTGACATGCCAGTCCTCCGACTTCTCTGGCCAAACGGCTTTGCAACTTACTCCTCCACTTAACAGCTGATGCATATATGTGTTTGATGCGGAATCCTCGTGTTAAGCTACTTGTCATCCACAGTTTCATGATAAATCCTGGCCATATTTATGAATTTTATTGTTTATTTTCTAATCTCTTGCATGATCCTTTCGTATGTATCCTTTTCCTGAAGTATTTCCGCAGTTATTTCCGAGTTCATTGCTGAGTTTTCTTTATCTCCAGTAGTCTATTCCATCCTCTTATTCGTTGGTTGCCACAGGCATCTCCCCCCAACTGACTATAGACTGGCTAGACAATCTTTTATGCATCCACTGTTCGGTAGTTCCTTTATATTGAGAAAATGCACTAACCTTGTAATCTATTTGCTTTTTGAGAGCTGCCGTGATTGGTGTGGTATATGAATTATCTATCAATGGGGATTGAATACATTCATCTTCTTTGATTTTCTCGCATCTGTATTAGATATCTCATTCAATTTAATTTCATTTTCCATTCTGTTCAATTTCATGCTTTTCTTCTCAATGTCATTCCTTCAATTTCTTTTCTCTTCTTCACTTTAACTTCTTTCACAGTAATCAATCTCCCTTATCTACGCACACTCTTCTTCGCAATTCACATATGGCTAACTATAACAAACTCCTAGCTCTACTAAAGGAGAATAACTTCGACACACAGACCCTTGGCCCGTTACTTTTTGACCATGTTCTTCCGCAACATGTGTCGCCGGAAAATGTCGACATTGCCTTCGATTTAATCGTCGAAAACCAACGCGGCCTCAAACTCTGTGGAATCCCCATGTTCAGTCGAAACTCCCTCATCCCATTCATCGACCCTCCTCTGTTTCAGCGCATCGATGGCCTGACGGTGTTACTTCCCCTCGACAAAATTGAAAATTACCCTCTTCCTGATCTTGGATGGGTGTGGAGCTGGCACAAATGGTATGTGTTGATGTTGAACGATGTTGACGATCAGGGCTGGATGTACCAACTGGTCTTTTTGCAACTTCAACTGAAATGGCACGGTGCATACTACTTCGGTGATTTTGTGAGGAGGAGGTTGTGGGTCCGTATGCGTCAGAGGGAAAAGGATCCGGAGAATTCTAGCATGGGGTGCAATGAGAGTATGTGAGGGCTGGAAAAGTAACGAGCATTCTGGGAGTGAGATTCCTTAAAGTTTCATTCGAGATAGGGTATGGGGAACAACAGCGATTGAAAGGCTAATTTGAAAGCCTTATTCTAACTTCCAGATTGACATGAATTAGCATGAATTAACATGAATGAGCATAATTTAGCTTCAATTAGCATCAATTGAGATAAATCAGCATGTGTCCCTATTTTTTTAGTATTTAATAGCATTTAGTAGCATCAGTCAGCATGTATTAGCATCAATGGACTTGCATCAACGTAATTTAGAGGTGGCATGCTTTAGTGTGCGTTGAATCAATAGGCTAAGTTTACGTCTGAATAAGATCGAAGCTAAGAATCGAAGCCATTTCTCAGCCCCGTTAGTCCTCTGAACCTATGTAAATCAATCTCACTAATTTGTTTTGTCACCTCGTAACCTCGTAGATTTTCTATATTTTTGAAATCCCTCAACCGCCCATATCTTCTGTAACTTCTCACCATTTCAACTTCTCACTAAGCTTCTCTTCTATTCAACTTACTTTCCAAATGACTCTGTGTATGATCAAAGTGGCGATTCTTGTGGCAAGAAATGCTTCACAAAATTCTCTCTCTCCAGAAGGTAGTAATCCATCTCTCTCTTCCGTTCCCTACTAACCCCAGAAACAATACTTCATATCGGCTCCGCATTGCCGCCTACAAAGAAACAGTATCGTCTGTCGTTAAGACGAAAGTATATCATCTTGGAACCTTCAAGAACGTTGCGAGTCCGGTCTCAACAATCGTCGCTCACTATGTCTAATGTTAACTTCATAGTCAGGGATATCCGCTACGCATGCAAGTTTGAGCCCTCCTCTGACTTGTTGCAAGTGTTGGAATGGTTCAGAATTCAACTCTCTGAGTCTGATTTGAAGCTCAAAGGCCACCGCTGCTCATTTCTACTTGTTTATCTTCTTGAAGCTCTACTCCTTGTATTGGGACGCCAGTTTACTCTTTCTCCCAAAACTGCGAGAGCCAAAGCGTTACTAGTGGCCGTTGTGGAAACGTTATTATCTAAAATATCCGAAAAATCTCATTCCTTAACAAACCAGCTAATTGCTATATTGGCACAATCGGTATTTTCTTTTCGTGGTGTGGATCCAGTGGATAAATCAGAAACAAGTCTCCAACTCTTCTCAAGATTAGCTTCAATTGACTTGTCAAGAAAACTCCTTCGCGTTAATGTTTTCGTTGATCTGTTCATGATATGTACCCTGGATTATCTCCAGTGTTTGATCGATATCATTTTCCATTACTGCTGTGCCTACGACACCTCCCGAAGGAAAAGTGCACATGCTACTATTCTTCACTGCTTAGCTGTGTACGGAGATCAATTCTTGTTAGAGCATTTCTATTTACAAGACTGGTAGGATCTGAACTATCGAAGTACCTTCATAGCATTTTTGCTGAAGATATAGCTGGCGCCACTGGCAAAAGTAGTTGCTGCTACCAAAATGCCAAACCAGTCAAACGCCTCGGTCAAAACCTCTGATCCCATCATGTAATTAAGTCCTGGCAACAAAACTAGCCCACCGATATAGACCATCTGCAATGCGGTATTGACTTTGCCCAAAAGATTGGGATGCACAGTATGGGTGACTATCGACATGTCAAAAAATCGGGCCAATGTTTTCGGTACTGGAAGAGACTTGTACCGGAAATAGAAAGCCATGAAACTTAACATCACATCCCTTCCTATGATGATTGTGGCTACGTACCACGGCATGATTCCTTTGAGTCCAAGCGCAGCAGTACACACCGTCATCAAGAATTTATCAGCAGCAGGGTCCAAGATTGACCCCAAAACCGACTTCATGTTATAATGACGGGCTATGTACCCATCTACAGCGTCGGTGACACACGAATAGAGAAATAACGAGATTGCTGCTGTCGACTGGCCGGTGGCTATAAAGTAGCCAATACCTGGCGTGGCAACTATCCGAGTCATTGTCAAGATATTGGGAATAGTGTATACATCACTGGAGATGGAAGGGTCAACCTTTTTATTTTCTGAAGCAGCAACTGAAGGAGCCGAGCGCTTGGGCTGTTCTTTTCCCAATTGTGGGGTTGGCTGGAGTGGTTTGCGAAGCTCCTCCAGTCGAAGAATCGAGGTTGTAAGCGCATGGCGAGGAAACCAGGAAATGAGCTGTGGCCGCAACAGCAGCAGCACTAGCGGTTTAGTCCGTAATGCTCGGGCTAAGTGGAGCCCAGTAGGTATTACTCTGAACATGGTCTTGTGAGGAAAAACTTGACTACTGCGCACTCCGAAGATATGATGATGCTCATGGTCAGATTATACTATACAATTATTTGGGAAGGCCCTGCTCATTGACCAAAGTCTGGGATGTTTCCTGTGGGCCGGAGCCGATCTTGGTCAAAATAATTCTACTGACTCCCTTGTAAGCGTCGGTGTCAAATTCGATAGCGGAGTCTTCAAAGTCAACAACCTGGTTAGAAACTTTGTCCCAACCAGGAACCAGCTTGAAGTATTTGTAGATCAAGCCTAACACCTTGTTTTCATTCTTCTCCTCGTAGTAGATGACAGCATTGGGGCCGGCGTCAAAGGTGTAGGCAGCAATAATCTTGCCCTCCTGTTCGTTCAATTTGTGCACCAACTTGATGATCTTCTTGGAGGTGTCGTTCAAGTAGAAAATAGGTGGATAAGAGTCCAAGCATACTGCGTGAAACGAGTTAGAGTCCTTCATGGTCAACTCTCCAAACTTCTCGAAATCTCTTTCAAGAATGGTTTTCTTCATTTCCTCGAATCTCTTTGGAACAACCTCCAGGATTCTGTGCTGGAACAAGTCAGATGTTGCCACGGTGGATTGCATTCCTGTAGTAGAAGGCGTATCCTTCTTGTCATCAGAGACCACCAAAATGGCGGCCTTCATAGATGGCCAATGCTCCAATGGGGCGACTTCCACAGCTTTAGAGTCCTCTCCGTTCTCCAAATCGCCCATTTCCCATGCGACATAACCACCGAACAAAGATCTACATGCGGAACCCGAACCCTTTCTTGCGATTTTAGAGATCTCGGACATCAGCTGAGGAAGCTTGTACAACTTAGCGATAGCCACTACTAAAGCAGCGAAACCGGCAGCAGAAGAAGCCAAACCAGCAGCGGTAGGGAAATTGTTCTCAGAAACAATGTGTAAACCCCACTCAGACAACTTTGGCAAGCTGGAGTCGGAGTCCTCCAATTCCTTTCTCAACTTTCTCAAGTCTTTCAAGCAGGCAATGGTTCTCTCACCCTTGATTCCCTCCTCTTTGCCGTTGAGCCACAAGTTGTCGGATTTGAAGTCAGCGCTAGTGGCAACGGAGGTCAAGGTTCTCAAGTCCTCCTGGGCCAATGTGACCGAAATGGACGAGTTGGTTGGAAGATTAAGAGTCTTGTCTCTCTTTCCCCAGTACT
>Ga0160505_100640_pt1 | contig 18872 bp, 17 predicted proteins | sample DIDeMG_FD_108225 | JGI IMG/M metagenome (GOLD analysis project Ga0160505, IMG submission 108225) | Enriched chicken feces microbial communities from UW Madison campus, WI, USA - DID2874_E49_Stillage MG | ecosystem: Host-associated > Birds > Digestive system > Large intestine > Fecal ... | reverse complement strand
ACGTCGAAAGCCTTCTTGCCCTCGGCAATGGCAGCAGCCTCGGTAGTCAATCTCTCTTTCTTCTCAGCAACGGTCTCTGGTCTGTACTTGTTGAACAACTTGAAAGTTTGGGTGGCAGTGTTCTTGTCCAAGACATCTTGAAACTGAGCGATAGCAGGAGGCACCTTCAATCTCATGGACAAGATCTTCTTTTGTCTCTGCAATCTCACGTACTGTGGCCACTTAACAAATCTCGACAAGTTTCTCTTTGGTTGAACAGCTTGGCCAATACCAAAGTTCTTAGGGCTAGCCTCGATGAGAGGGTTCTTTGGGGCCTTAGAGGCCTGGCTCTTAGTGGCCAAAGGAGCTGGGGCAACTTTCTTGGAAGGCTGGGTCATTGAGTTAGTTTTGATTCGGTTGTTCTCCATTACTTTCAACGAACAACTTCCAAACTCACTCTACTGTACCGTGAGGTACTCAGCCTGTGCACCAAGAAGTGAATACACATTCTTGCACAACTAAATGGTTACGGCAATAGGTGGACAAGGTCCAACATTCCGAACTACAGAAACAATGGTCAACGTTCACCTGTGATTTGCCTTTAGCGAATAAAAATGGCTCCACTCCCCAGCGCACAACCGAAATGATTGTGGAAATTTTTTTCGTTTTCAGAATTCACGTACCATTATGTGATGTTTGATAAAAGAATAGTGATGAAAGAGAAGTGAAGAAAAATTTTTCGAGTGTGCGGGAGACAATGAGATTCATTGGTGTACAGGTGTAAGAATGCCAGATTCGCTTCTTATTGAGCAGAAACGACAATGGGGATTTGTAAGTAAAAGTGGTCACTTAATTGCAACGTTTCGTGTGATATAAAATGAACATACTTCCGGTTGCATTGAAATTGGTAATTCCATCATGCTGCTACTCAAAAGGCTGCATTCCCAGTTTCTGCAGAAAACACCCTCATTTCATGGTTATCGAGAGAACTATTTACATAACGGTAATCTTTAAGACTTTTAAATTTCATTCATATCATTTTTGGCACATTTATCACCAAATTGGATTTTTGATGTCTCGAAATTCGACTTGTTAGTGTACTATTTTTGCTCCTCAAAAGTGTTTTTTCGCATTTCGCGCGAAGGATTAGGCTGAGAACGGAATTCGTGATTCTCTGTATTATCTTGCAAGACAAAGCGAAGACAATGAAAAGAAACAAGAAAAGGAGAATTTTAATTGCGAATGGAAGCAATCATCAAACATGCTTCTGATGACACAAAATTCCCAGTTCGCCATTTTCCATCTATATGGCTTCGTCACCGTCGGAAAATTTTTGTTCCTCGCTTTATCTTTTGTTCTTCCCTGCACTTCCCACCTTATCACCAACTTCTCTTTCGATGCTCTCGTTGACCGAGTCTCTATTCACAATCGTCGAAGGCTATAAAGTGGCTCCATGGAGAGTCACAGTATCTGGAATCATGGGCTCCACTTCGTATGTACCAAAACGTTCACATTCTCCGCATCCCTACTAACATTTATAGCCTCGCCAGTTGGATAGTCTTGCTCATGCCTCAATTGATTGAGCAATGGAGAGTGAAGTCTGCCGAAGGTATTGCTATCGGCTTTATCAGTATCTGGTTTCTTGGTGACTTGTTCAACCTCATTGGTGCCCTCTGGGCTGGATTGCTTCCGGAGGTGATCTTTCTTGCCGTGTGGTTTTGTATTGCCGACTTTTTGATGATTGCCTCGTACTTGTACTACACCAACGTGTACCCAAAGCACCACAGGAAGAGTACTAGAGCTCACAGTAGCTCGTCCCATGGTGCGGAGCATGCACCTTTGTTGAGAAGAAGATCCTCTGCACTCACCGACATTGCAGTTGAACCTCAAGACTATAGCGTATTCACTAGATTTGTATTGCCTATCGTATTCGTTGTGGGTGCTGGATGCATGGGTTATTTCTTTAGCGACAGCTCGGGGTCCGAGCACGACTCTCCTTCGTCGAAGATTGAGTTGGGTCCTCAAATCATCGGGTACATGTCCGCCATTTTGTATTTGGGAGCACGTATTCCTCAGATTATCCAGAACCACCAGAGACGGTCTGTGGAGGGATTGAGTTTGTTATTCTTCATGTTTTCGACTTTGGGAAATCTCACCTACGCGGGCCAGATTTTGTTTTACAGAAATGACTCTCAATATGTCTTGTTGAACTTAAGCTGGTTGTTGGGTTCCTTGGGTACTATTTTCGAGGACAGCATCATTTTCTTGCAGTTCTACATGTATAAGGATCACCACGCTGTCGACGACTCCGCATAAATTTATGTATTCAATAAACTTCCTTTTTAGTTCATCGGCGGAAAGAATTGGTCAATCGACCAGTCTGTACTGAAGAAATTGATATCAAACATGTCATTCGAAGCAGGACCGACGAGTTCAGGAAACTCCTTTTCAAGAGCCGGAACAGGAAGCTCAGTCCGTGGGGTTCCAACTCCCAGTGGCGGAATGCTCAGTTCGTAATTGACTACACTTCCCACACCAGGCACAATCTCAGGTGCGCTAGGATGCAACTCTTTACCCTTTGCAAGAGCAGCGGCATAACTGTCACGTTCAGAAATGGAGTTAAAAGTAATCCAGAAGTTGTCTGTTTGAATGGTCTTGTACAAGTCTAAGCCCTTCAAGTCAGAGTCGTTCAAACTCCGAACGCTATAATAGCAGTGCTGGCGAACATCGCCTACGTCAGACATCTGAATGGGAACTTCTTCTGGTATCAAATCAAGAATGTCCATCTGATGACGGTCAGACCATGACAATTTTGCCTTTGCCAATCCCTCTAGATCTCCCGAGTAGGTTCGATTGTCGTATATAATATTGTAACCAAACCCGTTGGCTTTGGAGCATTTCCACCCGTAAAAATATCTTTCGCTGAGCAATTTGCAAAGCTTGAGCTTCCTAGATAGGAAAGTTTCAATTCGATTTCCCATGTCCCTGACCACCCTAAGACCCAATTCATTTTTTTGGTCTCTCTCCAAAATAAACATCGTACAATGAATTCGAAGCACAAATCCAACACCCAAAATTGCAATCACATGCAAGTAGATAAGAATGACAGGTGTCATAATTAGATTGAAGGTTGGATCAGCAATCAGAGTGGTGGAGAACATTAGCTCCGGACAGAAGTGGTTCATTTCATTGAAGGCAATAAGAAGGAGCTTCCTGAAAAAGTAGTTGTCCAACTCCAGTACCCCCTGGTAGCAGTAGTATAAGTGCAAGAAATAATACACGTTTGCCAAGAAGAGCTTGAGGAGAACCTGTGTTTGCATCTGGAGGACTGTCAACGCATATGTGGAGTAGTTATTGGGAGCAGAACCATCGAAGTACATCTGAGTGCGGCCAAGACGTTCGTCAATTAAGATCTCGAAATCGTTCAATTTGCAAATAACATCAATTGCACGATGAGGGTTCCGCATGTCTACACATATGTCAAGAAGTTCACTTCCGCCACAAATTATTTCATGTAGGTACATCATCAGTTGAACTGTCTCTTCCTCAACTTTGGCATTGACAATGTTCATGCCAAGCGGAGAAAAATCTGGAAGCTTCGTATTGTAATGTGAAGCTAAAATACACCTTGGAGATAAAAAGGTGTAGGATATGATGTAGTCCATACGCACCAAGACGTACCACAATTTTCGTCGAAGATTCTTTGAAGCTTCATCAGTGGGCAAGTTATCTTCAACATAGTCTGGATCGCGGTCCAAGTTAAGAGTTGTGGCCATATGAACCAACTGTCCAATATTACAATCGGGGTCCTGAATGTTGAAAGTCGTTTCATTTTCAAGAGCATAAATTTGAGTCACAGCCCGCAACAAGTGCGCTTGAAAATTCACAAGCAGCGTTTTTTTGTGGTATCTGCCCGAGTTAAGGAGCCTGATCGCAACATCCACACAGTTCAAGGAAATCTCAGACTGACGTAGTGTCAGCCCCCATTCCCTGGGCATATCCAAGATACTTTCATTCAGTATTCGAACATTAGTGAGGAATGAAAGGTAAGCCATTCGCAAAGCAAAGAGAAGAATGGCAAGTATCAGTAAATCGTCCTTACTAGTAATACAAACATCCAAGAGGGCAGAGCCATCCGAGGAATACACCAAGAGCCTTTGAATGTGAGTGAGCAACCATTTCTCATCCAAAACAGGAAACAACGGGTAAATTTTTTGAAAAAAGCGATCCACATAAGCCAATAACGCAGGACGCAGAGGAAGAAGCCTCATCAAGGCCGTGTTAAAAGAATCTCCTTCCATAAATTCAAAATCATGCAAGAAAGAAACACCAATTGATGCCCCGTAATCGGCAAACTGCTTCCGAATGATGGAATTGGAGTAAATATTGCCAAGTCCGTACGTATAAAGATCGATGTATTTGTGACCGAATGTCATACGTGTTTCCTCTTGCAATTGCACCCGAAGCCGATTATCCAGAAAGTTCTGGATGGTCAACAACTTCAATTTTTTTTTGCTCTCATTGAAATTCCAGAACAAGCGTGCGCCAGGCTCCTGCTGTGAGATCTCCATCTGACTGATCGTCCTGGTGGAGTCTTTGACGCATTTGAACTTGATTTGAGAATACGACGAGTCTGGCGAAGAGCCAGAAGCTGAATTCATGGCCATTAGGTCCATGTGCATGTTCAACATGTCCGTCGACCGAACCACAGGGTTAACACCTATAAGCCAATCGTTGCTTTCGACAATGACGCTTCTGGTGGGCGTTGTCATAAATACAGACGACGACGGTGAGAACATTTGCAGCCTATTGGCACTTTCATGAGACTTGAGATGCTTTTCGATCGATTCATTCCAGTCCAGTGGTACGGACGATAGCTTTGGTGGCGAAACTTCACGCTTAAGTTCAGATTCGTAAACACATGTCTCTGGACATTTGGCTTTGACACAATTCAGGCACGGTTGCGCCTTATCACACTTGGATTTTTTAACACGGCAACGTTGACAGACAATAGTGGGCCTCTTCCTTTTTCGAACATGAGACTCTGTGGTCATGACGTTTGTTGCAGAATTGGAATTCATCAGCTCCGTTATCATATGGTACTCATGAAATGTACGGGTGTATCGCTGAGTGTGGAGAAACGACCGTTGGAGATGAGGCTAGAGATTTTAGGACTAATTTTGCGATCTCTGTTAGACTTCCACCTCCTTTCCAGGAAAATTCTACAGTGGTCCAAATGGTTTTCTTGGTTCAAGTCTTCAATCTTTTTCATCGTAGACCTCTCGTTAACTATCCTATTGGCTTCGAGGCTGTACCTGGCATGGTCTTGCATGCCGTGGTATTGTTGTGCATATTCATAGTCATCTCACCCAACCAATGCTGTAATAGCGGCATTTGCACGGATGAATGAAAACAAGGCAAATTTGAATTGGAAGTCGTCAATTGTGTTAATCGTCTCTATTCATCAAACCCGTAGTCTCGAAGTCGCACCTCGTTTCCTCGAACTACCACCAAGTTATTTCTGATCATCACCAGTAGCAATTTCTCCTCCGGCCCTCCCGTAGGCACGGCCACCCATTTCTCCTGGGGCGAAAGCAAGCTTGTCACGAGAGTTACAATCAATGACAATGCCAGCATAATGCTCGTTTTGAAGGTTTGCTCATCCATGACACTAGCATTCTCCCAGTCCTGCAAAGCATAGAGTTTAGTAACCACCCGCCTAACATGTTGGTACATACGTTCTTCCACTGCCTTCATGGATGCTGTTGCATTCTGCACAGACTCGAGTTTCAGTTCAAGCTCCATATCCAATGGCTGCGATTGTCTAAGTTTAGCTCGGAGCTTATCCATTCTTTCGGGATGTGCTTGGATACGCTGTTTGAGAAGTTCGTCAATTTCCTTGTAGTCGGCCAATAATTGTGTTTGCTGTACGTTGGCTCTTTCAATTTCGATGTTATCGTCTTCAATCTGCTTGGACGTTTGTCTCTGCTCATACACAGCTTTTTTCGTCAATGACGCAGCTGTGGCAATCCCTATCAGGTCGTTCTTCATTGCCATGTACGGAAGCTTTTTGTATGCTTCGTATAGACTTATTAGATGCGCCTGTTGACACGTGTAATGGTCCCAAGTAGAATTTGCTGCTGTTTCGTCTTGTAATTGAACATTGGCTTCCTTAGCCTGGCGTAGAAACGTCTTTGTACGTTCGATATCTCCGCGAAGTCTTCGTATGTATGTCTCCTGGGCTGCAGTTCGAGAGCTCTGGTCGACTGGCGGGCCCAGATTCCGTAGGAGGTCACGGACCTTGTCCTTTCTGACAGTTTGGGGGTCAATTTCCATTAAAAAGAAAGATCAATGCTGAAAGAGCGGAAAATGGAGAAAATGGAGAAAATGGCCCCAGAATGTTGTGAAAGTAAAGCGAACTAACACTCAATAAAAACAAAAAATTAATGGAATCATATCACATCACCATGCCCCATCATCATTGTTACACCCGTACACCCGAGCAACAAGATTAAGCGGAACCAACCAAAATTTCAACCACGAGTTCAACACCAATCACCATGTCTCAAATCTCTCAGGCAGCTTTGCAGAGCCTTGACGATGACTCCAGAAAGGAGATTTTGCAGTTTATCGAGTCGGAAAACTCCAAATCTAAGGTGCAGATGTCCATCCACAACTTCACGGATATGTGCTTCAAAAAGTGCAACGAGAACAAGCCCATTGTCGCCAATACCTTAGATAGCACTGAGGAGAAGTGTTTGTCCAACTGTTTGAACAGATTTTTGGACACCAACATCCGGGTTGTGCAGGCGTTGCAGAACCAGAAGTAGTATATAGAGATCAATCATTTAATGCACATAGGTTTTCGTCTCTGGGGCCCTGGTCCATATAGCATCGAGATCTTCATGGAATTCCTGTCCGAGCCCACAACCCACAGCTATGGCTTTGAGCGCTGTCACATTTTTCTCTATCAACTCTCCCGTGTAGGGTGTGCCCACATTGTACTTGACCACTCTTTTGCATAAGACTGTCCATGCACCAAGTAAATCGTATTTGTACAGCAGAACTATGTCGAGAGCATCACTGTCATCCAGCTGGGTAAAAAGGCCGAGAATTGCCGTATGAACTCTTAGTGCTGAATCTACTAACTGAGGACCATTATCACGTTCCACCAAATACGGGTTGATGAGAAGCTGGTTGATGACAAAATTAGTTCTCGGAAAACTCACCAAGATGGCACTCCCAATATGTTCCAGAATGATATACCTTAGTTGATCTACCAAGAATGTCAAAACAATCATGGTGTCTGCGTCATTATCCCTGCCTTGAACATGAGATATCAGACCAAGGATATTCTTCTCTAAGATATCGAGGTACAGTCGATATGAAGCTCCTCGCAATTGAAGAAGCACGAAAAGGACAGGATAGGCTGCTTTGAGCACAACCAAGGAAACAGGAGCAGGCGTGAGTTGAGGTAGATACGTTAGACACACCTCTACAGATTCTCCAAAGGCTAAATCCAAGCCCGTTTTGGACAATCGAGCACCATTGGAACCAATAAAATCATTTAACAAATAGCAACCCTGGGCTCTGAACAATGGATCTGAATCATCCAAGACATTCATGATGAACGTCGAAGCCATAGGCCAATATTGGTCATAATTGGGCCAACTCTGGCCAATTTTTACCAATAGGCAAATAGACGACAAGCTCTTCACCGCATGGGAATTTTTCCACTCCGAACGATTCTTTTCGTCTCCCGCAGCGCCTCCTCCAAGCCCAAGCGTAGGTCTGAGCGCAGATATTTTCTTTGGCTTCGCATATCCAGCCAACGACACTTTGGACGTAGTGGACTTGAGCAATTCGGGCCGTAGCTCGTCCACAAACCGCTGCATAAACTGAATACACAGAGCACTATCGATTTTGCATGCTTCCACGGCACACTTGCGGTTGCTCCATGGAACATGCTCGTTCATGTAGTAAGATATCGATTTCATCAATAGGTACTGGAGATCACCGGAGACCTTCGAAAACAAGAACACGGCCAATTGGATACAACTGAGTAGTCGATTCTCATCTTTTTCGGGAATTCCTGGCGACATCCAATCCCATTTCGTGGGCTTTATGTCTAGCCAACTGACCAATTTGTCTCCTACCAACTGAGAATCAAGTTCAGACATGGTATCTCGCAGCAAATTTAATAAAGCCAGAAATTCGTTATTGGCAAGTAACACCAGGACGTCTGTAGAAGCAGAATTGCCATCTACTGCGTTTGAGCTGTCCAACTCGATGATTTCCACCATGATGAGAAGTGGTCAATGTGCATACAGATGCGAAGACACATATCTTAAGTCAATATAGACAGTTCATTCAGACAAACCGACTCGGATCTCAAATTCAAATTTAAGTTTACCACTCAATTCATACACCTCGTTGTAAACCTACAATATCGGGACTATGATGTTCAGATCAATCCGGAGACTCACGTCGAAAGCCATGACGATTTCTCCAGAAATCACACAAGCTCTCCACGACAAGGTGCCAGTAGTTGCCTTGGAGTCCACTATTATCACACATGGCTTTCCTTTTCCACAGAATATTGAAATGGCTCGCAAAGTGGAGTCGAAGATTAGACAAAATGGCTGCATTCCGGCAACTTGTGCTTTCATTGAAGGTAAACCCTATGTGGGACTCTCAGATAGCCAGTTGGAGTTCTTAGCAGAGCAAAAGAATGTCAATAAAGTGTCTAGAAGGGATATTGGAGTGACAATGGCTCAAAAACTCAATGGTGGAACCACAATCGCCGGAACCATGATCTTATCGCACTTGGCTGGAATTCAGATGTTCGCTACTGGAGGCTTGGGTGGTGTTCATAGGGACGGACACATCACCATGGACGTCAGTGCTGACTTGACAGAATTAGCTCGTACTCCAGTCACCGTGGTGTGTGCTGGTCCCAAGCTGATCTTGGATATTCCTCGAACTATGGAGTATTTGGAGACACAGGGAGTATTTGTTGGAACATATAACGACAATGGCAGAGAACGGGTCGAAGTTCCAGGCTTTTTCTGCAGAGAGTCTGGGGTTTTGTCTCCGTATTCGTTTGACTCGTGGCAGGAGATCGCATCGATAGTGTATAATCAGAATACCGTCATGGGCCTCACCTCTGGAAGCTTGGTATGTGTCCCACCACCAGAAGAGACAGCCTTGTCAAGTGATTTCATCAACAATATTATCGACGATGCCATTGTGGAGGCAGAGAAGAGAGGCGTTTTAGGCAAAGAGTTGACGCCATTCTTGCTCCAGAAAATCGCAAAGGACACGAAAGGTCAATCCGTGGAATGTAACATGAAGTTTGTGATGAACAATGCAGAGGCGGCACTGAAAATCGCCAAGGAGCTCCTTGAGATTGAGGAGAATGGTCCAGAGGTATGTTGAAGAGTTGAATCTGTCAATGCATTACTAACAGCCAGGTGACGTTCCAGCCTTCTACTGGAATAAGGAAGACCAGACGAACAGAGAGGGATCCAGAGGAACTCTTTGAATACAAGTCGACTTCACCAACGCCATCATCTCCTTCTACTTTTTCTATCCCAGATAAAGTCGATACCCTTATTATCGGTCTGGTTGCGTTGGATACAGTGAGCACTCTCACATCCACTACTGTCATGAACGATTCCAACCCAGGCAGCCTGAAATCGTCGGTAGGAGGCGTTGGTTACAATGTAAGCATGGCATACAAGTATGGACTCGAAAGCCAGGGCAAAAAGGGATCGTACCGGTTTGTTTCCGCTGTTGGTGATGACTTTGCAGGTCACTCCATCCTTAAGCAAATCAACGAGAATTACCACGATATTAGCGGAATATCCGTGCAAAATGGCAAGCAGACGGCACAATACTCTGCCATTCTTGATTCTGATGGCCTGTTACTTTTGGCTTGTGCAGACATGGCCATCATGGAGGATGTTTCTCTCGTCAAGCATGTCAGTAAGCAAATCGAGAGAGCACAGCCCAGGTTTGTTGTAGTGGATTGTAACCTTCTGTCCGCAGGGCTTGATGCAGTGATTGAAGCATGCTCAAAGCAGATCCACCGGCCCAAAATAATTGTTGAGCCCACGTCGCAACCTAAGCTGGCTCGGATAGCAGGCATCAATTCCCGACGTCTTAGTGTGTTTCCCAACTGCAACATCCACATGATCACGCCCACCAGCGACGAGCTCAGCCAGATCCACCAGTCATTTGCCATGCGAGAACTCTTTGATGACTACGACTACTGGTTTCCTGTGCTTGACTCGTTAGGAATCGACTCTACCTTCAGAGACAAAATGAGTGCATTGGCTGCGAAAAACCCAACCATGAAGGCTCTCATGGACACTGGAGTACTCCAACAAAGTTTCCAGCTCCTTCCTTACATTCCTAACATTTTGGTCAAATTGGGACCCCGTGGGTGTGTTCTCATCAAGCTCAGCACCTCTGTGGCTGACTACAAATCTGTGCCCACCACCTCGGCTTATGCTCCAGAATTTACCCTCACCTCTATGGGTCGCGAAGTAGATGGAAACCGTCTTGGAGTAGTTGTGCAATATTTCCCTATTCCGAGCGAAAACGAGGATTTGGCCATTGTAAATGTCACAGGCGCAGGTGACTCGCTATTGGGTTACTTATCGTCGACATTGGTGGCGGAAGATTGGATGTCATATCATATTGAGAGTTTGGAGCAGGAATGGGCCAAATGGGAAAGCATATATAAGTCGCAGTTGGCCAGTGGGAAGTCATTAGTGAGTGAGGATGCCGTGAGCAGAGAAATTGGCCAGATTTGATTACAAAAATTCGGATCCCATCAATTAATTTTCGACACTTAGCTAAAAGATTTCAGAATTGCAACTGTTCAATCATTGCATTCGAGCTTTGGCAAATGCTTGTGAAACCTCTCAATATCACCCGATGCACTTCCTACAGTCTCATTTTTGAGGTCTAATTTCTCCACACTACTTCAGCTTTCTTCCTAACATGTGGAGATTTTTCAGAACTGCCCGTATGGGCATGCGGTCTGCTCCCTTCGTGAGCAGAAAATCACTTTTTACGACATCTTCTGCTGTTGGTGCTGCTGCCACCGTGTTCACTGGTTCACTCATCTTTAACGATAAGTCCGTTAGGTCTCTTGAGGGTGTTGATGTCGACAGCTCCATTGACCCATTCCCTACGGCTGTTACACAGAAAGAAAACAAACTTATTGGCTCCGACCATAAGTTGGTGGCAACGGGTGTTAGATCAGTTACGTTTATTAGCTTCAAGGTCTATGGAGTAGGCTTGTATGTTGCTACCAAGGATGAGGGTAAGATTGCATCGACAGTAAAGGAGTACTTACAGAAGCACGAAGGAAAGTCAGTAGCAGACTTACTCAATGACAAAGAGATTTCCCAGCAATTAGTTGATGATATTGCTCAAAAGGTGCCCTACGCAGTCAGAATCACTCCAGTGAGAAACACCGACTTTGGTCACTTGCGTGACGGGTTGACGAAGTCAATTTTAGCCAGTCCTATGGCCAAGACCATCAAGCAAGAGGTTGGTGAGGGTGTGGAACAATTGAGACAGGTGTTTCTGGGATTCAAAGGCTCTGTTCCTAAAAATCATACGTTGTGGGTGATCTCCGATACGAAGAACGTCTCAGTGAGCTACGAGGGCAAGAAGTTGACGGAGATGGGGGTTATTAATGAACCTAGTATTGCCCGGGTATTATTGGTGCTGTATTTGAGCAACGCCAAACCATTGAGTGAGTCGTTGAGAAAGAATTTCGTCTCATATGTTGAGGGACAAGTCTAAAAAAATATCATGTAAATACACACTTGAGAACTTTTCTATTAGCACAGCGAGTGGACTGCGAAGATTAAACTACTTCGGAAAGTCTATGTAAAATACAACTCAGAAACAAAATATGATATGAAAGGTCCATTACATAATGATGGCCTCGTGTTCAACGTTGCTAGAAATAGACTTGTGAGGCAACACCTTGGCACCGTTCACGTAAATCTCGTTCTTGACTTCAACGTCATCACCCAAAACGGTGACACCCTCGGTTCTAGCCCACTTACCGATTCTGGAGTTCCAACCAACAATGGTGGACTTGACCCAGGCGTGGTCCTTGACCTCAGAGTTGGCCAACAAGACCGATCTCTGGATTCTAGCACCCTCACCAATGACAACATTAGGACCGATGGTCACGTTAGGACCAATCAAGGCAGTTGGGTGAATCTTGGCGGTTGGGTCAACCAAGACGTTACCCTGGTGAACGAACTTCTCGTTACACAACTTCTCTGGGGACTTCTTGGACAAAGAGGTCAAGTAGAGACAAGTACCAGACAAGAAGTCCTTTGGCTGACCAACGTCCATCCAGTAGCCCTCCAAGTCGAAGGAGTACAACTGCTTCTGCTCAACCAACAATGGGAAGGTCTCCTTCTCGATAGAAGTTGGTTTCATGTCAATCAAGTCAATGACGGATGGGTTCAAGATGTACAAACCGGCGTTGATTCTGTTACCGACAAACTCAACAGGCTTCTCGACGAATCTGTCAATCAAGTTTGGAGTGTTTCTGTCGTGGACAATGACACCATACTTAGATGGCTCGTCCACCTTAGTGGCCACGATGGTACCAGCAGCACCGTGGGCCTTGTGGAAAGCAGCCAACTCCTCGAATGGGTAGTCGCAAATGACGTCGGAGTTCAACACAAAGAATGGAGAGTCGTCCTTCTTCAACACCTTCTCGGCGAGCTTCAAAGGACCAGCAGTGCCCAAAGGCTCCTCCTCAACAGAGAATGTGATCAGGACACCGTACTCCTGCTCGTACTTCTTCAAGGTGGAAACCATAACCTCAGGTCTGTAGTTGACAGCCAACACAATGTCGGTGACACCAGCGGCAGCCAATGCCTCGATCTGGTGCAAGATCATTGGTCTGTTACCGAACTCAACCAAAGGCTTTGGCAAGGTCAAGGTCAATGGTCTCAAACGAGTACCGTAACCTCCAACAAGAATAAGTCCCTTCATTATGTATTACTAACTTTTCGCTTCACGACAAGTGTCAAAGAACAGAAAAAATCTGCGTATTTGGCCCACTATATATAGCGCGAACCACCAAACAAGTCGCGCGCCCACCCACACCTGCATAGAGGTGAGCGACGACAGCGTGTTCACTCATTGCGGCTGAGGATGCGGAACATAAAATGCAGAAAAAAATGTCGACCAAAAAGTAGGTGGGAAATGGGTGGGATGACGAGGTGTATTTATATGTGGGAGAGAATCCTTGCTACATTTCACATGCATCTCATCCATATCCTTTCAACCTATATAAATACCTCCACATTTCTCTTTGAATGCTGGCAGAATTAATTTTTTTGCGGTCTGTCTCGAATGGTTCCTACGATTCCCCTTTCCATGTCGTGCTAAAATTGTCGCAGAAAAAGAAAGTCTTCCCAGCACGTTGCATACCCATACAGGACTTGGGCACATTTGCCTGGCCACGTCAGGTGGTTGGCCTCAATAGTAGAGACGAAACACTGGTCTGGGACGCGGTATAGGATGTAGCAAATGACCGGTTTAGTTTGGTGTTTGTGGTTGTAAACATTTAGGCTGTTTCCCCGCGTCATTGGACCCTACGATGCACTTTTATATGGTGGGTATGGCCTATGGTAGACATACTGCACATTTCCAATTTCGAATTGGAGGACGGCTGGAAACGGAGGATTTTTCGCCCAATTCGCCCTGTGGCCAGATTAACCAGATTTCACTGGCTGAGTACACTGAGTGAGAAAAAAACGGCCAAAACGCCCGGAAAAACCACCATACACGTCACCGCAGTCCAACGTGTTCCTTTGGACTTGCAGCTTCTAGCGCGATTGGTGTTGATGGGCCTCTTTATTATTTACGGAAAAATGCACCAGTTCGTATTTAATCGAGAGGTGTGGATCTGGTGTATGCAGGCACCGGACCACTCACCAGTTGAGATGATATGAAATTCCACCCTAAAACACAAAGTAGAAAGGATGTGTAAGGATAAGGAGACTTTGAATAGAGGTTTTATACCGATTGTTGTAAATCAAAGGTAGAATTCTCAGGCGAGTTTGTTCAAGTTGTAAATGCATTGGTTAAAGGTACTAAACTACCTCGTCTAATTCTACTGATTCCATCAGATCAGAAGCACTTCAATCCTCGTCTCCACCACATAATTCTCCACACAAACAAGATGCACAATGTACTCAAGAACATACTCACACCTGTAACCTGGAAGTATCGGCTCAAACACTTTGTAGACTTTGTACACGAGTCCATCTCGTGTCCATGCATCAACGAAAACACTATACTGCCCACAGCAGGTGCCACCATAAATGAGCCCCAAGTAGAACCCATCAAGTCCACACCCCAGATAGATGCAATGATTGTTGGGTATGTCGTGAATAAGCCTCCGTAACTGATTCCGTTGAGCACGGACACAATTGCAAAGTCTGGGAAGTAGAGTACGCCAAATTGACCCACGGTACCTATCAAAGTCAAACCCACCAAAAGCCATACTTTACAAACCGGGTACTTGCGATCTTCGCTGGAAATCCAATCGGCCACAACTCCAATTAAAAGACGGATGATTGTAGACAGAGCGGCGATGATACTGACCTGGTCGGTCAATTGGACGTTTCCTGAGGATGTAGACTGAATGATCAGACCCAAATTATTCTGGAAACTCTCAAGAGGGCCAACGTTCAACATGAGCGAAAGCAAGAACACCCAAGCGGATTTGTCCTTGAGGAAAGCGATGAATCTAGAGTGGTGGTCCACGGGCTCCAAAGCCGAGCGTTGAGACCTCACCGGGGTTAAAGACGAATCTGAGATACTGGAACAGTCCACAGATGTCTCCGAGTCCGACAAAAGCGGCTCTGTCTCCCCAAATATCACTTCCTGCTCAAGAGACACGATGGAATTGGACACGAAGTTGAGGATACCAACCACAAGATACAAGAAAGCAAAGAACAGAAATACTCTGTACAAGTCAAGTTCATTCTTCAGCTCGTGGAAGTAGCCAAGCTTCATGATTTGGGAGCCAATCAATGTTGACAAACCGTAGCAACTGACAGGCATGGAGATAGCTAGAGACTTGTGATTAGGGTAGATTCTTGCGCATGTAAGCAAGCTGGCAAAGTATAAGGAGCTGGTGGCCAAGCCAATGAAGCAGAAACTCACTGCCAACACTGCCACGTTACCTGGCGTAAGCTGAGGCAGTAACTCGTAGTGAGTACTCACCAGCCTGACTATGATGGCATTAACAAAATAAGCAGGACAAAACGCCCAGATGGAGATCAAAGAGAGCAAGGCGGGCCCGTAACAGTCAGCCAAGTACCCCAATACCGGCAAGCAAAGGTACATGCCCACAGCAGACAAAGATACGATGAAGTTGATCTGGGTATAAGAGAGCCCCACGCTGTTATGGAGAGCCAGGGCAAAAAGCGAGAAAAGCATGATGGAACCCAGCGAAAGACAAGAGGTCAAGGCGATGGCAAAGGCCAAGCGCTTCAAATGGACCAAGTCGTAACGACTAGCAAGTGCATTTTTGATTTTGTGGGTAAATCGATGAAGGTGTTTCATGGGGAGGAGATGAAATCGTGGAATATGTTGCGAGGCGAATGACTATGCAGAAGATGTAGTGATATGCAAATAGAAGCAGGAAGGTGGGACTTCGGATGCTATAGATGGAGGTGACTGGTGATTGTGGAGTCGAGTAAGATGATGAGTCAAGACTACCGTGCAGGTGAGGCATTGCTTCCATCAGGAACACTGTGGAGAATAGAGAAATAATTGAGTCTGGGTAGGTAAGAGGAAGATTTTCAAAGAAGTGAAGAATCGGGAACATATTGGATGGATATTTTGAATGTAGGAGATTTCGATGAGATGATGGAAGTCGGAGGGATTAATAGGGAATCTAAAGACTTTAGGGAAAAGAGAGAGGATATACAAAACGTGAGAGATGACTACAAAAGGACGAAAAAAGAAAGGAAGAGTGGCCATGGAAAAATTTTATTAGGTTGATTGAATATTCAAATTAAATTAATAGTGCCATAACAGTTGATATCACTTAATAATTGAATCTGTTAGGGATCAATCATGTAGTGCGACCTGTACTAAGAAATCTGTCACCCGACTCAATTTACCAAAGAAGATGCTAACCAATGAAATCAATGATCTTGAGCAAAGGGGAATGTAACAAATATGAAGACTGCCAACAGTAAGATTGTAGAACAAAAAGAATTCAAAATTTCAAAAGTTATTAAAAACACTATCAAAAACATCATCAATAACTTACCAATCCTCAATAGTATTATCGATGGTACCAGTAATCCTACACCTACACCTAATCTCAACTCTATCTTACTATACACCTAAAGGTAAGAGATAAAACGCTCAATCTCACCCTTGGAGCCCAACCAAATACCAGACTTGTCGTGGATGCCCTTTGGCAAAATATCCAAAATACGTTCTCCCTTGTCGTTGACGGCAGAACCTCCAGCCTGCTCCATCAACATGGCCATTGGGAAACACTCATACAAAATTCTCAACTTTCCGTTCTTCAGCTTTGAGTCTGAAGGGTAAGCAAAAATTCCTCCGTACAACAACGTTCTGTGGATATCAGCCACCATGGATCCAATGTAACGAGCCGAGTAAGGCTTACCCTTCAATGAGTCTTGAGGCTTCTTCAAATCCTCAATGTACTTCTTGATGTTCTCGGACCAGTAATAAGAGTTACCTTCATTGACCGAGTAGATTGCACGCGAGTGAGGGATCTTCAAATCGGGCAGGGTCAAAATGAACTCTCCCAATTGTGTGTCCAAAGTGAATCCGTGCACACCTCTACCGGTAGTCAACATGAGATGGGCAGAAGCTCCGTACATGGTGTAACCGGCAGCCACCATCTCGGTACCTTTTCTCAAAACATCACGGATTGATCCGGTCAGGTCGTCTTTCAAGCGGTAAACACCGAAAATGGTTCCCACAGACACACCAGCATCGATGTTGGACGAACCATCAATTGGGTCCGTGCACACAGCGTAACGGCCCCCACCTTCAAACACAATGAGGTCCTCCTGCTCTTCGGACACAAGAACCTTGACATTTCCACTGGACTTCATGGCATTGATAAAGATCTCATCACCAATCACGTCCAACTTCTTCTGGACATCTCCAGTGGAGTTGGCAGTACCGGAGATTCCAATGAGGTTAACCAATTCGGCTCTTCTAATGTTGTGGGCAATGAACTTGAAAGCGAACTGGAGCGAGTTTAACAAAAGCGACAACTCACCAGTGGCAGTGGGAGCGAATTTTTGCTGTTCTTCCAAGATAAACCGAGTCAAGGTGATGATGTCAGTTTCGACATGCATTTGTTGGGAGACGGAGTTCGACATTATGGATGTATGACTTGAGTGGGTTTTAATTCTTTTTTTAAAACGATTTGGAGATGCTATTAGACGCGTTGTAACGAATAATGATGTTCGATTTCAAGTTTCGATTCCTCAAATGCTACGACGACCTCTGACAAAAAAAATTGGAAGGTTTCCCGTGGATGCCTACCCCAGATTTTATACTTTCCCGGGGTTTTGAGGAGGTGGTGATTGTCCTGCAGGAGGAGGGGACACAGTCTCCGGACTCTACCGGGGGTCCTCTCGGGCGAAGGGAGACCTGGCGAAAAATGACGGGAAGTCGATGGAGGGTTGCAATGTGCGATAGAAAGTGATAAATGACTTGAATTTTATTTTCCTATGAAGCTTGGGTAATTGAATAAGTAGGATAGAGGTGGAAGAGTTGCAGATCGCTGGAGTTCGGAGCAAGCAACTCCGCGAGGAACTCCGGGTTCAACGGAGGTGAAAGTGCGAGGAACCTGAAGAATGTGGATTTGGCACATGTCCCGGCATGGCCGCGTAAACACCGAGAGGATATTCGCCGAGGGTGCGGAAAAGGCTGGATAATATGGGGTAAAGGAACCATCAGGAGATTGATGGAATTGTTGATAAGTGAATTAATTTACATTAACAGGGAGATGGTAGATAGGAAGGAGAAAAGATTGATATATACAGTAGAAGGTTTATTGAATGGTATATTGATTCTTGTGTTGGTCACCTCATATATAGTTATAGTTCCTGGAGAGAGTTTATCCACCCATTAAAATGTGAGATAAACTCTATCCGCACTGGCATGCACACATTGGAACGGTAATAGCTAGACACATTGAATGACATCCACATGAAGTTGAAAGACATGAAATTTGATGACACTTTGACACACTTGAGACTTTGAGCACTTGAACATCTTGCAAAAAGAATATATCGCCGCATCTCATTGTCTCTCTATAAGTCCTTTCTAGATCCTCTCATTGGCTATTTCCGATGTTTTTGGATGTGAATGGACCGATTCACTTCAAAAAGTAAATTGTACTCATCGTCCCGTTTCTTGTTGGCTCCTCCCTTAGTGCTCCATGCTGAACTCGACTCTAGCGACCGGTAAACCCTGGCCTTTTCTCCCGTTTTGTCGGCTTTGGCTCCTGCCACTATATTATCATATCGGGCAGATAAAGCTCTGAGAACTTCTGAGGCATTGTAAGGCTCCGGCAGCGCCGACTTGGACACAGATGCGTGTGCCACACTGTCGGGGGACTGTGAGCCTCGAGACTGTAGTTTGGCGGCCCAGTCGGACATTGGTATTTAGTGGAGTTGACTAAACAGTCAAGATATGGAGCGTCGTGCGAGGGCTAGATACTGATTCCCATCGGAAAAAATAATGACTCCGGCGTGATTCGAACACGCGCATCTTACGATAACAGAACTTGAGTCTGCCGCCTTAGACCGCTCGGCCACAGAGCCATT
>Ga0160505_100639_pt1 | contig 18881 bp, 8 predicted proteins | sample DIDeMG_FD_108225 | JGI IMG/M metagenome (GOLD analysis project Ga0160505, IMG submission 108225) | Enriched chicken feces microbial communities from UW Madison campus, WI, USA - DID2874_E49_Stillage MG | ecosystem: Host-associated > Birds > Digestive system > Large intestine > Fecal ... | reverse complement strand
TTATTATTATTATCATGACTATTTTTCAGTGCGGCTCTTTTAGTCATTCCCCGAATAAAATCCATTCGGTCTCAGCGCAAATCGTTTTTTTTGTTTCTTTTTGTCTTGGCCTTCGATGACCCCCAACTTGTTATTTTCAAGTTTGTCAGAACGCCAGACCGCCAAAAGATCCATGGTCATCTGCATCTGATACTATATAACCACCCCACCAGTCCTGCTATATATATATATATATATATATATACACTTAATTATTTTATTTTTTTAATTCTTTTCAGGTAGAAAAACTCTTCGTCCCCATCTTTGTAAGCCAAGCTTAACATTCTTTTTCTTTTTTCCTTCTTTGGTTTGACGGTCGCTTATTGTCGATATTTCCATCATTTCTTTCATTTCTATCACGTCTCTTTCCCTTTTTTTTCCACCACCATTTCTTTTTCCTTTCCTATTGTGGAGAATGGAAAGTCATCTATCTGCGGGTACAACCTCTTTGCCATCGACATCCTCTCCGGCGCACATTGAAGTGTCCGATAGCAAGCCTAAAAAATCACGACGTGGTCTAAAAAAGTCGCATAAATGTGAAGAGTCAGGTTGTGGCAAGTCGTTCACGCGTCTTGAGCACTTGCTACGGCACCAACTTAATCACCGACCAAAGGAAATTTTTTGTTGCCCATGGCCCGACTGTAATCGCAAATTTGTGCGTGAGGATCTCAAGATCCGCCATGAAAAACGCCATACTAAGCGGCAAGGCGACACTGTCGTGACTGCATCGAAACTAAAACGCACAACAATGCTGGAGATACCATCTGTCGAGCCAAATCAATCAGAGCTTGAGTTCATGCAGAATAGCCCAGAACCAGTGTCAAAGCCGGACGAGTTGTCGAGCTTTAAAGAGGACCCTCTCATCATTGACCCTACAATGCTCAGCCAGCCTGGCCCCTCCGGATCACTCAATCCCGACCCACTCACCCTACCGGGGTCTACAACTGACATTATTTCATGGCTTTTCTCTGATACTATGCTCAATAACGTGCGGGACCCGCTACTTTCCCCAGGCATGTATACACTCGAGTCGCCCATGTCATTACAAAACCTGCTAGTGCCACCGGCGCTCGAGGACGACTCCGGCATTGGTGAGCTCAAGCGCCAGCAAATGCTCAGTTTTTTGCCAAATATCAAGGCCGAGCTTGTCTCACACAATCTGCCTGAGGACGTCCCGTTTCAAAAAAAATACTTAAACTCTTACTGGGCTAATTTTCATGTGCAATACCCAATCCTACACAAGCCAACCTTCACTCCGGACAAGTGCCCAAGCGGTTTGCTCTGGATTATAATTGCAATTGGAGCTGCTTTAATTCGTGAAAACACATTGGCAAAATTAATAGCAACGCCACTACGCTGGGCAATTTTTGAATCTGAAGAGTTTGATCCGCCCGTGCGGCTTTGGGTAATTCAGTCTCTGCTGCTATTAGAAGTCTATGAGAAGATCATGGGCGATAGAAAGACGCATGTCCGCGCCCACGTTCACCACGGAACCACTTTGCAGCTTATTCGCCGCGGAGCGCTACTCACAGGTGCATCAACATCAAATGACGGTCATCGTAGCGATTCAACCTTTTTTGATGGTGCCGACTATCTTAGCTCCAAAAATGGCGATCCATGGAAGCGCTGGATCCAGGGCGAGGCAACGAAACGAGCAGCTCTTTTGGCATTTGTCATTGATACGCACCATAGTCTCTCGTTTTCGCATCCATCGCTGATCTCTATTCACGAGATCCGACTGTCGCTACCATGTAGCCAGACGCTCTGGGACTCGTTCCCAACAACATCTGAGGACCACCGTAAAATCACTAATGTCATAACAATGCCGCTTATAGAGGCCGTCAAAATGACATTAAACAAAAAGCGCCTAGAGACTGGCCCGTTTGGCCGCCAGGTGCTTTTAAGTGGACTTTTATCCATTGCCAACCAGATGCAGCAGCGCGATATTTTGCTTGACTCAATAGTGTGGTCTAATCAAGCACAAGCATCAGCCGCACTCATAAACAACAATAGCTACCCAGCATGGAAAGAGAACATTCGCAACTCTTATGATTTTCTTGGGGCAGACTTTAAGCTCCAGATTGAACAACAGATTGCAGCTTTATCTGATAAAAGACCTGTAGAGTTTCAGACGGGGACATCATTCAATGTGATAGGCTGTGCAGATCCATTTCACCACATGGCCCATATCGGTTTACACGTTACTATGATGGACTTGTATCTTTATGGTGGCACGCCAATACTTTTTTCACAAACATCACACAAAAGTGACTTTGAAAAGGCTGCGCGCAATATTTCAAACTGGGCCAATAGCCCGCATGGGAGTGACGCTGTTAAGCATGCAATCTATTTTCTGGATGAAATGTTTTCTGAAAACCCAGTACATACATGTCCAAATCCATGGTTTAACCTAACCGATACCAGCGCTAAAGCTAATGGAAGTAATAGCAGCGACAGTAGCAAGACCGGGTCTAAAACTTATCAGGCTAAAGATGATCCTGTCCTTCACCGCCCACATATTGTTTTTATCTGTACCATGATTGTATGGTCTTACTTTTATATTCTCGATGGCCCTGAGGCTGAATTTCTTCAATTTTCAGATATGAATCAATACCAGCGTACGGACCCTACCCTGCCACCAGCCATACGAGAACAGACATCTGAGCGCATTGCCAATATTGCATTTCAAAAAATGATGCACATTCCGTCGAAAACGCCCGGTTTAGAATACATTCAGTGGCTGAGTGCCAAGTTTATGGAAGAAGATAAAAGATTTGCTGCTGCTGCTGCTAGTTCTACCGCCACCACCAATGCGGCCGATACTTCTGCAAACTCAGCGCCAGTTTCTGGCTCGGGTGCCACCACAGGTAATTTGAACTTCTTGGCCTGTGAGGGCCGGAACTACTTGACGGGATTACTTCGCGTTGTGATCAAGGCGCTTGAGGATTGTCAGTGGACAATTTTATGTGAGGACCGCCGTCTTCTCATCCATTGTCTTGAACGGTCCATGGGGAAAATCGCAACAAAGTGCCACTACTTTTAACAAACTATTTCTTGTTTTTGGTATTGTATTTGTTCCTTTTTTTCCCCTGTAACAAGACTCCCTGAACATTTCAGAAATTGGAAAGTCTTATATATATATCTATTTATTCATGTAATCACTGGAAATTTGGTCAAAATGGTTTTGAAGAAATGAAAAAAGATACTTTTTTTTTATGAAAGACAGAAGTTTAGTTGGCTACTGGTTTGTTTAGTTGTTAAATGGTTATATAAATGATACTTTCCCGGTCTATTTTTGTCTAAGGTTTTTTTTTTTTTTTTTTTTTTTTTTTTTTTTTTTTATTTATATTTTTTTTTTTATTTTTTTTTTTTTTTTTTTTTTTTTTTTTTTTTTTAGTTTTTTTTTTTGTCTCCACTTTGAATGTCAAACTTGTTGCAACAAACTTGGCCAGACTTAAAACTTGTTATTCACATCTGGTTCTACTCAAGACCTCAAATTTGCATCCATAAAAGAAACAAAAAGTGGACAAAAACCTTTGAGATATTTTAGATGCATTATCTTCTTAGGTCATTGTGCCTAAATGAATAAATAAGTATACAAATTCAGAAAGCCAAAAAAAAAAAAAAAATAAAAAATAAAATGAAACTTGCGTAACATAAAAAAAGTTTTGGTACTAGCCGAAACAAAATCTAAATCCATGTATTTCGTTTAGTTCGCTTTTTCTATTTTCTTTCTGGAAAGCAAAATTCAAATAGTAAAGCTAAATACAAGATCTAGTCATTGATGGAGTGTGCTGTTTGGCCTAGCTTGTTGGAGTTTGAAAGATTGCATGTTAAACAGGTTTAGTAATGGAAGAATGCCCTTTTAGCTTATTTTTGGACGGTGTTGTTGGTATTATCAAAGGTCTCATTATATGGATAGATCACTGGGTAGGTACGCTTTATTACACTTAACTGTTCTGCACAGTTCACAATAGTTAAGTTCTCCAAGATGTCTTTCCAATAATGAGTAAAGACTCAACATCTAGTACCTAAAAATTGGATTCAATTTTTTTTGATAGAATATTTCTAGCTTTATCAAATCCCTGAATCTGAGGTGGCTACAAGTAATCATATTTCTAAAGGCTAAAAATATTGACTCATAGACTACTGGAAGAGACATCTTTAGAAGGTGGTGCGGCTATAAACATTCTATTGAAAAACATGAGTCCAATCTTTAGAGGTTAGACGTTGAGTCTTTACTCCTAGATTCCCCTTAAAATGAACTTTGCAAAACAAATTAGGAAAGAACAGTTCAGTCCAGAATAGTCTGTTTCAATAAATCGGTCTACCTCTCGGCAAGGCTAAGCCGCATCTACTTATTACACAGGGTATGTAGGCATTTTATGTTAGTCTACTTACAATTACAGAAACTTAGTGTCATATTTAATTGTTATTTTTGGGTATAGACTATGTTCTAGGTGAATCTTCTTTACTTTTTTTCAGCTTTATGTTTCTGGTGGGGAAACTTGGCACCGTTAATCTTGACAGTAAATTGCATTTGCGAGTTTCTTAGTCTATGTCGCAACTGCGTTTATTCAATTTTTTTGAATCATAGTTGATCCCCAGGTTTTTGCAATTTTCATGTAACGAAAAACATATATAACTGGACATATAGAGAGACAGAGTATTGGCACGTTCCAACATTCGTGGTTAATGGAATTCAAACTGTTACCCCTAAAATAATGAATTTCATGGTAAACCAAAACTATTTTGAGTCTGATTGTCAAGTTAGTCTCAAACTTTTATTGTCTCAAGGCAGCATATTATTTGGCCGGATTATATACTTGTCTACTACTTTATATTTGCTGTTAAATAATATAGGCTAGTTTCATTCGATAGGTCTTCCCATCGATGAGTCAATTTTCGTTTTTTTTTTTTTTTTACTTATATTGTAAACAAATAAAACATTTTATCATCAACTCCATATACAAACTTATATCTTAAATATTATATATTTCTGATGAGAAAAGATAGGAAAGTATATATATCTAAAATATCATGTTTTACTTTTATTTTGAACCCATAGTTGGGTCAGAAGTTAAGTCAGGATCCGTCCGCTGAGCCCGTGAGTCTGGTCCTGAATTAGCCACCCTAACGGCTCGGACAACCTTTTAAGTTGGATTCAGTATACCCAGTCGCATTCTATAATGCTTTCCTCTTTTCTTCTGCTAAATCATCTTTACACTGCTTGAGTTCTATTAGCGTAATATCCCGTAATTTTAAAGCTTCGGCTTCAGCCCTCCTGGCCCTCTTAACTTCGGACTGCAACCTCTGATTTTCTTCCATCAATTCAGCATCTGATTCAAAAAGTGATAATTCTCCAGTGTTTTTAGGACTTTTTTTCTCTTTCTGCGTTTCTTTTGAGGCGCTGGAGTAGAAAGTTTTCCCACTTCTGTCTCAATCACTGGCTCCTCTTGCACAGAATCTTCAGGCATGACAGTATCATAATGCATCTGTCTTTTGTACTCGCTCAATGCAATATCTGGATCATTTTCTAATAATCCACATCTTCTCCAACCTTCTATAATAGTTTTGGAACTGTATGCCTTTTTTCTGATGTTCATATAGGTTTCAAAGAAGTGTGCCTTGGTGGGACTCAATCCAGCACCAAAACTGTGAGAAATCTGCCTTCTAAACAGAACTTTTGCATGACAAAAACAAGATCTGTCATGAGGTTAAAGTATATTAGCCATATAAGAAGGAAAGTATAAAGGGATGACTTTCCTGTTGAGAAGTGTGGTCATAACTCGGTCTGACGTGTGGGACAGATGCCTATCCATCAATAAAAGTGACCATTTGTCTTCAAATGCAGGAAAGTGGTCTGAAACCCATTCATTAAAGATAGCCTCGTTTATAGAACATAAAGTAGATGTTGCGCATTCAGAGTTTTCAGTGATAACACCAGAAAACCAGTTTTCCATCTGATAAACTCCCTTGTAGATAAAGAAAGGTTTCCCAACCTTGCCAGTTCTTGAAATCAATTCTAACATCATTACTAGCTCTGAAGTATCATCTGAAACAATAGTAGGTCCATTATTGGGGACTAAGTATTGAATATTTGTCGCTGAATCCCCAATTTTAAACCCAGCTTCATCGAGATTCCATATGTCATCTGGGAGGATGTTATGGGTGTTGACATAGTCAGTGTATAGCTTAAAAAATCGTGAAATCAAGTGTTCAGCATTTCCTCGGACCCTTGGCATGTCTAAGGTTTTTCTCTTATTCAATTTCAGGTACTTGCACCGTCTCAAAAACCCTAGGAGCCAGTTGTTGGATAACGGTTTGGGGGCGACGTGTGGGTCCCAATTGCTCCTCAATTTTCCAGCGAGTCTTCTCGCCGCCATTCGGCTCAGGGGAGTCTTTTTTTAAGCCAAAAATATCAAATACCCTTCCAGCAATTGCTCTTGGTATTTGGAAAGCGCCTGATGGTCTTCATAGGCCTCTGCTCTGGGCTTTGTTCCGTTGGCTCTGGCGTAAACAGTGGAAGGGGATACTCCATAATCCTTGGCAATTTCCCTCAAACTTTTCGTTTTTTCTGGTGAAAGAAATGCTTCCATAGCTTTTCTGAGGTTTTCTTCATTCATTTTCTCAAAATAATTGTAGATTTGTGATACATTTCAGTCGATTTATAGATGATTTTATTTGAAACTTTTTTTTTTACTTTTCATGATACTTTAAAATAATTTTTCATTTATGCGTGGGATGACCCATTGAATGACACTAGCCTATATTAGTCTATAATACTGAAAAATGCATTGTTTCACTAATTTTCTTTTCAGGTTAAAATTGAAAGCTGCTAGGTCTCCATCCTTTTTACAAGAGACTTTAGCAACTGCAAATCAATATAAATCCTAGGAACATCTTTAAAATGCATAAACTTTATGCTATTCTCGTTATCTATCTTGTCACATTCTCTGAGAAAAGACAAACTCTTAATGAGCCCACAAAAGGACCCAATATCGACACCAAAAGGATTCTCGGCCGTGGTGCCAATATCGCCTTTTTCGTTGTTGCTGTTGTTTTTGTTTTCCGTGTACCAGATGAGTTCCATTATTTCTTTCTTTTCCCACATGGAGGTGACACTACGAGAAAACGCGACTGTAATTGATTTTAGTCTGGAGGTTGATGAAAGAATTAGTGTTTTAATAAAATCAAACGACAAAACCCTGAAGCAGGATATCTCGATTGAAAGCGTCTCTAGCTGTGGATTAGTAAGTATTAAATTCTGGATGAAATCCCTTGAGTTGCTTTCATAAGTCTCTTCGGGATCCATAAACGACTGTAGTGTCAGATGTTTGATAGTTGAGAGGTAGGTACGGCCTTTACCAATGTCTGCCATGAAGTGCCCAACAAAATGGCCTCGATTGATGTACAATTGAAGTGTTTCCAAGTTGGGACTGCTGGCGATGATCCCTTTTGTTACAAATTCAATCTGGTTGTCGCCTTGCTGGATCATGGCAGGCGATTCAAACATGACATTAAGTTCTGTGAGATTAGGAAGTGGTTGATTATAGATTGGAAACACTTCAACATTGGTTTTATAATATTTAAAGTCAATGGTCAATTCTTTGAGATGCTGCAGTTTTCTGTGTTGTCTAGCAATCGACTCTTCGGACTTGTCTGATTCAAAAATAACACCATTACATTTTAGGGTCTGAAGATTTGGAGGTAACCATTCTGCAGAAAACGGCTGGTTTCTTCTAAAAGAAGTAGGAACTCGGGAGAGGTCCAAATCAACAACTGTGGCAAACTTCTCAAGTTCGGGACCGACTTCGTGAGGAATGGTTAAAACAGAAATGTTTAGCGGGGTCCCAGTTTCAGTGGTTCCAACCAGTGTGTCCCATGTCATGTAGTCTGAAGATTCAATCATTACCTCCACGCTTAGTGGCAGTTTAAGCAGCAGGAGTGTATCATAACTTTTGGAAGTTGCATAGTGTCCAGGCTGTCGATGTGGTCTTGTCTCATAATCAACAATGAACACTGTTTGTAATTTTGGAAGGAAGTTGTTTTCAATCAAGTCAAAAAAGCTGTAATCTGTCTTCACAATTTGACCATCCTGTACTACTAAGAATGGTGAATTCTTCAGAAATCGGCTCATGTGAAGGTACTTGATATTCTCCAAGAGTACAGTAGATATCGTCAGTCCAAATTTCAAGTTGCTTCGAAATACATTTTCTTGGCTTTTAATCTTGTCACTATGGCTCATTCTGTACACTAGACTGTTTTGTTTTATTCGCTCGTTGCTCTCAATACTGTAGCCTTCCATGAAAGCCTGCAGTTTGAGGAAGTTGTAGACAATTGGTGCAAGAGTTGTCTGCAGCGTCCGGCAAGTTGAACAGAGTGACGCACAGTTTTTGCGAACCACGCTTAAATTCAAGAGAGTGTACCATTGTTTGGTTCGTGTCGGTTCTGTCGTGAAAGGGTCTTCAAGTATGTCGTAATACCCCTGGTGCGAAGGAATGGTAAGATACGAAGCAATCTTGGCCAGGATTTCTGGTGGGAGATGTAACAGAGTAATAGATATCATGAATAACCCCAGCAATTGAATAAAAATAAATAAAAAGTAAGGAAATAGGAAAACAAAAGTAAAAATAGAAATAAAAATAGAAATAAAAAAGAGCAACTAAAAAGATATCCTAATAGAGATAGCTAGGATGGTCAAAGACGGAGCAAAGAAAGCTCTGTTTATTTAGAGAAACAAAGATAAACAATAGAAGAGAAAATATCTAGGTATAAATATATATTCACACGTGACTGTGATCGTCTCAATTTACAAATAAAGAGAAGAAGAAAAAAGAAGGCTAACGGAATCAACTTTTCTAAATCGCAGATCCGAAGGAGTCGAGCCATTAAACCTCCTATAGAAAATGAAATCTACCAGTTACATTTCACTAACTCAGATGTTTAGTCGGAATGTTCCGTTTGATAACTGACGCATACTTCTGGAGCTGCTCCTGAGTAAGGTTCTCTCTAAGGACTTCGGCAGAAGGTAATGCAACGTTTTTACCACCCGAGATCAACTTCAAGTTGGGACAATTCTCAAGGGTGGCCTTAATAAACTCAATGTCGGGCTTTATTTCAACCGCTCGGAGCTTAGGGTTTGCTTTTAAGATGCGTGTAAAGAGTTCTAGAGAAACAGGGGTTCTAGCAAGAGAGATCTTTTGTAAAGTGCTGACTTGAACTTCCTCAATACTGATATCCGAAAACTCTTCTTGTGCAAAGGAGTGGGCAAAGTAAAAGCTTTCTAGGCAGCTAAACTCTCTACCCAAGATTCTGCTCCATAAAAGCGGATTAGGTCCGTAGTAAGGGGTAATGGTGAGCGATAAAGTTTTAAGGTTGGGAGGGAGATGAATGGGATGGTAGTTGTTTAAAATAGAACCAGATGCAATGCCGAGTTGTTCAAGCTTTTTAAGACCTCTCAACGGACCCTGGTAGTAATGCAGCACTGGAAGACGACCATCCATCTGGCCATTATAGGTCTTAATGTTGAGAATCTTAAGATTAACACATTTAGAAAGGGCGGTTGCCAGCTCACTGTGAGATTGGACGCTGTCATAGAACGTGAGACCCAGCTCACGGAGAGACTCGCAAATCACGGCTGAAGAGAAAGTCGATTCAAAGTTCATCGGGTAGCAAGATTGAATGGCAAGCTCTGCCTTACATCTATAAAGCATTTCATGGATAACGAACATAGCTTGATTCATTAGCTCAATTGTAGATTTTCTGAGTTCGTTCTTTGCGCCTTTCGAAACCTTGTATCTGTCGCAGCCAAGGTTTACTTGAATCTGTTTCAAGTTGGGAACCTTTGCTCTACTCAGCATTCTCAATGCCTTAAGAGACTCAGGGCGCTCAAAAAAGTATCGCGGGCCAAACTCAAGAGTTTCCAAGCTTGCCAGAGCCCTAGCTGAGGGGGCCTTTTCAAGAAGAGTAGTGAGAAACTTATCGACGGCGTTGGTAGTTGTAATATTAGGATTAATTGCAGGAGAAATGATATCCTGAGGGAGCGAAGTACCCGGGTGCTCAAGAGCGTGCTCTTCCAATGCGTGCTCAGGAAGCATACGAGGGGGGCATAAACTGATATTTTTCCACACTAAAGTAACGTAAAGGTAGTATAGGCGACGGCAGGTACGCATCAAGCCTTTCAATTCGGAGGCTGGCATGTGGCGGCCAATCTCCAGCAAAAATTCATCGCTCAGATCTAATAATTCCATGTTGAAATAACAGGCTAACAGTGTCAAAGGAGTGGATGTAGGAAAAAAAGATTGTGTTGGTTAAAGAAAAGGAGTCGAAAGGAAAGAAAAATCTGGTTTTTTTTTTCTGAAGCAATGAAAAATCTAAAAAAAAAAGTTGTCCGGTTAGTTACGCTGCTTCTAGTACTATTAAATTATCTGCTCCTGATCCAATTTAGATATATTTGGGTCTTCGTCTTTTGTACAGACCGGAAAATAATTATATGATTACTAGAGTCTTACTACAAGCATAAAAAGATCCCTCTCCACAAGTCTTGGCTTAAAATTAGTGGTAATACTGAGCTGTTATTATTACTATTACTATTATTATAATCAGGAAAATTCAATTCAAGTTTAGGGGCTGATATGTCAATATTGAGGTCAAAAGTGAGGAGTATTGTTGAGATCACAAAGGTTACCTTTCTCAACTTTCTAAAAAAAGTACAAATTTTTGCGTAGTTAAGGAGGTTCCCAATAATAATGAGGGAAAATCGTTTGGAGATCCCTGAAATTTTGTGTTGAGTATGCTCATTGGATGACTTTCGCATCGACAGTTTTGAGTACAATCCCTAATTCTTGTCCTGTCCTTTAGCATTGTTACTCCAGCTTTGAGACCTGCTATGTTTTCAATTCTTGTGTTAATTTTCTTTGATTAATATTCCTGTGAATAATATTTAATAGTTTATTCTGCTTCAACTAAGTACCCACTCTACGTCTCCTTTTGATATCGTTCTAGTCGTGAATCAAGCTATAAATTAGGCGAAAGGGGCTTTTTGTGCCAACCTTATTTCAAATCAAAAAAAAAATACCAGAAATGATACCGACTTGATATATAGATTATAGTATATAATGATTGGGTATAAGTCTCATGTCAGTCTCAGAAATTTGCACTATATTCTCAAATTTACTCACAGGTCTCTAAAAAAATTTCACCCATCTCTGAAAAAATTTTAGACAACACCTCCCCAAAAACCGGTTTACTCTCTTGAAGGTATAGAACCAGCACTATCTGTCAGAGTCAATCTCACTTAATATTCAAAATGATGCGCCCTATTGTTTTGTAAGTTGCTTTTCGTAATGCTGCTTTATTTTAGCCTTGTTTTTTTGCTAACAAACCTATTTCTAGACGTGGTCACCAGCGTCCTCTCACCAAGGTGTGTATTAAAAACTTTGGAAATTGCAGCGCGTCTGTGATCTGTCACTCAAGGACTCAATTCTAACTTTTTTTTGTAGCTAAGATTCAACCGTGATGGTGACTTGCTGTTCTCCACTGCTAGAGATAAGATGTAAGTAGTCTTAATTTAGTTTTATGCTGCAATCAGCACAGATTGTACTAACGCTCAAATCACAGTGCCAACATTTGGTATTCTCACAATGGTGAGCGTTTAGGAACTTTAGAGGGCCATGAGGGTGCTATTTTCTCCATTGATGCTACTCCCGACTCTAGAATTACCGCCACCGGTGCTGCTGATGGTACCGTCCGTCTTTGGAACACACAGAAGGGTGAATTCTTGAAGTCTTGGACTACCAAGGCCACCGCCAGACATGTCGAGTTCTCCCCCGATGGAAACTACCTGTTGGTTGTTACAGAAGAGCATTTCGGTTGCAAGGGTAGTCTTAAATTTTACCCTATCACTCAGAAAGTCGATGCTCAACAAGTCGAAGAGCCCGAGTTTGTTATTGAAAACACTGGAGGTGTTGCGACCAAGTTCACTATTGCTGCATGGAGTTACGACAATGAGCACGTTATCGCTGGTCTTAATGATGGTTCAGTTGCCAGATACAACTTCCGCACTGGAGAAAAAACACACAGCGCCCATAACCACGAATCCTCAGTGCAAGATCTGCAAACCTCTCTGGACAAGACTTACTTTGTCACAGCCTCTAAGGATAAGACTTCCAAACTTTACGCTACCGATACCTTGGAGCTGATTCATAGTTACGATGCGCAGATTCCAGTGAACTCAGCAGCCATTACTTCAGTGAAGGATTTTATTATTGTTGGTGGTGGTCAGGAAGCCAGAGATGTCACGACTACTTCCGCCCAGGAGGGTGATTTCAAAGCTAAGTTTTTCCATAAGCTTTTCGAGGAGGAGATTGGAGAGATGAAGGGACATTTCGGTCCTATCAACACTATCGCTACCGACCCCAGGGGACAGTGCTACGCCTCAGGATCAGAAGATGGTTACGTTAGATTGCATCACTTTGATAAGAGTTACTTTGACTTTCAATATGATCTTGAGCGTCGTTAATGTGTGAATAAAAATTGATTTTTGTTGTTGAGTGTCTTTAATTTATATGTTTTTTTGTATAGAAATGGATTGTTTTCGAAACATTTTTTTTAAGAGTTTTGGATTTGATTTTTTTATGTTTCTTGCTATGATGCTCAGGACTTGATTCATTGCTTTCCAAGGGGACTTAATATGTCTTTTCATATCATCAAATATTTTCATTTTGCTTAAGGTGAAACTAAATAAAGCAGTTTCTGAAAAAAGGTGGACATAAACATTGTGCTATGTTTGACTCGAAGTTGGGTCAAAATTCTCGGTGCATTTACTTAGCAAGATAGTTACTTAAAACCTTAAAATCATAGAGAAAAAATTTCAAGGATATTTCCTTTTGGTGGCAACTCATGCAACCAAGTCAAGAAGTCAACATAGCTAATCCATTATGATTTTGTTTTGTTTTTTGAATGAATTTTTTGTTTAATTTTAAAATAAAAGACTTGTTTTTATGGCATACACCTATCTCAATTTGAATGGTAGTTCTGAATGGCAAAAAACCACGATTTGCGAAAGTGGCAACTTTGTAGTTCCAATTTGTGATTTAAACCGTTCTGGGCTGAAAATTATTTTGCGCAGGAGGTATCTATAACTAATGAGTTCTATGTAAGAAGCAATGGATATTTATAAATGCTTTTTTTTTCTATTCCGACCTTGTCAAGTGGCAAGAGTCAGTACCACCGTCTAAAGAGTATTTAGAAAATATTAATTAACTATTAAACATATATAGGATATATATTAATCATGGCCGTTCGTTCTCAAAACAATACCATTAGCTAAAATATTATAAGCACCAAATCTCACTAAGGCATTGTAAATGAGATGAGGGGAGATTCAAGCATTTATTTTGACAATAAATAAAAAAAGACTTGCCGTCCAAAAAGCCGGGATCTTGGCTTTGCTACGATTAAAATTGCACTAACTACAGCTAGTTCAATAAAGTTCTGAAACATTACTTATTCCCAAGAACTATATAATATTCTAAATCAAGTATTATTTTTAGCCAGCTGCTAAGCTTGCACAAATAATTGTACATGCCTCTGGAGAAAGAGAATCATTTCTCTATCGGTTTCTGCTTACTTCGGTACCAAAATGATATGGATTTGACATTTTGAAGAGATATGGTGAAAATTTGACGATTACTATTAATTTCATAGATGTTGATGGCCTAAACTTTGAGGCGGAGTGTTGCAGAAATCTATTGAACTAACTATAATGTCTTAATCTTCTATACTTTACTACTTCTGTTGCTATACATAAGTTTTGTGATGTCATGTTTACTGTTAAAATTTCCATTTTGTATCTAACGTTCCACTCAAAAAAAAGAACTTTAATAGGAGCACTATTTACGAATTGGATATACACATATTTTCTTAAAGAGCCAAAGAACATTCATTGCAATTGTAAATTAAAACAAGGATACCAGAGGCATGAGTAGAGCAATTATCAAAAATTATTTAAAATAAAATTATATAGACCATTTGACGGTATGTTTTTTATGAATATATTTATAAATAAATGGCACAAAGGTAAAAAAAAATGGTAAATTTAATTCTCAACAGACATCTTCAAAGTTTTAAGGAACATTACATCAAATAGTTACAAACAAGATTATAAAATAAAATGACTTACAAAGAAGAGATCAAATTTAAAAACCATCTGTCTTTATGAAACTGGCAAAGTAGCGATATCAGGACGTAGTATGAGTTCAAGCTTTCGATGGTGCTGAACTCTCCATGAATAATGTTTTAAGGGAATCCTTAGATATATAACATTCAGTAGATCGATACCAGAGATTGATACTCAGCAAAGCCTTAATGAGCTGCTCTAATTAAGCAAACCATCAGCAAAGAAGTTGCGGTAATGAATCTAAGAACTTGACTACCACTCCGTGTTTCACTTTGTATCAATAAAAGTCTTGGAATCAAGCTTCGGGGAAACTTTTCTCAACAAGTCTTGCTCTAAAGAGTACAAATGATACTGCTTGATAACATATTCATCTGTTTTCAGCTGATCATGCTCGCAATAATAAATTTACTTGGGAATGTCCTTCCATTAGAAACACTCTGGTTTTTAAAAGGGGTTTGATTTTTTTAACTTAGGAAGATCTATCTTATTGTAAGAAATAGGTATGTTAGGTTTCTATTGTTTAACATTTTTATTGCTGATAACACAAATTGCCCAAAGGTATCTAGAACACCAGCTTATAACAGTAGACATCCCAAGTCCCTTTATGATAAATATACATATCAAAGGTGTGAAAATAATCAAGCTTTTACAGGATTTTAGGGTGTAATATAAAGTTACTTTTTTTAGGACTTATAAGGTCTACTTTTCTTGGTTGTTTAATTGTGAAAATCTCACTTACATTGTAAAATTGAAAACAGCTTTCGGTTTTATTATTGTAACATCTCAAGCAAATCTAACGACTATAACTCTCTTGGAAACTAATGTAATGAGCTATTAAACATTTCAACAGCCTAGATGTGGTTGAAATATATTTCAGTTTTTTTCCTACTTACTAGGTTTTCTTAAGTAGCATACTCAGTCAGAATAGCATTAGCATGGTCCTGGGAAATAAATTGATATAGTTCACAAGCAATATTTTTGGTCCTAAACTTACATTAAAAATAGCTATTTGTTTTATATTCTCAATAACACATGCAGCTAACTCGGTATTACAGGCTATACCTGTCAGTACCAAGCCCCCAGAAAAGTTTGATTTCATATGCAAACTTTATGTCACTAATGTGCTACATCTCGCAAAGTTCATAAATTAGGTGAATCTCGTAAATTTTAAAACCTCCAATATCTCCAAAAACAATCAATTTCCATCCCTTTACCAGTGCTTTTGCAGGTAATATATGTATTAGGCCACTGATATATGGGCCACACCACTGCTGCTTTTATGCGACCCTTATTGCTACATTAATATGTTAAAAACATTGGTATGTAACTGGAATTTGTACTTGGAAGCTTATTAATTTTATTTATTTATTTATTTTTTTGGTCTTAAGGTTTTATAAAATCTGAATACATCAACAGTAGACGGTTAAGCCTCATGGGCGGCTACACTCTGGCAATTGCCTGAATAGATATGTACATCTGACGGGTAGGAGCATCAAACATTAGTAACCCCTAGTTCATTTCGTGAATTCAGTAGATCTTGTCATAACAATGAAAAGCGATTAATGCCGTTTTCTACAGCTTAACTCAATCGCCCATTGAAAATGTCACTGAGCTACGTTAGTTAATAGATTTATTGCCCTTAGATTAAATAATTGCAAAAACAAAAAATTATAAAACAAAATGGCATACAATTTGGGGAATGTTTGGTAAGCTATGTAAATCATTTCATTAGAAAGGGGCAAATAATATTATTTTAGTTTCGAAATTTGTCATCACGTCCATACACAAAGTATCACCGTGTGTAACGGCCGGGTCAAGCGATAATTATGAGTACGTAATTACTGGGACCTTCAGTGTGCAGTTCAAATGTAGTTGACTATTCTTATTTTTCGCTGGCAATGTTTACATGGTGGCCAGGAGATCAATTATTCAACGCATTGATACACTTGATAAGAAAAGACTGCAGAATTCTGTATCAGATATTATGTACAATGACTTGAATTGGTCGTTACACTTGGATGGCGTTTACTGTTTTCAACAGAACAATATATTCCTCGTTAGCACTCATGAAGGTCAGCTTTGGAGGTTTCTTCGTGCCATTTAAAATCACAAGCTGAGGTTGCACTGCAACTTACATAACCAACTTTATTTATCAACCTCTAATATAAACGGTAGAAGACACTGTGTTATGAAACTTGCATCTAAGCTTGCCCAGGGTTTGGTCACGGGGTTTAGGTTACCATGACACTATGCTAATGTAGTTCAGACATAGCTATGTATCGACCTTTCTCTCGCAGGCGACAGTTCTAAGCTTGCAGTACGCAGAGTTTTGTAGATAACAATGTAACCACCATGCGTGCTGGAAAGTGCTTTCATTGCTACATAGAAAGAGTGTGTTTTATTGTGCCTATGGCTATAGACTCATAATGGCCCTCAATACATTGCTCCTGCAACTCTGAAAGTGATACATTATAGCCAAGATGAAAACTTGCATGCGGGTTTTTTTCTTTTTTTAAATATAAAAACGTAAAAGTATTACATATACCTCCTGAGTTTTTTATTTTTCTTTTTTTGGCAATTCATTTAAAACAGCCTCCCTTAATTTCAAGATTTGTAACTAATCTATAAGCTCGAGGGTTTAAAAAGCTACCGCTAGTAGCAGATATATTATTAGCCCACATTCTAGGCGTGTTAAAGAGAAGTGGATCCAAGATTGAGATGATTTTGGCACACTAGTTTTCAGCTATTTTTGGTGACTGAATGAGTATATATTTAACAGCAAGAATAAATAAACTAGCTTCATCCATACTCTAAGACATTGAATACATTTGTTTGAGAAATGTAAATATTATGAAATTTCAATTCTAGGGCATAAAATATCTACACCAGTGAATTTTCAGTAAGAGAAAAGTGGAAACTTGTATGGGTGAATGCAATTAAAAGCTTGAGGACCTCAAACATTCTGAAGTGGTACAATAAAAATAGGAAAAGCTCAGGGCAGTTGACACTAAGTAATATGCTTCTATCACGCTAGTGATGTTTAAAGATTTCGCAATTGCGCTCCTTCTTTAATTTATTAGTAACTAGCTTGTTTTTATTTATTGGTGATGACTTCATGAATGTTAGTAAAAATTAGATAAAAACAGAACAAAAGTGCTACAGTGGTCAGTAACTGTCGGGTCGGTAGAGCCTAAAAAACTTATATCCTATCCGAATATTGGACCTAAACAAGTAATAAATTTTTCACAAGAATATCTAACAGCTGAACAAGAGTAGTTAACAGCCGGAAAACAAGATCAAGAGTAATTATTCTCTTTATACATCAACAGCTTTACAATCTTTTCAAAAGCAGCAATTAAGTATTTAGTTCTAGAAATTCTAAATTAAATGATTAAGCATTCTTCTATATTGAAAAAGTTAAACATATTTGTACACTCTTGCTAGCATAGTCTATATAGTATTGCTGAAAAAACCCGTTTTATTTTTTTTTTCTTCTTCTTTGGACTAGAAACTCTAGGGAGAAAAGATTAATGAAAAAATGAAACCTTTAGACCTACCAACGTGTGATTTCTCCTGATTTTATTTATATAATGATTGATATCAGGTTTAGTTGGTAGTGGTATCATTTCCTGTAAAACTCAAACGAGCATCAATCTGAGTACTACAACGCCGAGCTTGATGTAGGATTGGGAATTCAATAACAAGCTCGTATCTTTGTCAAATATGGATCAATGTACTTCTACCAATTAATTAAAATAGCAATAGCTCTGACATGATTCTCATATTCTCATGCATTTATGTAGCGCATTAATCCAAGCTATACATTTCATGAGTATTGAAGTGTAGATGGTCAGCGTCTATCCACAGAATACATAAAAACGTAGGTGAGTCCCAGAGTTAACACCACCCTGCATAGAGAACCTACGTGTATTTCTTATAAAATCTACAAAAACAGCCAAAAGTAATCTTCAGGATATCTCAAATATAGAAAAAGTTGTTTCCTGTTCTCTTTATTGCTTACCTCTGGAATTAGCAAAAGGTTTAACCATTAATACTCGGTTGAAAATTTACCACAAGGTTATTGACGATTTTCTGTTATGTAGCATTAAAGATTGTTGATGGTTATTTGATGTCATTCTTTTGATAGATAGAAAATCGGTATTGCCTTTCTCTAAACAACTTAGCACATAGATACATAAAAAGACCGGTGGTTAGCTCTGAATACTAGCCACATTGCGCGGTGTTTGCAATAGGCATTTATAACCACTTATCTTTCAATTTACTGGTTCCAAATGCTAGTATATAGCAGTTATCTGCAATAAAAAGGAATGCTATTCTCCGATCATAAGCTGTTTTTGGAACAGTACAGCACATGTACTTTATAGCTAAGAATTTAACCTACATGATCTACACTGACGTATACGCATTAAGCGTTCATAATACTGTCGTCTCAAATGTCGATATTTGTATGCCAGGCTCGATTGTGTTCGCAGCTCTTTTATTGAGTTATTTTTTATTTATTTTTTCAAATGGAATCTATATTCAGTTGGTATCCAGAAATTTAGCTTTCAATGAATTTTTTTTTTTTTTTTTTATTCATTACCAATTTTCATTTTGCAAATTTGACATTTTTTGTTAGAGTCTACTTGTATGTTTCGAG
>Ga0160505_100638_pt1 | contig 18909 bp, 13 predicted proteins | sample DIDeMG_FD_108225 | JGI IMG/M metagenome (GOLD analysis project Ga0160505, IMG submission 108225) | Enriched chicken feces microbial communities from UW Madison campus, WI, USA - DID2874_E49_Stillage MG | ecosystem: Host-associated > Birds > Digestive system > Large intestine > Fecal ... | reverse complement strand
TTGGTTTACAAATGTAAGTTGTGAACTAGTAGCTGTATCGGTGGATCCAGTTAACAGGGGTTCTGGCTTATAATTGAGATCAAGTCATAAGTACTTTTGGAATCAGGTATGATTCCTTACAAAATATATCAATCCGATATAGTGTAACGGCTAGCACGGTTCGCTTTCACCGAGCAGTTCGGGGTTCGATTCCCCGTATCGGAGTTTATTTTTTGAATGTTTTGCAACATAATTATTTTATATTTTTAAATCAATCTGTCAAACTTAAATTAGTATTGCTAGGGGCTAGTTAATGGATGAACAAATATATAAAAGGAAAAATAAATATACATGAAACAATATTAGAATAGCATTGCTATATAAGAATAGTATTTAAAACACAAGGAGCACAGCCAGCATTGTTTAGGTTCTGTTTTTCAGGTAAAACATTTATGAACAAAATAAAAAAATTGTGAAGCTTTGCAAAAGTGGTTTTTGATATAGTTGTCATGGCGAAATAATTGGCCACCAGTTTACCATACTATGACTTTGGGAGCTTCTTTGATAATATGAGGTTCGATGGCAGAAGCTGCTTCGTTCATCATTTCCTCAGTGCGAAGATCAAAAAACTGGGCAAAAAAGCCAGCCTGGTGAAATATATTCTTAAGAGCACCAAGAAGAGGTTCAGTCCGGAGAGCACGCTTGCTGCCATGAATGGTAATACCGTGTCTTAGAGCGTTTTCGTAGATTTCCAAAGACGAATAAGAGAGAATGAAAGAGGCGGTGGGTTTGTGGGAGTAGTATTCAAGTGGATTAAGGAAGCGTGGCTGGCACGCGATAGTATTGGCAAAAGGACCGGAGTTAGAGTTAAAGTAGAAAGTATCGCGCAGACGTCGGGAAGTCTCAACAATCGTGGATGCGCGCCCATCGCCGTTCACAGGGACGTCGTGAACAATAAGCTGGTGCCAGACTGATACATGATGGAACATTAGCGTGGAGTTAGTCATAAGTGTGTGCAATGAAAATTCAGATATTTCATTAAATGATTCTTTTGTGCGTAGTAGAAATAGGTTGTCCATAATACGCTTAACAGAAAGCAGGGGGAACTTGGCAGCCACAAAGGTCTTTGTAACATGGTCGAAAAACTCCTTGGGGTCCATGCCATCGGTCGTCACAGATCGGTCAACTTCCACAATTGCAAATCGTTCCTCGCGTTGCTTGCTTCTGCTGTTTACACTCTTATCCGCTTGTGGCTTGGCTAGTAGTTTGGCTGCAACACCCTTAAGTTTTTTGATTTCGCGATGCAATTTGAGGTTTTCACGTTTCTGCTCCTTCTCGATAGCAATGTGCTTATACGTCTCACCTTGGAGCACGGAGTGGATTGTGACAGCCTCTAGCGGTGATTTGGAGTCATTTAAAAGGTGGGCAAGTGTCTCGCTTAGTTCTGGTCGCTGGCCAGCAGAGGAAAGAAGTGCTTCATCAAGCTTGTTCTTTTCCTTTTCTTTAGCCTTTTTAAGATATGTCAGGTAGTTGGCCTTAACTTTGGACAGCTCGTTCCGGAAGCGCAACACACCATCGGTGGCTTCTGTGAGCTGCTCGTTGACAGAAGCTACTTGTGTGACAAGCTCCTTTTCACGGCTTTTGAAGTAAGTGACAGCCTCTTCCTTGGCCGCGAGCTTTTCCTTGAGAGCAGCTATCTCAACACTAGAGCTTTCAGATTCAGGGGGTGGTGGAGTATAGGATGCAACCTGATCAATCACTGCATCAAGATGAACCTTCATATCTTTAAAGAATGTCACTGGGTCTTCTGTCCGAATCTCAGGCGCCTCGACCTTTTTAGTCGTAAGCTTTACCTGGCACTCCTCGAGCTTTAAAAGCGCAGCATGATATTTTGATGCCATTTTTTTCATGTTGCTCATTACTGCGCCCATATCAGCGATTTCCTGTAAGTGTTGCTCATTTGTGCGTTCAAGAAGGCTGTTTCGGTTCAGTGTCCCCTTGTGCCTTGTACTGAGCTCCTGGTACTTTTTCTTATTCTCGGCCTCGGTTTCGGCAAAATTCTTTTTAAGATACGCAATAGCATTATCCATTTCGTTCGTCATGCGCTCTTCGACTTCAGCAGCAGTTTCAATTTTCTCATCGCTATTAAGAACGGAGTATACGTTATTGCTGGTATTTGACGCGGCCGCGTTTTGCTCGTCAATAATTCGTTGCATGTCTTCAACCTGCTTGGTGAGATCCGCAAGCTCATTTTCAGTTTTAGTCTTGCCTTGGAGCAGATCTGAATTGAAAAACTTGACTGCCTCGAGCTCGCGCTCAACCCTGCGCAGATCAATCTCCTTTTCTTCACTTTCAAGATCATAAGACTTGATGATTTCCTTGTAACTACTGATTTCTTCGGCCTGTTGTGTTGTCATAGTGGATAAATCCTTGACCCTCTGAAGCAGTTTGTTGGATGCCTGTGCCATGCTGATGAATGAGTTTGAAAACTCTTTGACGTCGTCACCAATAGGAATCGACGACAAGACGTAGTCAGTGAAGTCCACGTTGTTATTAATAATATCGAGGTACTGAGAAGTAGAAACAGGGGCAGAATAGGAGTAGCCCTTCTGCGTAGAAAAAGGCGATCGTGATCTGGTGTTATTTGCACTTGTAGGCGATGGGGAGCGGTCGCTGAGAACCTTAGTGACCGCATTATCAGCGCTGGCCCAGTCCTGGCTCGATCCTGACGACGTGACGCCATTAGATATCGTGGGCTTGCCTTCCTCGCGTCGTAATGGCCTTTTGTAAAAATTTGTTGGACTGCTCTTTGCGCTCGAAGTTGGTGTGACGGTCCCAGAGGATTGTGGAGAGAGAGGCTTTGTGTTGCTGGTTGTAAAGTTTTCTGCTTCCCCACGCCTGAGAATACGTTTCGGCCCTAGCTTTCCATTTCCGCTGCCATGCCATCCCTGTCGTGAGTTGGTATTGGATGCAGATCCTACAGCTGCGGCGTTTTCTTGCTTTTGTCTAAGCGTCTTGGTCGGAGTGGACGTGGTGGATGTGGTGGATGTGGGGGTGGAGCTAGATGTGAGCGATGATGAAGACGAATTGCGCGACGACGAGGTCGGACGGCGCCTTTCGCTTTGCACGTGCTTACCCGTGGTCGGGGAGGCGCCTGTGCTGGCGTTTTTGTTGCTCATGGTGCTACTTGTGCTAGCAGGGTTCGCGGTGCTGATAGTTTGTAATGATGGGGAAGACCATTTGGCAGAGACGCGCTGCCGTTGAAAAATTTTAGAAGAGGGTTAGGGCTGGAGTACGCGTACCGATTGCACGATGGGACCCGGGACATCTCAAGTCCAGGGCTCTTGCCTTCAAAAAAAGTATATAAATAAAATTAAAAAAAATTAATAATAACAATAATTACAATGAAAGCAAAAAATATTGCTACATTTCGCCGCATTCCACAATAATCACATCATGCGGAAAGGGCCGGTCGTTCTCACCGGTCTTGACGTGCTCCAGCTTCTTGACAATGTCCTGACCCTCAACTACCTTACCGAAAACAACATGCTTGCCATCAAGATGTTTCAGGCGAGTGCAGCAAATGAAAAACTGACAGCCATTGGTGTTGGGTCCGGAGTTTGCCATGGACACGGAGAATTCTTCGTCTATACACAAAGAAAAACAGTTAGTGTTCCGTAGACATGACTGGCAGAGCTTAAAGAAAAGCCATATAAACTGGAAAACAAAAGATATATAATGGGTACTCACGAGTAAATGGAAAGCCCTCGTCATTGAATGTATCGCTCCCGAAAATGGTCGCGCTACCTGTGCCGTTGCCCTTGATAAAATCGCCACCTTGAATCTGCTCAACGTTAGCATTGGCTGGTAAATATTGCCCCATTTGTTGATAGGGATACTCACCATGAAGTCCTTGATGATACGGTGAAACTTGGATCCTTTGTAGCCTTGTGGAACAGTATTCACTCGGTGTTCGCCAGTGCAGAACTGACGGAAGTTCTCAGCGGTCCTGTGAATTGTTAGCCATCAGCTGCTTCGAGTTATATTAAACAATCAGAGACATACTTTGGTAGCTTGTCGGCATATAGCTCAATCTTTATTCTGCCCAACTTCTGGCCTAATTGTTCGTGTTAGTCGCAGTGTTCCTACTAGATAGCACGGGATCCGTACATACTTCCCAATGCAATCTGTCTCTGTTAGCCGCGCTCCATTTCACAAAACAAAAATACACTGCCAACTCACGTCAAAAAATACAACCGGGTTTTTCGGGTTCATCACTTTCAGGGCTGTGCTCATTATATATCTGTGGATGTCTCGTGGATGCAGTCGGTATCGTCGGGATGTCAGCGGTGTCAGAGCCGGTAACACTGAAATTTTTATGTTGGACGTCAGGGACCACGTGACTGCATCTGACGTATGGGAGCATTGCCAATTGGCGGCCCTCCTCCTTCTCCAGCCCCAACCATCTGTCAGACAGCAGCTGCCATGACCATAATCAACCGGACCCAATCTTTAGAGAAAATTCACACATCGGCTCCTAAGCTTGAATCTGCTATTGACCGCAGTGTGCCTGAGCCTGGCCCGGCCGAGGTGGACGAGGAGACCAACTATTTTGCTACAAATCCGGAGCCGCCATACCTCGCCGAGATCCAGCAGCAGGTAAACGAGTTTGTTGCGTTTCACAGTGGGAAGCGTCGCATTGCCTTGGTGACATCTGGCGGTACGACTGTGCCGCTTGAAAACAACACGGTGCGTTTCATTGATAACTTTTCAGCCGGTACTCGTGGTGCCACATCGACCGAATACTTTATCGAGAACGGCTACGCAGTGATCTTCCTGCACCGCCAGTTCTCGCTTCTCCCGTACTCGCGTCACTACTCGCACAACACCAATTGCTTTTTGGACTATCTGGACAAGAGCGATGCTGGTACCGTCGTGATCAGCAAGCAGTACCAACAAGAGATGAAGGTTGTTCTTAACAAGTACCAAAAGGCCCAGGATGATAACCTTATGCTGTTTGTGCCGTTCACCACCGTCAATCAGTATTTGTTCACCCTGCGCCTGATCTCGCTTGAGCTCAAGCCCGTGCACTCAACGTGCTTGTTCTTTTTGGCTGCTGCGGTCTCTGACTTTTTCCTGCCAACGTCTAAGGTGGCTGAGCATAAGATCCAGTCGCAGGGCGGCGGCGGTAAGCTGGTGGTTGATCTGGACCCCGTGCCCAAGTTTTTGAAAAGACTTGTGGAGGAATGGGCGCCGAACGCGATGATTGTATCATTCAAGCTGGAGACTGACGAGAAACTGCTGTTGTTCAAGGCTCGCCAGGCCTTGACCCGCTACTCACACCAGCTTGTTATTGGTAATCTTTTGCAAACGCGCAAGCGTGAGGTAGTATTTGTGACTACGGAGGATGCTGTTGACTACAACATCTCTGAGGAAGAGGAGGCCAATGGCGTTGAGATTGAGAGTGTCATTATTCCCAAGGTCATTGACGCCCATACCACCTGGATTTCTCAACATAAACAATAGATTTAGAGCATAGAATGCAAAATACATTTAGAAATGGCTGTTTTATTATAACAGTGTGACTTATTTACAAAAAAGAGAGGCCAATACCAAATTGCAGTCCCTTGCGAGTGCCCTCCAACTCACGCGCAATCAGTGGCATTGTAAAGTTGAGTTCAAAGCGAGCCGCAGGGTGTCTGTAGACAACGCCAAAGCCTGCGGAAACAGATGGCTTGGACAGCATTTCGTGGACCGTTCCACGAACATCATCCTGGTTTAGGTGCAGCAGCGAGCCACCGTTGACAAAAAAGAGCGCGCGAAAGAAGCTGTCTGGTGCCGTCAGCTTAGGGATACGCGTGAACATGCTCAGGCCGTGCGCAAAATAGATCTCACCGCCGACTGAGTCATTGCCATCGCGGGGACCGAGCCCATTGAGATAGAAACCACGCACATCGTTGGGTCCGCCCAAAAAGAAGCGGTCCATAAAGTGAGTCTTGCGGCCATGGGCCCATAGCATTCCCGTTTTCATGGTGTAGTGGAAGACAACGTCATCAATAGAATCAAGTTGCTGACGCTGCTCAGAAATGTATCGTCTGACGGGCGAAAGTTCTGTCTTTGACTCCGCCGCGATGGCTGGGTTGTAATTGAAGCCCTTGGCAACCTGTGCCTCAAAGGTGCCCTTTACAAACGGGAGATCGCCACGCTCGGGGCCAAGCAAACCGGCCATTTCCTGACCAAACTTGAAATAATAGCCATTGGACGCAAGTAAGTGATTGTTGCGCGTGTCCCGGTGGAAATTCCAGAATATGCTAGTTTTGACGCTGTCGCCAGCCATGAGACGCACGGTGTCGCTAGCATTGGGCGCGACAGCTGAGATGGTACGTAGAACAGCTTCGTAACCGGCTTCAAACTCAGACGATTTGACCTTGGCAGAGAGACCTCGGATGATTTGCTCGTGAGATGCCCATGGGATCTTGCGCGACGACACGTATGCAAGTGCCTCTCCTTTGAACCGAGATGAGTTGTTTAGAGGGGCCGAGAAGTTAAGCAAATACGACGACCGAGTGCGCGTACCAATCGTGGCATCGAAAGATAGCATTTCCGCACCACCAAAGAGAGATTTGATCATAAAGTTGGCGTATCCGTTACCTTCACCATTGCCAAGATCGGTACCGGTCTTTGCGATGAATCTTTTTGCTGACTTGAGATGCAGTGTTGCAGTCACGTCAACGTCGCTGTTGAACGGCGAAGAAAAAAAGTTCCGCTGAGCTTCGTCGAGACTGAAAGAAATGCGATCATAAATGCCAAAAGATGCCAGGCCACGGTGTGTCTCGTCGATTGTACGGACAACGGTCTTGAGATCCTGGCCCGAGGCCGCGAGAATGGGGTCAAGCTGATCCTTGAGAAACGAGCTGCGGGTGTTTCCACCACCAACTACCTTGATAGCCTTAATATTAACGTGACGCGTAGAGTTCTTGGCGAGCAAATCATTAAAGTACTCCATGGTCATGATCTGCTCCTCTTGCTGTTGGCGGAGCTGCTCCTCTGAGGGGGCATTGCGCTGCTTTTTGTAGTGGGCCTTGTTGAGCTTGTCAAACAACTAGCAGAAAAATTAGCACTCTATGTCTTAAAAAGAACTGTCTCTCCCATATATCTTACAGGATCCTGGACTTCTGCTGAAGGTGGCATGGCTGGTCGTGGTAGTCCTAATGATGTCGGATGAAAAATTTCAGGGCCGAAGAGAGGTCAGTGATGTTTCCAGAAAGAAAAGAAAAAGAGCGAAGGCGTTAAACTACAAAAAGAAAATCAAAAAAATATGAGAGCTGCGAGATTCGAACTCGCGCATCCGAAGATACCAGAGATTTCATTTTAGGGTTTACCTAAATCTGACGCCATAGACCACTCGGCCAAACTCCCAATTGTACGCGTTTTTTCACGGAATATTTTCTGAGAGGAGTGTAGCTGCTTTAATAAATAGCTTAAAATTGAACTTTTTATTGTCAAAATAAGTTGGTTTGCTTTTGAAATAGCTTTTATAATTGCTATTGTAATTTAACGGTGTTCTGTTTTGTTTAGTTTACGTTTTGGTGGTAGTATTGGGTTTGGAAGAGACGCGAAATTATGGATGTATTCTGCAACTTACAAACCGTAACTATTTGAAAAAAAAAGCTCATTGGAATTTGACCAAACGTGTTTTTGTAGAATAATAAAAGTTCTAGGCTTTCTCCTACCTTAGTTTTTCTGAGAGTTCTTTTGATTAGAGCAGCTGGTGGAAGTTTAACTGTTTGCCAATCTGCGATATTGCGTACGGGCTGATTGTAAGCCATTTTGTTTTATAATTTGTAATCATTAATATAGACAACAAACTGGTTATCTATCTATGGTGCTAACTATAATGATGGCTGCGGTGTTGCTCCTATCTCAACCTTCACCGGGGTTTGCGTTCTCAATACGAGGGTATTCCAATCTCGGGGTTCATTATAACTGCCGTAAATTAAGATTCTTATTTTGTTACAGGTCTTCAATTGACGTTAAACCCCTAAGGTTCCTCAATGCAGCGGAGATTGAGGTTCTTGGCAGCAATTTGGAAGAACTGATTTCAAAGACAATAGTTTGAATGAGCAATTGCTCATTTCCGGAGCAGGTTGAAACGTCCAGTAGGTATAGTGGTTGCCAGTGGCAAAATAAATGCTGTCCTGCTTTCTTTTTTTTGTTTTAGTGACATGTTGAAATGACAGCTTTTTTTTACTAATGGGTTATGCTCGCGTCAAAGTTTATTCAAAATTAAAAAAAAAAATTACAAGCAGGGTATAATCAGACAAAACAACATGAAATATTGCGTCTACTGTTGAGGAACGTAGTCATCAACTAGTTCAGTGTACTCCGGGCCCTGTGCAACCCAGCCACTGAAGCCACCTTTGAGAATGTAAGGCTTGGGTCCGTTTTCGCCCTCTTGCTTAGCCTTGTTCTCAAACCAGCCCCACACTCTGCTGGCTCTGTCTCTTGAGGAGCCTAAAAACATGACTGGTTAGAAAGAAAGAAAAAAAAAAAAGAAGAGTGACTATGAGTGTAAATACTTACGGCAATAGATGACAATCTCCTTTTTGCCTGAAGCCTTGTAAAGATCGTACAAATCGTCAATTGAGTTGTGAATTCCCTGAGCCGGAAGGTTGAGTGCACCTTTAATTTTACCGCCCTGATAAATGTTAGATTGTTGTCAATTATAAACCAGCAAGTCTGATAATAAAACAAAGAGTACGGTTGATCATGGAATGAAATGGTTGGGCAGTAGTACTTACAATGAAATCGCCTTTTCTCAAATCAATGAGAGCAATTTCTTTGGGATTGTTTTTGATGATGTCCTTGACTTTTTCCTGGGGAAGGTAATCCGACTCGGCCGGTTGTACTCCGGGGTCCTGAGTGTTGTCGAACCAGGCTTGAAGATCAGGAGTATATTTGCTCATAGTGACAATAGGTGATATTAGATTATAATGAATCTGAGTGGTATGCAATTTCCAAAAAAAAAAGTGGCAGTGGACAAAAGTTAGAAGAAAGAAAAAGAATAAAAGCTTTTGAGACCAAGTTTTTGTTTCCAAGAAATTGAAATTTAATGGCAAAATTGCATCAGCATGAATCGCCCTTTTTAGGATGCGGCTCAACAAGTATTTGGCTTAAAGATCAAGTTCCAAGTGTTAAAAGCCATTGCCAAAGTGAAAAGGGATTGGCCCATAGACACTAACAGTAACATACCCTTGACTAAATAATCTACCAACTAAATTATATGATAATGGCAATAAAAAAAACTATTTTATGTCCATACTAATGAAGACACATGGTATTCCAATTTCAGATATCTTGATTGAGCTTTTGATGTTTTTGGTGTTTTTGTTCCAGTAGATATTTCGTTCTCTGACCATCTGAAACATTAAATTTTTCAACAAAAAAAAAGGATAAGTCAAATTTTATTTGCATAAGCCTATCAAGCCTTCTAGACAAGTCTTCTGTTAACGGTACTTGGCTTAGCAATAGCCAAGTTGTCAAATCCTCTCATTTCGTAGACCGACCAAACAAAGTGTCCTTGAGCAATGTAGTAAGGTATATCAAACTTTCTATTTTCAATAAGAACTTTGAATCCGTGATTAGATCACTTCAGATATTTTGGTAAGTCTGAAATAATTGAGAAACTATGTTGATAAACCATTCAATTACTGGCACGGCTGATGGTGCTGTGTTATGACACTCTTACAACTTTTTAACCAGCTTTTAAAAATCAAGCCCGCTTATACAGAACTTTACAGAGTAAATAGAAATTGCTATTGCGTATAAAAATTAGGGACTGTGTTTGAGTTATGATCATATTCAGCATTCCTGTTACTGGTTTTCAAAGCTCGGATTAAATTTCGATGAAAGTGGTGACTTGGAATGTTGAATCATTTTAACGCCCATAAGAAATTTTGGAATATTTTTAAAATAGACACCCATGCTACAGATCGTTTTTTTTGCAACGGTACATAATAATATAATATTATTAACCAGTATTTTAGAGCCATGGATAAACTACCGTTTAACACATAATATGGGGCCAATTAACTCTAGTTTATGTGCATAATGTTTTTTTTTGATGGTAAATGCTTATCTCTGGATAGCAAAGCTCCGTTCCCAACCTTCATTAATTTATTTTCAAGACTATTCCAGCATTTGAAAGTGGCAACATGGATGAAATATGAATCAATTCATTTGACCAAGAAACCACATAGGTTTGATTCCTTTTATTGTCTGTCATTAATAATTGCAGAAAAGAAATCCTGAAACTCTGATATCTGTCTAGTAAAGTCATTTGTCGTGTCTTAAAAATTTTTTTTTTTTTGTTAGCTGGTTGCTTCATCATTGGATAGCACCTGTCCCACACATCAGACAAAGATATGAGTACATTGATCCGACAAAGTATTGTTTCATTATATATTTCCTTTCATAAGAATATCATTATTCAAAATTTTGAGAAATCTGCTTTTGGTCACGTTAAGGTTCTGTTTAGAAGGCAGAGTTTTACAATATTAATTGAACTGGTGCTCATACCCAAAGGTCATCCTTTCATTACCAAGACGGTTCATGTCCCTCCAGCCCAACTAGAGATCTGAAATAAACGCAAAGTCCTTTTCTGTAAGCACCCTACTTTTATGCTTGATTTACTCTTCATTTTCCTTTAGAATCTGGTGTTGATAACACAGTGCTTGTTCACGGCTAAAGTCGTTGTAAAAACAAGATTTAGCGTCATCTCCTCAATATCGCTAGCAACGTTCGCTTAACCCCTTATCAGCTTGGGTTGCAACTTTACCTTTAAATAATTTGCACGTGCCAATCGGCAAAATGTGATTTTAAGATTACTCTTTGTAATCGATATGGCACTGATTATAAAAATGTCAAGCAGTTATTATAATGGCGACTTTTTTAAAATAATCAGATTGAGAATGCGATTTTTTTTTTTCAAGTATAGAAGGCTCCTCTGTCATGCAGGCCAAATTTCAGTGAAGCGTGTCACTAACCGACGGGAACTCTAATAACAGTTCATTTGCCCTACAGACTAGGAATCTATAGAGTATTCATATATGAATAGGAGGTGGTCTGCTCAAAATCTCTGATCGAGAATTGCGATTTCAGCAATGTGCCTTGGAATCCTTCATGCTCAATTCTCGCCTATAGTATCCATTGCAGTGCAAAATTACCGTTTAGCAGGTAAATTTGTTGTTTGAAAGCTGGCGCTGTTTTCAGGCCTGTGCGTTCACATCTATTTGGTATTGCAACACATTGAAAAGTCAGTTGAGAATTGACCTGAATACTCCAACAAATACTGAGGTAAATACGATTGCTTGTGACAATCTGTTTTACATTCCACCTCCATTGTATTAGTCTTGTATATACTGTCTCATAAACAGCAAGGCTTAGCACCCTCTTTTTCCAGTCCAATCGTAGGTATTCACCGCAAACGCAAGTACACCACTCGATCTAATCATTCTGGCAGAGAGAGTTGCTATTTGATGCTTTTCCTGCTGTCGTGCGTTTCTCGTGTTGCTTCATGCACCTGTTTAAACCGGCTGACGCCAACTTTCCAGATTTATCAAAATACGGTAGCCAAACCCTGACAATCTTGTCACCAGCACTTTCTAATCCCCTAAAAAGCCCTTTGCAGTCTTTTCATCATATGGCTGTGCGTCGCCAGCGATGATCATTTGCATCATTGACAAGCTACAAGCCAATAGATTATAATGCAAAGCCCATCGGACACAGGGCACACTTGATACAAAGTATGGAGCAATGGTAGAGAAGTAAAAGCAGAAATTTCAATGATCTGAACAGTGAAAAATAGACAAACAAAAACAAAAATAAACATTGACGATCATCAGCATTAGGTTTGCGTCAAAAGGGTTTGACCACAGCTATACTACATCTGCCAGATTATGCGATTAAAGGCAGCTTGAATCCCCAGGCACAACAACCAGAGTTGAAAATTCACAGAATTCTTGAATTCTTCATATCCCCGTTTTCTGGAACTCAAAAGTTCAGGGTAACTACAGATTTCCATGTCGCTACTCTGCTATTAACCCATAAGCATACCATACTCACGGTAGCTCTAATTTCAGCTAATGAATTATTAATAATTTTTTTTTTTTTTTTTTGATTCTGCTGCTTGAGATTTTCGTTTGGCTATATGAATATTATGACGTGGATATAGCAATAACCGTCTACATTTCACTCCAAACAGAAACCAGACCCTCAATATAGAATGTCTGGGTTTCTTTTCGATTACTGCTTTGAGCTGTAAAAATATTTTTAGTAAAAGTTTCGAACATAGGGGGTTGATATACTCATGCACGGTACTTGGTCGGCATAAAGTTAATTAAAGTGCCATTCCAGCAAGTCATAGGGCCATACATTCAAAGATATCTCGCCAGTATTGGCCAGTCCTAGGTACTGCGTGTGCACGGCCACCAGATCAGAAACTAGTGGACCTCGCTCTTTTTGTTGGTCGCAAGCACAGCTTGAATCATCAAGTCGGCTTATGGTGGGTACTTGTGCAGCACAAATTCGTATACTTAACCATTGTGTCTTTGGCACTTTTTAATTTATGCTATTTTGTGATAAATAACCCTAACTTTATTAAACTTAAAACTCACCACCGGTTTCTCCTGTTTTTTTCCTACTCCTCCTAGCCTTTACCCTTCTCACCACGTTGCGACCAAAGACCTCTCTACTTACAAAGACCTTCTTGCTGGTCTGAATCTACGTTCCTTGTGAGTACCGTCTGTGCTGATTCGCTGTCAGGGTCTTGTCCTGGCGTTTTCCCAACCCAAACAGAAGCACTCAACTAACATTTTTATTTACCTTTTATTTTTTTTAATTTTTTTTTTTCGCTGTCGCGTCTTTCCCCCTTTTGCAGCTTTGAAACAAACTCCATCGCTATGTCTTTTGAAATCGGTTCAGATGTCATGTCCTACGCCGGCCCTCACGTTGAGTATGTGCTGGCGGCAGAATTTGACATTGATTCGGGCCCAACTGTCAAGTATCAATATCCCACGTCGATCGATGGTGACCAGCATCTTATCGCTGAGCTCATGCTGCCAGATCAGTCGCACGTTCGCACCGAGGATTGGACCGTTTTTTTCCTCTACCATCAAAAGGGTCACACAAAGTTGGAATATCACATTCAGAACGAAAATGAGAAACAGGGTGCTTCGAAGCTCTACGTTCTCAACCTGGTCAACACCAAATTTGATAAAGACATGAAGCGCGGCGCTACCGTCAAGGCAATGTGCATTGTCACTCCGCACCCCTTTTTTCATGTATTCAAACCTTTACTGCTTCTAGTGCTAGACAATTACTTCAAATCTCCCGGTATTGACAGTCTCAAGCAGCTTTACGACTCTATCAACTCTATTGACTTGTCACGCGTGCCGCAGCTCAGCTTTTTGGAGCGCCAGATTCTGTCTGCGTCCGATAAACCAAACATGTTTATTGAACGATTTGACGACGATACCACCGACACGCCGCTCGGCCATAATTCACACATGAGTCTTAGCAGCTTAATTTCACCAACATCCTACAGCGCCACGTTAACCGACCGTGCGTCCATTCTCTCTGGTAGTAGTGGCGGTACCCATAAGCTCAACGATGACGGCAAACCCAACTACTATATCGACCTAAAGAACCAGGGCCAGCAGCTCATCAAGCCGAATATTACCCGCAATACACACTTTTATGAATCCAAGGTACAGTTTAACGGCATGAAAATCCCAATTAAGGTGCCAATCGATGTTTACCAAGAGTCGGTGGGCGATTTCTCCATGATAAACCTTGTGTCTACGCTACTAAACATGACGCAGCCGTGTCAAATCCTACACCCAGAACTAACCATTTATGGCGCTTACACGCCACCGCTGCTTATTCTGATCAATGGTTTACTGACACAGAAGCGGATTCTGTTTTTGGGACTGAACTCCCCGTCGGGCGAGGTGGCTGACCGTGTTCTAGCTGCCTGTTCATTAGCTAGCGGCAGCATCCTGCGGTCGTTTGTAACAAACGCATTTCCCTACACTGATCTCAGTAAGGTTGATGACCTACTCTCATCTCCAGGATACATTGCAGGCGTCAAAAACCCGGCATTTGGTCACCACCCGTCTTGGTGGGACATTCTTGTAGATCTTGAGGCAGGAACTTTGAAGATTTCAAGTTCAATTGGCATTCCAGGACCACCACTGCCCACCAAGTCTCTGAGCCATGCAGAAAAACTGGCACAGCACAACAATCTCATCAGCTCCATGAACCCCGAGGATGTGGCTTTCATCACGGACTTGAAGGTGATGATTTCAGACCATTTTGCCGAGTCATCGATCCGCGCGCGGTGCCGCAACTATATTAAACGGTTCATCCGCATCTCCACCAACTATGAAGAATTCAAGTATGGAAAAACGAGTCTATGGCCATCTCCAGCGGACCCCAACTACGAAGTAGTGCCGGGCTACGGTTACACATGGATCAGTGATGCTCAGCGCATTTTCGACTTTAACTGCTACTCGCCCGTGATTGAGGGCTGGCGTATGTCGCGCAGCTATCAGTACTATGTCGAGGAGCAGAAGCGCATTTGGCCTAAAATTCCCAAGAGTGTGTATGACTTTGACTACGCTCTGGACAAGCTTAGATACCATAAGTTGACGTACGAAGAGTCAGGGTCAATCTACATGTCGCTGTCCGAGCATGTTCAGGATGAACAGGACATAATGCGGCTGCTAACGGCATCTAGTGTCAACAATCTGTTTTACCTTGCACTTGGGTTGTTCCATAAAATCGTCCAAGTCCGGCATGCAACGTCCCGGCTGATTCATAGACTAGAGATGCATACAGTCGGCCGGCATTTTTACGACTCCATGAACGACTTTCAAAAGTTGGCGTACAAGCGCATCTACCAGGAGACGGCAAGGGAGCTGCGCAACCGGTCTGTGATTTCAGAGGCCCCGTCGTTCACAAGCACTACCGTGACGCTTTGAGCCCTGGAGAGGGACTAGCGGCGATTAGTGCCGCGATTATTTTAATATTTTTTTTTTTGAATACGTTGGTTTTGTTTATCACTTTCTTTTAACATGATTGTCACGTGATGGTTTTTGTTTGTCGTTAATTCTATTTTAATTAATTTTTTTTTTTTGAGTATTTGGCTTGATCAAAATATCAAAGTTCCAGAACAACCACACCCCTTAGACTTCATCCTGCCACGCTATCTCCCAGTATGGACACTCCAGGACTCCGAAAACGATCGGCTAAGCCGGTAAAAAACAATTCAATTGTGGCTGACGAAGCGGCGCCTCCCATTGCGCCCGCTGTGACCAATGGGCCGGCCGGCGACGTGGCGCCTTGGTACCTGAGCACAACGTTTGCGGTCGCGTTTGCGGTGGTGCAGCGTATCATTATCTTCTTTTGGGGACTTTACCAGGACGCGACCATGACGCCACGATTCACGGACATTGACTATTTTGTGTTTACCGACGCGGCGCGGTTTATGCATCTGGGCGGGTCGCCGTATGACCGCGAGACCTACCGGTACACGCCGTTACTGGCGTGGCTGCTGTTGCCCACAGCGCATGAGGCTGGGTTTTTTTCGTTTGGTAAAGTGCTGTTTGCCGTTGGCGACATTGTCGCGGGGATTCTGATTCTGCGAATTTTGAAGATCCGGCAGGTGTCTGAGGCCAACGCCGTGATTTACTCGGCCGTGTGGCTGCTCAACCCCATGGTGTCAACGATCTCTACGCGCGGGTCGTCAGAGGGCTTGCTCGGCGCCATGGTCATTTCGTTTGTTTGGGCGGTTTATACCCGCCGCTTGGTGCTTGGAGGTGTGCTCGCTGGTGTCGCTGTGCATTTTAAAATCTACCCTATAATCTACATCCCCACGGTGATCTGGTCGCTTGCTAGCCCGGAAAATCCGACCAAGGCGACGAAGAAAAACCCGCGCCCAGCCCGAAAGATTCTCGTGCAGAAGGCCATTGGGTTTATCAATCGTGACCGCATTGTATTTGCCGGCACTGCGGCGGTCTCGTTCCTGCTACTGACTGGGTTAATGTACTTGAAGTACGGATACCCATTCCTGCTCCACACGTATCTGCACCACTTGTCTCGGATAGACCATCGTCATAATTTTTCGCCCTACAGCACGCTTTTGTATATTTCATCGTCGCCAGCCGTGACCGCCTCGACGTCGAGCGCCGCGCCCGTAACCAACCCCTTTTTGCATTTCATCACTTCGTTTATCCCCGAACCCTCCAAGTGGGCGTTTTTCCCACAGCTCTTCCTGTCTGGATTTTTGATCCCAGTGCTTTTTGCCAAGCGTGATGTGACCAAGACCATGTTTTTGCAGACGTTTGCGTTTGTCACTTTCAACAAGGTGTGCACAGCGCAATATTTCATGTGGTATATGGTGCTTTTGCCATTTTACTTGCCGTCAATTGTGGCTAACATTGGCCCTCGTGGCAAGGTGCTCGGCGTGCTGGGGGTTATTGCTTGGGTGGGTTCCCAGACTTTGTGGGTGCGCGAGGGCTACTTGCTTGAGTTCCTCGGCGTGCCAACCTTCTACCCCGGCCTATTTGTGGCCACAATACTGTTTTTTGTGGTCAACTGCGTATGCTTAGGTTTACTGATACGCGTTGCGTAGAAGAAAAAGAGGTTGTGTGTGTATGATAGATAGTAAAATTAATGTCCAAACTAAGGTACAGAATTAGTTTGAAATTTTAGCAATCCCGATATAGCGACCCATACGGTGCTGGCCCATAGTGTGGATCAAAGAATTAAGCATAATTGGTTTTTATTTTTGAAGACAAAAAATAGTTTATTGCACTTTCCCCATCTTCTCAACCTCCTTATCTAACAAGCGTACTTTGCAACATCATGTCAGCTGAACAACAACACCAACAACAGCAACAGCAGCAGCAAGCGGCTACTGCCGATGAAATCCTTTCACGCTTCCACGCCTACGATTGGGCTAGTGACGATGATTTTCAAACAGGACTGCAGCGGATCCGGGCCAACCTGCCGCCACAATCGGGCGCCGCGCCGGCAGAAGCGGACCTGGAGGCGATTGAATTAAAAGCAAAGACGTTTTTCTATGAAAAAAAGTTTGGGGTGCGGATAGATCAAGCGGAGTACCTTGCGTGGGCGGCCCGTCAGGCCAATGCCAACGCCAAGGGCGACAACAACGACGCGGCCACTACTGGTGATGGCGACAATGGCGAGACTAAGGCGGAGAGTGATCCACCGTACTCGCTGAAATACCACGAGATTGTTGAGCTGATTCTCAATAACAAGCCCATCCCGGGCATCAAGCATATCCCCGACACGGTCCTGGGGCTCGAAGCGAGTACCCAGTCCACGCGGACCCACCGGTGTAAGCCGTGGGAAAAACAGTCCGAAGAGACTCCCGACACCACTGCGAATGCCAGCCTAGCTGAGCAGACGCCACTCTAGCAGAGAAGCTGACTATTGCACCAAATCCCGCACGGGCATTAGATCTGTCCCCAAGCAGTAAAATGGTGACGAGAAGGCATCAGGCCAATGTTTCTAGACTGTAGTTGGATGTTTTATTTTTATATGTATAATGCTTGCTCGTGAAAAAAAAAGAAAAGTAACTAAGGAAAAAAAAAAAAAGGAATCTAGACATGGTTGAAGAAGCGCATGGCTAACTCAAACGCTGCAAGTGCCGAAGCATTGGTTGGAAAGGAGCGTATAAACGAAGGCGTGAACCCACGGAAGTAGCCCTTCCAGCCACCTTTAGTCTGGTACACAGACTTGCAGGCCTGCCACCAGTTCTTGTACTTAGGATTGAGGAGGTCGTCCGTCATGATCTGCTGCTTGACAACGTCCACGGGGTAGGCGGTGACCCAGAACACCGACGCCGACAGGCCGCCGGCCCAAAAGTTGATTGCGGGGGTCGACATGCTCGTATTGCGCTCAAAGTATTTGGTAAACAGATCGTAGGACCCCCACCAAAACAGAAAGTTGGTGCGGAAGATCATAGTTGCAAACAGTCCCTTGTAGAGGCCCCCGAAGACGCCACGCTGCCGGATGAGCGTGGCCGCGCAGTTGATGGGTCCCGTATACAGCTTCGTGGTGGCATCGTACTGCACCTGCAGCCGCGCCTTGACATGCTCGATGGGCGCCGCAACAAACGAGACGGTCCAGCCGGCCAGGATTCCGGCCCCGCACTTGCCCAGCAGCGGCAGCTCCGCTTCGTCGGGGTAGAAATTGTCCTTGATGAGGCGGCGGTAGTTGGTGAGGGAGCCCAGCATGACGCTGTCCATGACCATCCAGCCCACTAGTGGCGGCGTGGCGCCCTTATAGACGCCGCGAACGCCCTCCTTCCGGATTGTTTGTACTAGGCAGTCCACAGGGCCCTTGAACTTGCCATCGGGCGCCGTTTGCAATCGGACCTTGATGGTATCAAACCTATGGATGGTTCGAGAACTGATTAGATAGGCGCAAATAAGGAAAAAGAAGAAAGTAGCAGCTTTATGTTTTGTCACTTACGGATGTCCGACTGCCAGTTTGGTGATGCCGGAGAACACGCCGGCCATGAACCCCGCGTAGCGCGGTGGGTGGTGAACATTACCGTTCTCGTCGACTGGAGGTGCACTCATTGATAAAAGGGGAAGTAGAAGAAAAAGAGTCCGGGAGGAGGTGGGTATAATGGGTTATGCCAGGGATAGGACCAGAACTGTAGACACGAAAGGAAGAGAGATATGATCGGTTTTGAAAAAAAAAAAAAAAAAAAAAGGTTTGTACTTCTCAGAGTTTGGGTCCTGGGGGAAGGGAAACCTTTTGGTTTAATTTTTTTGGCTGTGGGGAAATAATTATCCCATGTATTGAATCGAAAAAAAAAAAAAACAACCCCCATAG